>Ga0207671_10004617_pt1 | contig 13068 bp, 9 predicted proteins | sample KBSC24metaG_FD_184352 | JGI IMG/M metagenome (GOLD analysis project Ga0207671, IMG submission 184352) | Corn rhizosphere microbial communities from Kellogg Biological Station, Michigan, USA - KBS C2-4 metaG (SPAdes) (version 2) | ecosystem: Host-associated > Plants > Roots > Rhizosphere > Soil... | reverse complement strand
TACAGTCGGGCAGCCTGTTTACCGCCAGCGGAACGGTGATCAGCTCGGCCGGATGGCGTTCGGTTCTGAACGACCCCGACGAGGAAAAGAAGGACGAAGAAAACGCCAGTCTGCCCAAAGTGCAGCAGGACGAGCGCCTGCCCATCCCCGAAAAGGCCCTGCTCGAAAAACAAACCAAACCCAAACCACTGTACAACGAGGCATCGCTGTTAAAAGCATTGGAAACCGCGGGCAAGGAAATTGAGGATGAAGAACTGCGCTACGCCATGAAGGATAGCGGACTGGGTACACCAGCCACCCGTGCATCCATCATCGAAACGCTCATTAAACGCGATTACATCATCCGCGAAAAAAAGAACCTGGTACCTACCCCAACCGGCCTGAGTGTGTACCACGTGGTCAAAGACCAGAAAATAGCCCAGGCTGAGTTGACCGGCAACTGGGAAAAGCGACTGGAAGAGATCCGTTCCGGCGCTTCTGTTGATGATTTTCAGCAGGAGATCAAAACCTATACCCGCAACATTACCCAGGAATTGCTGCAAGCCGGCAAAAGCCTGATGGCGCAACGCAAGGAGGTAGCTCCGGCTCAGACCGCTTCAAAGGAGAGCGAGTAAGAAAACCTTGCCTTATTTTCGCAGTCGCTCGGCTCGGGTCTACAGGTGTTGGAAAGATCTAATCTTTAAAAAAGGGTGTCATTTCGATAGAGCAAGGGATGGGCACAAGCGTTGTGCGAAAGAGAAATCTTCTGCTGCATACAAAGTCGCAATTACAAATCGAAAAAGATTTCTCCTCGTGCCTCGTTCAAAATGACAATGGGCTTATATCTTCCCAACGCCTCTGCACTCTAGCTTAACTACTGCTGTAATAATGCTTTCACTTTTTATGCCCCGGCCTTATACTGTTAGGACTAAAAAAGTATTTTCCGGTAGCGTGATCTTTAGTGACTTCATACCATAAACCATTCAAAAAAATGTACTCATACTCACCAAGCTTTATTACGGGATAGTTTCCTTTTATTCGTCGAAGCTTAGTTTTATCAATATTAGTATCATATAGCTCTACAACCGTATCCATCGGCCTCATTTCATTATAAAAAACATACAGGCTTTTATCAAAATTCAGTATGTAATTGCTGCTCCTGTCGTAGCTCTTTTTAGGTTTATCAGACTTAAGCAGATCCCTGACGTTTAAACCCAATTGATAATCATTCACACTTTTGCCGGATAGTTTTAAATGCAGGTTATATAGGCCGTACTCATCCGGTCCTTCAAATTCGTTAACAGACAATATTTCCATCACTATACAGAATTTACCTTTATTAACCCCCAATAATAGTACATTATCAAAACCCTGGTCAGAGCCTCCACGTGGGCTATACACAATCTCTAAAATATCATCACTCAGATGATGCACCCGTATCAAACAATGAAAATCCGGAATAATTAATCTATCATCAGGAAGATCGATATGAAATATGTGGCCATGAAATGGCTTTTCCCATAAGCTGATTTTACAGGGACGACCATCAAATGATCGAATAGCGTAGGTCATGACATCATACGGAAATGTATCCCCGTAGGCTATTGTCCTTTTAGTAATCACTGAAAATGCTTCCTTTTTCAACGCCATATCTGCGGCTTTTTCCGCTTCTGGACTATCATTTAAATAGCGCCAAAGCTGCGCGTAAGCGGTATTACTATCCGCATAAAAAATCAATACTAATAAGACGGCAGCAATTCTGTTTGCGAAGGTCACAGTTTGGGAGATTTACGCTTAAATTTAATAATTAAAAAAGAACAAAACGTTCTTATATTTTAAACTTTCTTTGTCCTTCCAGAGGCTAAAATCTCCCTCCCCACGGGAGGGGTGTGGCCGTCAGTGCGGTGGCTGGGAGGGGTTTATACAAGCGGCTGAATTGTCTGGGGATGAAACCCCTTCCTCCCCTTCCCGAGGGAAGGAATCGCACATACCCTGGCTTTTAAAAATTGTCCAAACGTACATTGTTGTCATGCTGAACGAGGTAAGACCATTTTACTTCATTTTAACAACAACTTTTCCTTTGGCCCTTCCGCTTTCAACATAGGCCATCGCTTCTTTGATCGATTCAAATGGGAAAACTTTGTCCACAACCGGCACTATAGTACCAGAATTTATAAGGGAAGTAATTTCTTTTAACTGCTCTCCATTTGCTTTCATAAATAAAAAGGAAAAGCCCACTTTAAGTTGTTTTGCTTTTTTTCTCACGCCGGAGCTCAAAAGACGCATGATCAATTTCACGAACCAGGGTGCTCCAATTTCTTCCGCAAAGTCCGGATCAGGTGGTCCAGAGATCGAGATGAGTTTTCCACCCGGTTTTAGCACGCGCAACGATTTTTCGAGTGTCTTTGGGTCCTGACTATTCAAAACCAGGTCGTAGCCGTGCAGCGTTTTCTCAAAGTCATCTTTCTTATAGTCGATAACAACATCTGCACCGAGGCTTCTTACTAACTCGATATTGGCTGCACTTGTAGTTGTTGCCACAGTAGCACCCAGATGTTTCGCCAGTTGGATGGCAAATGTACCTACACCACCAGAACCGGCCTGGATGAAAACTTTTTGCCCTTTCTTCAGGCCGCCTTTTTCAATCAACGCTTGCCAGGCGGTCAAGCCCACCAGCGGAATAGATGCGGCTTCTTCCATAGTCAGCTTCTTTGGCTTGAGCGCTACATCAGCTTCCTTAACAGCAATAAAATCCGCAAAGGTTCCAATCCGATGATCTGCAGGCCGTGCATAAACCTCGTCGCCAACTTTAAATTGCTGCACCCGGGTCCCAACCTTAGTCACGATACCCGCTACGTCATGGCCTAAAACGAATGGTGTTTTATACGGTAAAATGAGTTTGAACTCCCCGTTGCTGATTTTAGAATCCAGCAGGTTGATACCGGCAGCGTGTACTTCTACCAATACTTCATCTGCCTGTGGTTCCGGTACAGGTACTTGCCCGATGCGTCCGCCATCCTTGCTTTTATATTTGTCTATAATGAATGCTTTCATTTTTCTATGATTATAATGGTTTTACGAGGCTATTACCTTGTAACTTTTCTTAGGATTAGCCAAATTAAAAGTTAGTTTCGGAAAAAGCCGGTTGAGTATATACACTGTTTTGGTATCGCCTATACGGATAGTAAGCTGATCCTTTTGAAGGCCTGCAATAAAGGCTTTCACCATCTCTGCCGAGGTCATTTTTTTGCCGTTCCTGTCAGTCGTCATTTCTGTGGCAACAAGCGGAGGTAGAAGTTCAAAAACCTTTACGCTGCTGTTCAAAATTTGCAGGTGCTTTCTAAGCGATTTGGTATAAAACTGCAATGCTACTTTAGAAGCGGAATAAGTGGCTTCCAGCAATGACGGAACATAACTCAATAATGAAGTGGTGTTGATGATCGCGCCTTCTTTTCTTGATTTAAGCATATCAATAAACAAATTGTTAAGCCGGATAACCCCCAGGTAATTAACGTTCATTTCGTACATCGCGTCTTCAAAATGTTGATCGTTTGCTGTTCCGAGGTTGATCGGGTCAGTTAACACCCCTGCGTTATTATATAAAATATCTATACCGCCCAACTGCTGTACCTCGTTAAAAAGCTTTTGCGCATCACCAGCGTCTGATACATCACTTTTAATGGCCGTAATTGCCGGATATAGCTTCCTGGCTTCATTTAATTTTTCCTGGTTTCTGCCGGTGATGATCACACTGGTGCCATTGGCTAAAAATTGTTTTGCTGCTTCCAGCCCGATACCAGATGCACCACCGGTGATCAATACCGTTTTTCCTTTTAATTGCATGATTATTTTTTTATTTTAGACTTTTTAGTATATTTTATAATAATTTTGTACTTTTTATTTACTTAATTTAGTATAATGAGTTTATGTTTTGTTTTTAGCTTTTTTACAAAAAATACTTTTTAGTATATTTTATATCAAAAAAATTATATCGCATAACTTTCTAACTCCGCTTTCAGGCTCCTGAGTAAACCGGCCATCGGCTTTGCAGTATTCATCGCCCTGCACATCACAACTGCACCTTCAACCGCGGCCACCGCTTTAAACGCATAAATAGCCGGATCAAGCTGGTCAGAAAATTCACCGTGGGCAATGCCTTGATTTAAAATACTAACAAACAATTCCTGTCCATGTCGAATAATTCCCGCTATCTTTTCTTTAACGGCCGGAAAGTTATCATCAGATTCCACAGCCATATTAAATACAGGGCAACCGCCCTTAAGGTAAGTATTCAAAGGATCTTTATAAAAATCGAGAAAGGCAAATACCTTAGCTTTTGCTGTTTTACCCTGGCTAATGGTCAGTAGCATTTTCTCGCCATTATTATTCAGCATAAAATCAACAACCTGCAAGGCAAGGTCTTCCTTGCCTTCAAAATGACCGTAAAGACATCCTTTAGTCAATTTTGTGGCAGCAAGCACGTCGTCTATATTAGCGCCGGATATTCCTTTTTGATTAAAAATAGGGGCCGCTGTTTCCAGGATAAACTGCTTTGTTCTTTCTGCTTTAGTTAGCATAATCGTAAAATTTATGATACAAAAATATACTAAAAAGTTTATTTTAGGATAAAATTTGAACCCTTCCACTCTTTATGACCCGAGGATGATATTTGATCTGCCCTTAAGAGCCGCTCACCGAGGCCCCCAAGAGGACAGATTCTCCAGGCGATGAAATCCCTTCCCCCCTTCCCGAGAGAAGGAATCGCACGGACCGGGCTTTTAAAAATTGTTCGAACGTCCACTGTTGTCATCCTGAGCGCAGCGAAGGATCTATTATTGAATATGCAAATAGCAGAATAGATGCTTCAACCGTTCAGCATGACAAAACTTGTTTTAAACTGGGTTTTCAATTCCCTCCCGTGGGGAGGGGTGCGGCTGATTGTGCAGTAGCAGGGAGGGGTTTATACAAGCGATAAAATTTCCAGGCGATGAAACCCCTTCCTCCCCTTCCCCAAGGAAGGAATCGCACCGGCTCCTGCTTTCAAAATCATTCAATACTTCGATGACGAAGTTATCTACTTCGGCGCCTTGATGAGTAAATACCCGCCTATAACACTAAATAAAATATTGGGTATCATTACGGCAACAATAGGTGGCACACCTCCGTTTACCGAGAAAACGATGGCAAATCGCTCGATGATCACATAGGTAAAACAGAGTATAATACCTATCCCCAAAGGCAAACCCACTCCACCACGTACCTTGCGGGACGACAGGGCCACGCCCAGCACAGTTAACACATAAGCCGATAAGGGATAAACAAAACGATGCAGTTTTTCATAGTACAATTTATTGAGCACCTCGGGCCGACGCAGCTTTTCTGTGCTGATGTTTTTATTGAGATCATTTAATGACATGGCCGAGTATTCGTTATCGTAAACAATAAAGTCGGTTGGGCGCATATCTAAAACGGTATCTTTTTTAGCCCCGCTGCGGATAAATTGTTCACGGAGCCCATTGACATATTTTACGGTATAATCCTTTAATGACCATATCCGTTTTACCGAATCATACGTTACCTGGTTAGCGATAAGCTTTTCGCGAAGGGTATCGTTATCAAACTTCTCCATAATAAATTGATAGCCGGTGTGCTTTCCCGGGTTGTACTGATCCAGGTAAACATAGGTGTGTTTATCTATCTGCATGTGCACCTGGCTTTTGTTAGGGTCGTTATCCGTGATCCCGTTGGCATTCTCGAACCTGTTTTTCAGGTGATTGGTATAAGGAATAAGATACACATTGGCAAAAAATGATACGATGAATATAAGCGTAGCCGCTATAAAATAGGGCCGCAGAAAACGGTTAAAACTAACCTTCCCGCTCAGGATGGGTACTATCTCTGTTTGATTGGCTGTTTTCGCGGTAAAAAATATCACCGCCAGGAAGTTGATGAGCGGCGAAAGCAGGTTGAGGTAATATGGGATAAACCCGGCATAATAGCCAAATACAATATCATGTAGTTTGGCGTGATGATCGGTAAAGTTTTCTAACTTTTGTGAGATATCAAACACCACTGATATCACCAGGAAAATGGCCATGGTGAATACAAACGTACCCAGGTATTTTTTGATGATGAACCGGTCGATAATCAACAGGTGCCGGTGTATAAAAGCCCTCATCGGTAGATCATCATTTTTAGCGTTTAATTTAGCTTAGCAACGCTAAATGCCGGGCATTTATTTTTGTGCAGCCTATAATTAAAACCACCATCATAAAACCGGACGTTAACTGTATCAGAAGCGAACGCTTTTATAAGATACTTAAACCACAACAATCACATTATCAATTATTTAAAAATATGGTATTTATTTAGCTGTAAAATAGCGACCATACCGAGGCGGTATCTTAAATTAATAAGCCATGCTAAAAAACTACATTAAAACAGCCATCAGGAATCTTGCCAGGCATAAAAGCAATGCGGTTATCAATATCGCTGGCCTTACCGTAGGTTTCGCTACTTTCCTTTTAATATTCCTGGTTGTTCAGTATGAACAAAGTTTCGACAGTTTTCATACAAAAAAAGACAAGATATACCGGGTGGTGCGGGTCGGACGAAACCCCGTTAACCGCGAATACCGTACAGGCGTACCTATACCGGTAACATCAACCATACGTACAGAATTGCCGGAAGTGGCTAATGCTGCCGCCATCGTTAACACCGGCGACCTACAGGTGATTGTAACACCCGGAAATGGATCGGCACAGAAAAAATTCAAAGAAGCAAGCGGGTTCTTTTTCGCGGAACCCCAGTTTTTCCAAATGTTTGATTTCCCTTTAGCCGAAGGTGATATAAAAACAGCGCTTGCAGAACCCAACACCATACTCCTTACCAAGGCAAGCGCTTTAAAGTACTTTGGCAACTGGCAGGGAATTACAGGCAAAACCCTGAAAATGAGTGGCATATTTATAAAAGTAACAGGCGTTCTCGAGAATCCGCCTGCCAATACCGATTTCCCTATTAAAGGAGTATTATCCTATATTACCTTGTTTAAAGCCGACAATAAAAACTGGGGAGGTATTAATGATGGTAATTATTGCTTTGTTGAATTGGCTAAAAACCACACCGTAAACCAGCTTAGCCGCGCGCTTAACGGTTTTACCGACCGACATATTAAACCTATAAACCCGGGTTACAATCTTTCGCCCCAGGCGCTGAATGAGTTGCATTATGATGAACGGTACGGGAATTTTACCGGTCGTACTTTTAGCAAAGATCTGATACTGGCGCTCAGCCTTATTGGCCTGTTCCTGCTTATTGTAGCCTGCGTAAACTTTATAAATCTTACCGTGGCCCAGGCTGTTAACCGGGCTCGTGAAGTTGGCGTAAGAAAAGTTCTGGGCGGCAGCCGTACACAACTGATATCCCAGTTCCTGGGCGAAACCGGCATCACCAGTCTGCTGGCCATGCTCATTTCGCTCATTATTGTTGTTGTCGCTATCCCTGCCGTTAATAACCTGCTCGAGATCAATCTTATTGCATCAACCTTATATAGCCCCCGACTGGTTGTATTTCTGCTTGGTGCCCTGTTACTGGTATCGTTCCTGTCTGGATTTTACCCGGCGCTGGTGCTTTCGGGCTTTAAACCGGCAAGTGTTTTAAAAGGCGCCTCGGGTGCCGATCAAAAACAGGGGGTTATGTTCAGACGGGGGCTGGTTGTTTTTCAGTTTGTGATTGCTCAAACCCTCATCATTGGTACGCTGGTGGTGGCTTCGCAAATGGATTATTTCCGCACGGCAAACATGGGCTTCAGAAAAGATGCTGTTATTTACGCGAGCTTCCCTGGCGATAGCCTCAGTCGCACCAAGGTCGATTATCTGCGCGATCAGTTAGCCAAAATCCCGGGTGTTGAAAAAGTTGGCTTTAGCATGTTTTCGCCGGTATCGGACGGGGGCAGCTGGGCTACCGACCTCAATAAGGAAGGCCATAAGGGTGTTAATCCGGATATGATCGTGAACATGAAAATAGCAGACCCGGGTTTCTTCGGCGTATATAATTTACAGCTTGTGGCGGGCCGGATATACTTCGCAGCGGATACCATGCGCGAGTTTGTGGTAAATGAAACCGTAGTCAGAGGCCTGGGTATCCAAAACCCCAAGTATGCTATTGGCATGCCTATCACCGTAAACGGAAAAACTTTACCCATAGTAGGTGTGGTGAAGGATTTTCATGCCAATTCGCTTCGCGACCCTATTGATCCAATAGTATTGAGTACCTACAAAAACGGATATGGACTGGCCAATTTGAAAATAGATCTGAGTAAAGCAAAATCGATCACCACGGCAATGGAAAACTTATGGAACAAGAATTTTCCGGAGTTTACGCTCGAGTATAAGTTCATGGATCAAACCATAGCTAATTACTATAAGCAGGAAAACCAGCTTTCAGCTTTATATACTATATTTTCTGGCATCGCCATTTTCATTTCCTGCCTGGGCTTGTACGGGTTGATATCGTTTATGGCCATCCAACGCAAAAAGGAGATCGGTATACGCAAAGTATTGGGCGCGCCTGTAAAGGATATAGTGATCCTATTATCCAAAGAGTTTACCATGCTCGTGGTCATCGCGTTTTTGATTGCCTCTCCCCTGGCCTGGTATTTTATGCATCAATGGCTGCAGGGTTATACTTATCACATCATTATAGGCATTTGGTTTTTCGCGGCCACTATTTTAGCTTCGGTATGTATTGCCTGGTTAACCGTGGGCTACACGGCTATTAAAGCCGCGCTGGCCAACCCGGTAAATAGTTTAAGAACCGAATAAAAAAACGAGATCAGTAAAAGCAATTATTTTAATATCAGATCATGATAAAAAGTTATTTAAAAGTAGCCTGGAGAAACTTAATGAAAAATAAGCTTTACTCCCTCGTAAATATTATTGGCTTAACCATTGGCATTGTTAGCTGTCTGTTGATCGGAACATATATCAAACATGAGTTAGGCTACGATCATTTTAATAAAAACGCCGACAATATTGTACGTGTTACCATGGAGTATAACCACGGCGGCGCTTCGCAGAAAATGGCAGTTACGGGTACCAAGGTTGGTCCGCAATTTAAAAGGATGTTCCCCGAAATCAGTGATTATGTGAGGCTGTACAAAAATTCCCAGATAGTTGGCTATCGTGACCTCCTGTTTAAAGAAGATAATTTCATATATGCCGAACCTTCATTTTTTAAAATATTTTCGTACAAACTGATCAAAGGTGACGTTGACGAAGCTTTAAACGCACCGGATAAGATCATCATCACACAATCTGCCGCTAAGAAATACTTTCATGATGAAGATCCAATGGGTAAAATCCTGAAATCAGAAAATAAAAATTATACTGTGTCGGCAGTGGCAGCTGATGTGCCTTCCAATTCACAGATCAAATTTGATTTTATAATACCCTTCAACACCCTGAGGCAGGCAAAAAAAGAACAATATTACGGTGCTAACTACATCACTTACCTGTTGCTGAAAAATAAGGATCAAATGCGCTCCTTGCAGGAAAAGATAACTGCCTACATGAAAATTGTTGACAAAACCGAGCTGAATTTAACAGGGAGCCAATTTGTAACGTTTTACCTGGAATCCTTAACTAAGGTCCATTTATACTCCAACCTGCCCGGCGATCTGGCACCAGCAGGCAGCATCGTTTATATTTATATACTGATCATTGTAGCGGTGCTCATATTGGTTATAGCCTGTGTTAATTATGTAAACCTGGCCATTGCCCAATCGGCAGGGCGCGGGGCCGAGATCAGTATCCGCAAAGTGATGGGTGCTGGCAAACCGCAGTTATTTACCCAATTTATAGGAGAGGCGTTACTGGTTACCCTTATAGGCATCTTACTGGCTATCGGTATTGCCTACATCGCCCTGCCTTATTTTAACCAGGTTGCGGGCATCCAGTTTAAATATTCTGTATTTTTTGACCCTATTATTATTGCCAGCCTTATCCTTTTGGCACTGACCATTGGTTTAGCCGCCGGGGCATATCCAGCGCTGTTATTATCAAACATTAAGTTATCAAAAATATTAAAGACCGGCTTTTCATTTACTTCGGGCAAAAGTATACGTAAACCACTTATTGTTTTCCAGTTTGTTATCTCCATATTTCTGATCATCACCACGGTAATTATTTTACAGCAGCTTTCATACATCCGCAATAAGGATATCGGGTATAACAAAAGCAATATAGTGGTTTTGCCTACCGGCTATAATATGCAGCATATTGACGAACTTAAAAAGGAGATAAACAATATCCCGGGTGTTGAAAGTGTAGCCTCGGCCAATAACGAACCGGTAAACGTAATGTGGGGCGATGCCATACAAACCCCCGATGGTAAAAGCCTTACCGTAAACGCCTTGCCTATGGACGAGGATTTTATAAAAACCCTACAGCTTAAAATAATTGCAGGCAGCGGTTTTACTCAAACCGATGTTTTACAGATTGATACCACCAACAACTATAAAAATTTCCAATACGCGTTTATACTCAATGAATCGGCAGTAAGGGCTTTGGGATGGACACCACAGCAAGCCATAGGAAAGCATATTGCAAAAGGTGAAGCGGGTGTTATCAAAGGTGTAGTAAAGGATTTTAATTTTAAATCGTTCCATACACCTATCAGTCCTTTGATCTTGTTTTTGGATCATTTTCAAACAGAGGCTTTATTTGCCCGGATAACCGGAAACAATACCTCCAATACCATCAAGGCTATACAAACATTGTGGAAACAGCGCGTACCCGACCGTCCGTTTGAGTACAAATTTTTAGACGATGATTTTGATGCGTTATACCGCACAGAACAACAAACGGCAAATGTATTCACCACTTTTTCTTTTCTGGCTATTTTACTTGCCTGCCTGGGACTGTTTGCTATTACCGCTTATTCAGTTGTACAACGCACTAAAGAGATCGGTATCAGAAAAGTACTGGGTGCCAATGTATCCTCCATCATTTTACTCATTTCAAAAGACTTTTTACTCATGGTGATCATGGCCATCGTCATTGCTTCGCCGATAGCCTGGTATATGTCATATAAATGGCTGCAGGATTTTGCCTATCGCATTAATATTCATTGGTGGATATTTATTGCTGCCGGCGCCGCTTCATTAATAGTAGCAGCTATAACTGTAAGCGTGCAGGCAGCTAAAGCGGCATTGGCCAATCCGGTTGATAGTTTGAAGAATGAATAAAAATCGAGGAGGCTTAATCTTACTAAATCGTTATAGTCAGTAATTTTTTTGTTAAAAAGATAATTACCGCCTATTGTACTATCAAAATTTTTTTTATACTTGCGCCATCTATAAGGTAAGCATTCTGCTTACTTATTGTGATAAGGTTTAGGTTGAAAGTCCCCGGCGGCGAGCGCTTTGGGGACTTTCGTTTTAAACAACATTTCAAAGGTATCTTATACCCACTTTACTGATATTATCTCAATATTAAGTTTTAAGTTATTTTAAATAACAAACCAGCCTTAATAATGCCTTAAACTACCTACATTTGAAATAAGCATCTTATATATTTACTGTTATACTAAACCTGCAATACCTATGAAGCTGGTCCAAAAAACATATCTTTTTTGCCTCCTTTTATTATTCATCCTGTCATTTAGTTTTCAGGCACAGGCACAATCAGGTCTTCAGCAGTTAGACGATCGTATCATGATCGATCTGCAAAATCAACGCACACCCGAGCAAACCGGCGTATTTATGTTTTTGTCCCGCACGCATTTATACGGCGATATTGGGGTTCCGGTAGGATTACTGGCAGCAGGGGTTATCAGTAACGACAAACAAATGCGGCAAAACTCTTTATATGTGGCCAGCAGTACCCTGTTATCAACCGGGCTCACGTATTTGATCAAACATATTGTTAAGCGCCCCCGCCCATTTATACAGAATATAAACATTGTACCGGTTTACCGGGCCGGCAGTACATCCTTCCCATCGGGGCATACTTCCAGCAGTTTTGCTACCGCCACGGCCTTATCCAGGGCTTATCCTAAATGGTATGTGATAGCACCTGCGTTTTTGTGGGCAGGTTCGGTGAGTTACTCGCGCATGTACCTGGGCGTCCACTATCCTACCGATGTGGCGGCAGGCGCAGCTCTGGGCGTAGGATCAACTTTCATATTGCAATCCTTAAAAAAATAAAGCTGGTTTATACATATTTTAACCGCAAAGTAAACAAGCACACCGCAAGGTGCGTAGAAATACGGTATAAAAAATTCAGGTACTTATACGCTTACCTACTTCAATGCCATCCTATACATTTGTTATATAAAACTAAACACTACTATGGACGAGATTCAAACATTAAAATTTTTCTGGTTAAAATACGAGACCAGCGCCATTCGGAATATGATCAATAATTCTCCTGGCATTGATAGTTTTGTGTTCTCCTATTTTTTCGCCAGCACTACTGATGATAGTAAGCCACTGCAATTGATAGCATACGGGCACATGTCGCCGGCTAATCAATACAGCAGTTATTACGATACGCTGGAGGATTATAACAATAACGCATTGGAGTTAAGTGGTCCGCTTATTATGAGCAACAACGTAATATCACTTGCCGATATGTTATTGCTCATCGACACACCTGATCCAGATGGTGATAAACCAGATTACCTGGTGTTTATACCTGATGTTAACAATACTCGTCATGTGTATTATGATGTTGATCGTTATAAAAGGGCTGGCTCGGGTGATGTGGTATTGCCAGGTAATCCGGTAACCGATCCGATCAACACCAATCCATCACCACCCGCAACCATTAATTAAACAACTGACCCATATTCCCGAATGTTTAAAGTATTTCAGATCGTTATTGACTGGTCAGAAGTTTGGGCGCTATTAATACCTATATCCTTATTACTAATTAGAAAACAGCCGGCTGTACTTAAGCCGGTTGTTTTTTACGTTTGGATAGCGCTCTTTATTAATCTGGCCATCGATCTGACCTGGAAAATCCGGACTATTTTACCAGCCAAATACAATTCTAATAACTATCTGTACAACCTGCATTCAATCATACG
>Ga0207671_10004616_pt1 | contig 13070 bp, 10 predicted proteins | sample KBSC24metaG_FD_184352 | JGI IMG/M metagenome (GOLD analysis project Ga0207671, IMG submission 184352) | Corn rhizosphere microbial communities from Kellogg Biological Station, Michigan, USA - KBS C2-4 metaG (SPAdes) (version 2) | ecosystem: Host-associated > Plants > Roots > Rhizosphere > Soil... | reverse complement strand
CGCTGGGGCCCTATTGCACCTTCTATTTCGAAAATTTCGACACGATGCTTTTTCAGATCCAGGAAATGCTCCTGATCGAAAAGGGTGGCGAGGCCCAGATCGCGGACGAGCTCGCCGCCTATAATCCGCTGATCCCCAAAGGCCGCGAGCTCGTCGCCACCGTGATGTTCGAAATCGAAGATCCGATCCGCCGGGCACGGCTATTGGGCAGCCTCGGCGAAGTGGAAACGCATTTCTATTTTCAGCTGGGCGACCAGCGGGTTCCGGGCCTGCCGGAAGGCGATGTCGAGCGCAGCCGCGAGGACGGCAAGACCTCTTCGGTGCATTTTCTTCGTTTCGGTTTCACGCCTGATCAGATCACTACGTTCCGGAATGGTTCGGACCAGATCCTGATCGGGTGCGATGACGCGCGCTATCCGCACCTTGCCGTGATCAGCGCGGAAGCACGCGCTGAGCTGGCCAAGGATTTTGCCTGACCGGGCGTGGGAGCTGACGGGCGTGGGAGCTGAAAGGTGAGGCTCGAGCGAGCCTCGACCGTAAATCCTATTTCTTGCCGAGCGTCAGGCCGCCGAAGCGCTTGTTGAAGCGGGCGACCTGGCCGCCGCTGTCGAGCAGGCGCTGATTGCCGCCGGTCCAGGCAGGATGCGCGAGCGGATCGATGTCGAGCTGCAGCGTGTCGCCCTCGGCGCCCCAGGTGGAGCGGGTTTCGAACACGGTCCCGTCCGTCATCTGCACCTTGATGGTGTGATAATCGGGATGAATGCCTTTTTTCACTGAATCGCTCCAATTTGCGGCTGGTTTCCGACCAGCCCGGGGAGATGAAGGCGGCGCTCTACAGATTTGGCTCCTGCTTGACAAGGCCGGGGCGCGATCATAACGGCGCCGCAGCGAAGGTGCCGTCCACGCCAATTGGCGATCGGGGGCGGTTGAAAGGGAAGCCGGTGGCAATCCGGCGCTGTGCCCGCAACTGTATTCGGCCGATCGGCCGTCAGTCAGGAACCTGCCCTCGCCGTCGTCCGCGCCCGGCCGGGTCCAGCCGTCAGCGCGTGGTTAGGCGTGGAATGGGCCGCGCCGGACCTCCGTGGCGACATTCGTCGTCAACAGGAGGTTCTTGATGCCAATAGCTTTTTTCCTAGCAGCCGCTGCCAGTGCGGCGATCGATCCGAATGAGATTCTCGTAACCGCATCGCTTGAGCCGATTGAGGTGAGGGACGCAGCCGTGTCCGCCACGATCATCGATCAAACGCGGATCGATGCTCTGGGTACGCCGCTCGTCACCGATCTGCTCCGGCTGGCGCCCGGCGTATCGGTTTCGACTTCCGGCAGCCGTGGCACGCTTGCCGCAATCCGTATCCGGGGAGCGGAATCGCGCCACAGCCTGCTGTTCATCGACGGCATCGCCTTCAACGATCCCGCCGCGTCTAACGCGCCGCGTTTCGAGCAGCTCGATAGCGACAGCATCGGCCGCATCGAGATCGTCACCGGACCGCAGTCGGCGCTGTGGGGTTCGGAAGCGCTTGGCGGGGTGATCGCGCTATCCAGCCCCGACCCGCTGATTTCCGGCACGCGCGTGTCGGCGAGCGGCGAGCTTGGCAGCGAACGATTTCGTCGTGCGTCCTCGACGCTTTCGATGGGTTCCGACAGCAGCGGCCTGACATCGTCTGTGTCCTGGATGAAGGATCGCGGGATCGACATCCTTGGCGGCGGCCGGGGGGACAAGGACGGATTCGAGAACTTCACTGCCAGCCTGAAGGCAGTAACCCGCCCAGGTAGCGATGGAGAGCTTGGGTTGGCGGCGCGTTATGTTCGGGCTGACAGCGAATTTGATGGCACCGATCCCGTCACTTTCCTGCGCGCGGACACAGCGGACGCGTCCAGGACCACGACCGGCGCTATCCGCGCATGGGCGCGTCTCGGGCTCTCAGATGATTCGCCGTGGAGCTTCGAGACCAGCGGCCAATATCTTCATAGCGAGAACCGCAACCGCGACGGAGCCACGCCGCTTAACCAGAGTAGCGGCGATCGCTTTCTGATCGATGCGCAGCTCGTCCGCCGCATAACGTTCGGCGATACGCGACACATGCTGATCGTGAAGGGCGAACGCGAGGACGAGGATTATTCCACCCGCGACCAGCAATATTTCGGGGCGACGGACAAGAATGTGTCGCGTGCGCGTACGTCTGTGGTCGGTGAATGGCGCGCGGATTGGGGCGCACTCCTTTCGACCGATGCGGCGATCCGCCAGGATGATTTCAATCGCTTCAAGGATGCCACCACCTGGCGTGCGAACGCGGTTGTCCACATTAGCGGCCCGCTTTCATTTCATGCCGGCTATGGCGAAGGCATTGCGCAACCTAGCTTCATCGATCTCTACGGTTTCTTTCCTGGCAACTTCGTTGGCAACCCCAACCTGAAACCAGAACGGTCAAAGGGTTATGAGGCAGGGATCAGATGGGATGGCAAGATTTTCGGCGCGGGAGTGACGGCATTCAGCAACCGGCTGAGCGACGAGATCGTCTCCGTCTTTGATCCGGCGACGTTCCTGTCTTCCACCACCAACGCATCTGGCAAGAGCCGCCGCCGCGGCATCGAAGTCAAGGCCGACGTACAGCCGATTGCCGGCCTGCGGATCAGCGCGAATTATACCTATCTTGATGCGCAGGAGCAGAAGGTAGGCGGGGGCGTTCGTCTCAAGGAAGTCCAGCGGCCGAAGCACAGCGCCAATATTGTGCTTGATTATATCAGCGGGCCGCTGACCTTAGGCGGATCAGTTGCTTATGTCGGCAAGCGTGGAGATACCGACTTCGATATCGTCGATCCGGTCACCTTTATGTCGCCAAGGGTGACGCTCAAAAGCTATGCATTGGCAGACGCACGCGTTGCCTATGCGTTGACGCGCGGGCTCGAAGCCTTTGTCAGGGTCGAGAATGCATTCGATCAAAAATATCAGGACGTGGTCGGCTATGCCACGCCCGGCAGGACGATCTATGCGGGCTTTCGCATTCGCGCTGGCGACTAGCCTTGTTTGTGCGACATCGGCGTGGGCAGCCTCCCCTGCCCGTGTCGTTTCGCTCAATCTGTGCACCGATGAATTGTTGCTGGCGCTCGCCGCCCCAGGCCAGATCCTTTCGCTGACGCACCTGTCGCATGATCGGCGCGAGTCCGCCTATTGGCGCTTCGCGCAGCCTTATCGCGCCAATAGGGGGACCATCCTTTCGGTGGCGCAGGACCGGCCGGATCTCATCGTCACCATGGGCGGAGGCGGCCGGGATAATGCCGGGCTGGCGGCGGCATTGGGCGCGCGCCTGCTCGATCTGCCCTTTCCGAGCCGCTTGGCCGATGTCGAAGCCGGCATCCGCCTGCTTGCCCGTGCGCTCGGTCGTGGAGCGCAGGGCGAGGCACTGATTGCCCGGATAGAGGCGATGACGGCAAACCCCCCGAAGCCAAAGGACGCCGTGTTCATCGGAAGCGCCGGCAGGAGCATGGGCGCCAATGGCGCAGGGGCAGAATGGATGCAGCTCGCGGGATTGCGCCAGATCCCGCTGATGGACGACCGTTTCGATCGTGAGCAGTTGCTGCGCCTGCCGCCGGTCACCCTGCTCGTCAGCGATTACCGGATCGATCAATATAGCCGGACCGGTAGCATGCCTGTGCCCCGCAGGCGCGATAGCAGGATCGAAACCGACGGGCGGCGCTGGACCTGTATGGGCCCGAGCCTCCTCCCCGAAATCGCCAGGATCAGGCGCATGGTGATGCCATGACTCGCAAGGCCTGGCTGCTGATTGGCGTAGGTCTGCTCATGGCGGCGCTGGCGTCGCTCGTCTTTCCAGCCACCGGGCTGGCAGATCTATTCCGCCGCGATCAAGCGCTGCTATGGGCGATCCTGATTGAGGTGCGCCTGCCGCGCATGGTGCTGGCGCTGCTCTATGGAGCGATGCTCGGCGGCTCAGGCGCTGCGATCCAGGCGCTCTTTGCCAATCCGCTCGCTTCCCCGGATATCACCGGCACCACGGCTGGCGCCGCACTCGGGTCAGTGGTGACGGCCTATCTGCTTGGCTTTGCGAGCCCCGTAGGCCTTGCCATCGGCGGGGTGGCAGGAGCGGCTTTGGCGTTGGTCATTCTCATGGCCCTCGCCGGAACCAATAGCGACAGCGCTACCTTGCTGCTGGCCGGCGTTGCGATCAGTGCCGTCGCCGGAGCCGCGACGGCTCTCGCGCTCGCGCTGGCGCCCTCCCCCTTTGCCTTTTACGAAGCCTATGATTGGATGATGGGATCGCTGGTCGATCGCAGCTTGCCGCAAGCCGGCTTTGTCGCAGGTCCCGTGGTGGTTGCGCTCGTCATGCTGGCGCGCAAGGCCCCCGCGCTCGACGCGCTTGTGCTGGGCGAGGAAACCGCTGCCGCCATGGGGCACAGCATAATCGCCCTGCGCCGGCAGATCGTGATCGCGACGACCATCGGCGTGGGCATGGCGGTCGCGGTTTGCGGTGCCGTCGGTTTCATCGGGCTGGTCGCACCGATCTTCGCGCGCGCGCTGACGCGTGGCCATCCCGGGCGCGCTGTGCTCCCCGCGGCTGCGGTCGGCGCGATCCTGCTCTGTCTGGCTGACCTCGTCGTTCGATGTTCGCCGGCAGGCCGCCAGCTTCCGATCGGGGTGGTCACCGCATTGCTTGGCGCCCCCTTTTTTCTGGCGCTCGTGCTGCGCATGCGGCTGGAGTGGCGCGCATGAGCACCGCACTTACCGCACGGGGGCTTGTGCTCGCTGGACGTCTGGAGCGGACCGATCTCACGCTCGAAAGCGGCAGCCTGACCCTGCTCGTCGGCCCCAACGGTGCCGGCAAGACGAGCCTGCTTCACCGTTTGGCGGATATTGGCGAGGGCGAAGGCATGACGATGCTTGGGGGCGAAGCGCTCCAGCGGATGCCGCCCGCGCGCCGTATCAGCCAAATTGCGTTTCTGCCTGCCAATCGGGAGATCGCATGGCCGCTGGTCGCGCGCGACCTCGTCGCGCTCGGCTCAGGTGGCCGCGCCAATCCCGCGGCAATCGAGGAAGCGTTGGCGTCGCTTGATGCTTTGCAATTTGCCGACCGCCGCCTCGACCAGCTTTCAACCGGCGAACGCGCACGCATCTTGCTGGCGCGCGCGTTGGTGGCGCGGCCTGCCGTGCTGCTGCTCGACGAGCCTGCCGCGCATCTTGATCCGGCGCGCCAGATCGCAATCTTCGAGCGGCTGCGGATCGAAGCTGATCGCGGGGCAGCCGTGCTTGCGTCCGTTCACGATCTTGCGCTGGCGCGCAACTTTGCCGATCGCATCCTTGTCATGCAGCAAGGCGCGATCATAGCCGACGGACCGGCGCAAGTCGCTCTTGCGCCCGAGATCGTCGCCACGGTGTTTGGCGTCGCGTGGAACGACGGCAAGGGCTGGATCCGCGTCAGCGCCTGAGCTTCCCCTCTCGACCATCGCACGCCTTTGTGAGAAGGCGCCATGGATGACTGACGATGGCCTTGCGCAATGGTTGACGACGACGCTGGGAGAAAAGCCCCGCAATCTCGCCCTGTTCCGGCAGGCGCTTACCCATCCCAGCCACGGCGAAGGGCATTATCAACGGCTCGAATTTCTGGGCGATCGCGTCCTTGGGCTGGTGATCGCGCAATGGCTTTACCAGCGCCATCGCGAGGAAGCCGAAGGCAAGCTCGCCCAGCGCCTCAACAGCCTGGTTTCGCGCGAGGTCTGTGCTGATGTCGGCCGCGGCATGGATGTGATGCCGTGGCTGCGGCTCGGCCGCCAGGCGCTCGACGACGGCGTGTTCGAGAGCGACAATGTTCTGGGCGATGTCGTCGAAGCGCTGATCGGCGCGCTCTATCTCGAATTCGGGCTCACTTCGGCCGAACGGTTCATCAAACGGCATTGGGCGGATCGGATCGGCGGCCAGATCAAGCCGCCCAAACATCCCAAGGCGGAACTGCAGGAGCTTGCGGCAGCCCGCAATCGAAAACCCCCCGTTTATACGATCGTCGATCGCTCCGGCCCCGATCATCGCCCGCACTTCATCGTGCGGGTGAGCGTCAACGGCCTCGGCGAAGCGGATGGCAGCGGCCCATCCCGCCAGGATGCGGAAACCGCGGCTGCAAAGGCATTGCTGGAGAAACAGACGTCATGACGCAACGCTGTGGTCTCGTGGCGGTGGTTGGTGCGCCCAACGCGGGCAAGTCCACGCTGGTCAACGCGCTGGTTGGCCAGAAGGTCGCGATCGTCAGCCCGAAAGCGCAGACGACGCGGGCGCGGCTGATGGGCGTCGCCCTCGAGGGCGAGGCGCAACTTCTGCTGGTGGACACGCCGGGCATCTTCGCGCCACGGCGCCGGCTCGATCGCGCGATGGTAGCGGCCGCCTGGGGTGGCGCTGAAGGCGCTGACCTGATCGCGCTGGTGGTGGATGCCAAAGCCGGGCTCACGGCGAGAATCGAAACGCTCGTGGATCAGGTCAAGCAGCGTAGCGAGCCCAAGTTGCTGGTCCTCAACAAGGTTGATGTAACAGCAAAGGAAGGTCTGCTCGAGCTTGCGACCGCGCTTAACGAACGTCTCGTACCCGAAGCCATCTTCATGATCTCGGCCACGACCGGTGATGGCGTGATCGATCTCAAGCGCGCTCTGGCGGAGCGTATGCCAGAAGGTCCCTGGCATTTTCCCGAAGACCAGGTTTCGGATATTACCGATCGGATGCTGGCGGCGGAAGTTACCCGCGAGCAGCTCTACCACCAGCTTCACGCCGAGCTGCCTTATGATTCGGCGGTGGAGACCGAGAAATATGAGGAGCGCCGTGATGGCTCGATTGCGATCCACCAGCAGATCCTCGTCGCACGCGAAAGCCAACGCGCGATCGTGCTTGGCAAACGCGGCGCCCGCCTCAAGGAAATCGGCAGCAGGGCACGTGCCGAATTGAGCGAACTGCTGGGTCACAAGGTTCACCTCTTTCTCCACGTGAAGGTGAAGCCCGACTGGGAAGAGGATCGCAGCCTCTATCGCGATATCGGCCTGGAGTGGGTAGAGTAGCCCCCTTCTCTCTCAGCTGCGCTCATCCTAACTGCTCCTTGTGAATCGCGCTCGTGTTCTCCTGCTCAATGCCGCCATCGGCCCGCTCGATTATCGCGTGGATCGCGAGCACGCCGTCGAACCGGGCAGCATCGTGCTCGCCCCGCTTGGGCCGCGCCAGATCGCGGGCGTGGTGTGGGAGCCGGAGCGCATGCCTTCGGATGCCGAAGTCGGTGATAACCGTCTTCGCCCGCTCGCCGGCGTGTACGATATCCCGCCGATCGCTGCCCCGCTCCGTCGCCTGATCGAGTGGACGGCCGACTATTATCTTGCCCCGCCTGCCGCCGTGCTGCGCATGGCGCTGGCATCCGCGAGCGCGCTGGAGGAGCGGCGCAGCGTCATCGAATATCGCGCCACTGGCATCGTTCCGGAACGCCTGACGCCGCAACGTGCGCAAGCGCTCGATCGCATCGGCGAGCGACAGGGCCTCGTCCGCGAACTTGCCATGATCGCCGACGTTACCGACGCGGTGATCCGGGGGCTGGTCAAGGCTGGTGCGATCGAGGCGGTTGAAATTACGATTGACGATCCTTTTCCCGTTCCCGATCCCGATCATGCACCGCCCAGCCTGTCCCCCGAACAGCAGGCTGCGGCTGAAACATTGGTCGACGCCGTGAGAAAGGCCGCACATGGCGCCGGGGACGACGCAGCCGACCAGTTTTTCCTGCTCGACGGGGTGACCGGCTCAGGTAAGACCGAAGTCTATTTCGAAGCGGTCGCCGAAGCGATCCGGCGGGATCGGCAGGTGCTCGTGCTCCTTCCCGAGATCGCACTTACCGAGCCGTTTCTCCGTCGCTTCGAAGCGCGTTTCGGCCATCAACCGGTCGCATGGCATTCGGATCTGCGCCAGTCCCAGCGCCGCCGTGCCTGGCGCGCGATCGCCACGGGGGAAGCCAAGGTGGTGGTCGGTGCCCGGAGCGCCCTGTTCCTTCCCTATCGCGCGCTTGGCCTGATCATCGTCGATGAGGCTCATGAAGCCAGCTTCAAGCAGGAAGACGGCGTCATGTACCATGCTCGCGACGTTGCGGTGATGCGCGGTCATTTCGAAAATTGCCCGGTCGTTCTTGCGTCAGCAACGCCTGCGATTGAAACGCAACAGCAGGTAACGCTCGGCCGTTATAAGGAGATCAAGCTGCCGCGCCGTTTCGGCGAAGCAGTGATGCCGGATATCGCCGCGATCGACCTGCTCGCCGATCCGCCGCCGCGCGGGCGATGGCTCGCGCCCACATTGGTCAGGGCGATCGAAGAGACGTTGGCGCGGAACGAGCAGGTGCTGCTCTTCCTCAACCGCCGCGGCTACGCGCCGCTGACGCTTTGCCGCCATTGCGGCCACCGTTTTCAGTGCCCGAATTGCACCGCGTGGATGGTCGAGCATCGGCTGATGGCGCGCTTGCAGTGCCATCATTGCGGTCATGTGATGCCGCCGCCGCGTTGCTGCCCCGAATGCGGCGAGGAGGAAAGCCTGGTCGCCTGCGGTCCCGGGGTGGAGCGCATTGCGGACGAAGTCGCCGCGCTCTTTCCGGAGGCACGGCGTGCGATCGTGACCTCCGACACGATCTGGTCCCCTGCCCGCGCGGCCGACTTCGTCGCGCGCATGGAAGCCGGCGAGATCGATATGGTGATCGGCACCCAGCTCATCACCAAGGGCTATCATTTTCCCAACCTGACGCTGGTGGGCGTGATCGATGCCGATCTCGGCCTGCAGGGGGGCGACCTGCGCGCCGCGGAGCGCAGCTTCCAGCAGATCGCCCAGGTTTCGGGACGCGCCGGCCGTGGCGTCAAGAAGGGCCATGTTCTCGTCCAGACGCACGAGCCCAATGCGCCGGTCATCCGCGCGCTCGTATCGGGTGACGCGGCCAGCTTCTATACGGCGGAAACGGCGTCGCGCCGCAGCGCCAATGCTCCGCCATTCGGACGCTATGCGGCGATCATCGTCTCATCGGAACAACTGGACGAGGCGGTCGAGGCGGCCCGCCTGATCGGCCGCACCGCGCCCGACGTGGAAGGCATGCATGTCTACGGTCCCGCCCCTGCCCCGCTTGCCATGCTGCGCGGCCGTCACCGCCAGCGCCTGCTCGTGCACGCTCGCCGCGCGTTGGACGTGCAGGACGTGATCCGCGACTGGCTGGGTGCGCTCGAATTGCCGCGCGGCGTCAGGGTAGCGGTCGATGTGGACCCCTACAGCTTCCTCTGAGCCCACTGATGCTTATTGCACCGGTCCGACCAGAATGTCGGTGCTACCAGAACAGCGCCCGTTAGGGGTTTGTTGCTAAGTCATTGAAAATGGTGCTGCCGGTGAGGATTGAACTCACGACCTCAGCCTTACCAAGGATGCGCTCTACCACTGAGCTACGGCAGCACGGTCGGTACGAACCGACGGACGTCGGGGACGCCAATGCACGCGGGCCTATGAAGAAAGCGTGTAGCCGCGTCAAGGCGGCTTGCCTGTTCTCGCGGCGCGTGATTATTTGGCGATATGCCTGACAAGGATCAAGATCGCGAGCGGCGGCTTGCCGCCGCGCTGCGCGAAAACCTTAAAAAGCGCAAAGCCCAGGCGCGCCAAAATGCTGCGCCCGACGCCGAGGGTCAGTCCTCCAGCGGGGCGCACACGTCCGACAGCCAATGATGCTCATCCATGCTCATGAGCGGCCCGAGCCGCGCGAGCACGGTAGCATGATATCGATCGACCCAGCCTCGCTCGGCCGCATCGAGCATTGACGTATCGATCAGCGCGCGATCGATCGGGGCTAATGTGAGAGTTTCGAACCCGTACATCTCGCGCTCCGCCCCGGCGATCTCGCGCGGTTCGACAAGCACGAGATTTTCAATGCGGATCCCGAATTCGCCAGCTTTGTAGTAGCCGGGCTCGTTGGAGACGATCATCCCCGGTGCGAGCGGCTCGTCGCCCGCGCCGCTGACCGTGGCGATCCGCTGCGGGCCTTCGTGAACCGAGAGATAGCTGCCGACGCCATGGCCGGTGCCATGGGCATAATCGACGCCGGCCTCCCAGAGGAATTGCCGCGCCAGCACATCAAGCTGCCCTCCCCGCGTGCCCTTCGGGAATACCGCTCTCGCCAGCGCGATATGGCCCTTGAGCACGCGCGTGAAACGGTCCCGCATCTCGGCGGTGGGCTGTCCGATGGCGATCGTGCGCGTGACGTCGGTCGTGCCGTCCGCATATTGGCCACCCGAATCGACGAGATAGAGCGAACCTTGCGTAATAGGTCGGTTGGTTTTCTCGCTCGCGCGGTAATGCACGACGGCGCCATTCGGTCCTGCGCCCGAGATGGTATCGAAGCTCAGGTCGCGCAGCTCGCCGGTGTCGCGGCGGAACTGGTGCAGCCGCTCGGCGGCCGACATTTCGGTGAGTTCGCCCTTCGGCGCCTCACTCGAAAGCCAGCGGAGAAACCGCGACAAGGCAGCGCCGTCGCGAAGTTGCGCTGCCTTGTGGCCCGCGATTTCGGCCGGGTTCTTGATGGCCTTGGGAAGCACGACCGGATCGCGCGCCTCGATGATTCTCGCGCCGCTGCTCTCCAGGGCGTCGAAAATGGCCGCGACCGCACGATCGGGATCGGCAAGCACGGCTTTGCCCGCCTGGCTGCTGAGCCAGCCGGGGAAGGCATTGCGCGGACGAACGCGCACGGCGTTGCCAAGATGGCTCACAACATCGTCGCTGACCTTTTCCGGATCAACGAAGAGATCGGCAGTGCCATCCGCGTTGATGGCGGCATAAGCGAGGCCGACCGGGGTGCGTTCGACATCCTGGCCGCGGATGTTGAACGCCCAGGCGATCGAATCGAGCGCGCTCAGCACCACCGTGTCGGCGCGCTTTTCCTTGAGCTCGTCGGCGATCGCCGCCCGTTTGTCGGAAGCGTTTCGTCCCGCCAGCGAATCGGGATGGATTATGAGCCGCGCCCGCGAGGGCAACGGGCGGTCCGGCCAGATCGCATCGACCGGATTGGTATCGACGGCGACGAGTTCGGCCTTGTTCTTCGCAAGCGCCTCTCGCGCGGCTTTCACCCAGCCTTTGCTGTGCAGCCAGGGATCATAGCCGATCCGCGCACCTTCGCTAGCATGGGCTTTCAGCCATTCGGCCACACTGGTTTCAGGGACCGACTGATAGCTCCACAGCGCACCATCGACCTGCTCGCGCACTTGCAGCGTATAACGGCCGTCGACGAAGATCGCGGCTTCGGCCGGCAGCACCACCGCCGATCCTGCCGACCCTTCGAAGCCGGTAAGCCAGGCCAGCCGTTGCGCATAGGCGCCCACATATTCGCTCATATGCTCGTCCGTCAGCGGGACGACGAATCCATCGAGCCGCCGCCGAGCAAGTTCCTCACGGAGAGCTTTCAGGCGATCTTCATATGTCGACATGTGCGTGCTACCGATTCTTCACATTGAATCGAAAGATAGGCGGCGCACCGCAAAGATTCCAGCGAGCGTAGATCGCGTGAAGGTTATGCCGAGAGATAACAGTACTTTCCAAGCTATTCCGGATAGGAACAGATCGGCGCCAGATTGCCCGGATCCGTCTATCCTTCGATGAATTTTCGTGCCTGGTTCAATCTGCTAGCAGTCTCCTACTTGGCGAGCCATCGGACCGACCAGACCGAGACCCCCGCAAGCGTTCTCAAGACGCGGCGCGGCTCGCCAAGCTACCAACCTGCATTCGATCCTTCTTATAGGCCAGCATGGTTGGCGTCGTTGCAGGGCTGACGGGCTGCAACTCGTACGTGACGCTGAGCGCCTCGTGATCGGAAAGCGTCCGGCCAGCCGGATCCGGTTGAAAACGTAGCGCAACGCTGGTGAGGCGAACGGCCATGTCGCGGCCGTCGAAAAAAATCTGCCAGTCATTGTTGCGCCTGTGCGGCTGCAGCGAGCCGAACCCTTCACCCAACTGGCAAGGAAGGTTCGGCTTTGAGCAGATGGCGTGGATTGATCCCGCAATGGCGTGGTCGCGGCCGCGCAGCCAGAAATTGCGATCGGCTTCGATCGACGCAAGCCGCGTCGGCGACCAGCTGAGGTTGAGATCGGCGGCAAGGATCAGGGGCTGCCGGCTATCCGCATGCGCTTGAATGAATTGGTTGAGCGACTGGGCTTCGCGGACATAGGCCTCGTCCGCGTGAATTCCCGGCGTATCGGTCGCCAGGCGCGAATTCATATGCGCGGTCGCGATCTGGACCGGCACCGGCACGCCAGGCACTGCAACGCGCGCGAATAGTGCACCCTTGTTGGCGAGGCAGTCAAATCCCGCGCAGTCGGCGCGGGGGAAAGCAGCGTGCCAGGATTGCACGATCGGATATTCCGACATCAATATCAGACCGCTCGGAAGAAAGGCGCCCCAGCCCTCGCCGCGCATGCGAAATATCTCGTCGGGCGTGCCCGTGCTCGCCAGGGACGAGACCTCCCCCGCTGCGGGGCCGCGCAATATATAGGGGTAGCCGGCACGTGCCGCGATGCCATCGGCGGTGGCGGTGAACGCCTCCTGCAGCACCACGATCTGCGGGGCATCGCCATGCCTGCGCATGGCCGCCAGCCTGTCGCCGATGGCATTCAGATCCGCTGTCCTATCCGGCACGATCGGCCATGGCAGGCCATGAACATTATAGGTCATCACGGTCAAGCTAGGTCCGCCAGCCGGTCGGCTCAACATCAACCCCGGGCGATCATGGCCATCGCGTGCGACCAAAGGTTGCGGAACCGAAGGCGCCTCGAGGAGAAGCGCGGGCGCCAAAATTGTAATGAAACGTTGTATCTTGTGCCGCACGGGCCGCTCTCGTCGCAGGATGGTCGCGTATAAGACGCCAGCCGAAGAGCGAACCACAGTGGGCTTGTGCAGAACGGACTGATAGATCGCATCAGGTTCCGCAAAGCTCGTTGACGCGCCGCATCAGCATGGAGGCCTCCTCGATGAGATCGGCTGCAAAGTCGGTGGAGCGTTCGCGAACGGCGAGAGTAAGGCAATTTGCCGCTTCCCGTTG
>Ga0207671_10004615_pt1 | contig 13070 bp, 10 predicted proteins | sample KBSC24metaG_FD_184352 | JGI IMG/M metagenome (GOLD analysis project Ga0207671, IMG submission 184352) | Corn rhizosphere microbial communities from Kellogg Biological Station, Michigan, USA - KBS C2-4 metaG (SPAdes) (version 2) | ecosystem: Host-associated > Plants > Roots > Rhizosphere > Soil... | reverse complement strand
ATCTGCATCTCCATGCTGTTCATATCCCCATTCCCTTTCATCATGTCATTCATCATCTTCATTCCCTCAAAATAGCTCAGCCTGGGCAACGGTGCGGCCTTTATCTTCTCTCCCTCACCCAGCCATACGGAAGCCGACCGCGTCCTGTCTTCCGAGGTTGCCAGGAATTCATAGCTCCCTTTATCGGGAATGGTCACTATTACATCGTATGTCTCCGACGTGCCGATGATCAGACGATCCACGGGCACAGGCTCCACATCCTTCCCGTCGTTGGCGGCCACAGAGATCTTGCCGCCCGCATAGCTGAGCCAAAAATACGTGGACGAGCTGCCATTGATGATACGAAGCCTGACCTTATCCCCGGCCTTGAATCCCGACGGCTCGTCCTGCGGACGGCCATTGGCCAGCATCCTGTCATAATATACATCGCTGACATCCATAGCCAGCATCCTCTTCCGCTCGTTGGTCAGCTTGGTGACAAAATGCTTGTCCTTAATAGCTGCCGCATAGTCCTGGACGCTGCCTTTACGAATGGCATACCAGTCGGTGGCGTTGTGCAGACTGCGCTGCACTTCATAAGGTTTCTCATTTGTCCAGTCACTGAGAAGGACGGTATATTCCTTTCCAGAGCGAGCCGGAGGCGCGTTGTCCGAAGGACCATCATTAGCGCCGTCCGGGTCTCGTCGACGGATGATAAAGGCTCCGTATTCACCACTCTGCTCCTGCAGCATCGTATGGGAATGATACCAATAAGTACCATTCTGTACAATGGGGAAAGTAGCAACATAGGTCTGCATAGGTCCTATGGGAGGAGTGGTCAGATAGGACACGCCGTCATATTTGTTGGGGATGATAAGCCCATGCCAGTGCACCGATGTCTCCATCATCATGTGATTATGGATATGTATCTCGGCGGTGTCGCCCTCGGTAAAATACAGCACCGGACCGGGGATAGTCCCGTTGATCGCGATGGCGCTGACCTTCTTCCCAGTATAGTTTACGGTGGTGTCGGTGATATTCAGGTGATATACTACCCGCTGCTGCGCATGTCCGGACAATGCCAGTCCCCATGCCGTCAGGCACATAAGAATTACTTTCATGCAAATGTGTCGTTTACGGCTTCAGGGTTGTTTTTACCTTCCCGCAGGTCAGCATGGAACTACCATAATAGGGATTTTTGATCGCCGGGTCATTGGTCAGCCAGGTCGCTTTTTTCATGGGGCAATAATCCTCATAGATAGGCTGCTCCGACAGTCTGACGGTCTTTGCGAGGGTCATCATATTGGTGGACAGGCTCGCAAAATGCTCCCTTTGATGACCGACTTCCTTCTTCTCCGAGATATGTCTTGCATCAAAGCTGAGTTTATCCTTTATGGCCATAAAAGCCGTATGATCCTTTTCAGGCATCTTGTTCATATCGACGCCATTAATGGCTTTTAAAAATTCGCCGGCCTTGGCCGCGGCAGCATTGGCGTCACCTGCCACCAGGGCATCCTTTACACCATAATAAGAAGGGAGTATCTCTGACACTTGTGCGAATATATGCTGGGATGATACAGTGATCAATACGACCACTGCCATAAATATCTTTTTCATTTTGATAGATTGAATGTTGAATAAATAATAGAACGGCTGCTCTGCTGAACAAACAATCATCAAATCAGGAAACACTGGTATAACGACTGATAGTCTGGAGGGGGATGCGTATAGGTATATATATCTGTAGATACATATGTTTCTCTGATTTCAATGGTCAGTACGGACCATTGAAAATTATCCAAAACTACGGGGAGCTGGGCCGCGAAACTCACCTTCCTGGCCGCCTGCTTTTCCAGCAAGTTGAACTTCACGGCATGCATTCCGCCGCATTCATTGCCATCCTTACAGGGAGCTTTCTGCTCTTTTTTGGAACAGCAGGAAGGATGTTCCGCCGCCCGGGCCGAACAATGACAGACAACAAAGAAATTGGCCGCAAAAACGGTCAGCAGCAGTAGTGTTCGCAATTGGGCTCTGGAAAATTTAGCCCAATTGCCCGAGCCATCTAATGCCTGGCCTTCGGCCGACGGACCTCCGGCCCGTTTGGGCGCCTTATATCGTATGGTCCTGGACAAGGACATGGTTCAAAGATACTATTTTTTTAAGGGCTCTATGTTAAACCCCACCTTCTTCACGACCTCTACAATATTCTCGCTGCCAAGCGTCTCTGTCTCTACGGTCAATATCTTATCCGGATTGCCCGTATCCACTTTCCAGGATAGGATACCCTTTGTCTCATTCAGCCTGGGTGTAACTCTTGCCACGCAACCGCCGCAATTGATATTCGTCTTGAACTGTAATGTGCTCATACTATATTTTTTTATATTTTAATCGTAAACTATTACTTACAACGCTGACACTGCTCAACGCCATGGCAGCGCCCGCGATCATCGGGTTCAGCAGGAACCCATTCACAGGATACAGCACACCGGCCGCAACAGGGATACCGATAAGGTTGTAGATAAAGGCCCAAAAAAGATTCTGCCGCACGGTCCTCACCGTTGCCCTCGACAGCCGGATGGCCGCCGGCAACCTGGTAAGGTCTTCCGAAAGCAGGGTGATACCCGCCATCCATCGCAATATCGCTGCCCGCCCCCATGGCAATACTCACATCGGCCTGCGCCAGCGCCTGGCTGTCATTGATCCCATCCCCCGCCATCGCCACAACTTTTCCCCGCTGCTGTAATGCCTTTATATAGGAAGCCTTTTCCGCGGGTGATACCTCTGCCTTGAAAGAATCTATTCCGGTCCTTGCCGCTACCGCGGCCGCCGTCCGGAAGCCATCTCCCGTCAACATATGTACTTCCACCCCCCCCTTCTTCAACCCCTCCATAGCAGCCAACGCAGAAACCTTTATACTATCCTCTATAGCCAGAACAGCCAATACCGCGCCCTCATCCGCAAAGAACACCACTGTCTGCGCGGCGGCATTCTTTTCCTCCACCCATTGCTGCACATCTTTCGAAAGCGCAACTCCGACCTCATCCATCAGCTGCCGGCTGCCTACCCAATACATACGGCCTTCATAGCTTCCTCGTATACCTCTTCCCGTTAAGGACTCTATATCCGTGATCTTCACAGCCCGGCCGCCCTTTTCAAGATAGACAGCCACCGCCGACGCCAGCGGATGCTCCGAAGCCTGCTCCAGCGACAGCAGGATATCCCTTTTGCCTGGAATGATCTCGTATAGATCCGTGACGACGGGTTTGCCCTCTGTCAGCGTACCGGTTTTATCCACCACCAGGGTGTCGACCTTATACGCCAGCTCCAGGCTCTCCGCATCCCTGATAAGTATCCCCTGCTCCGCTCCCCTGCCGACTCCTACCATGATGGCGGTAGGAGTAGCCAAACCCAATGCACAGGGACAGGCAATGACCAGCACGGTCACCAGGGAAAGAAGCCCATAGGTCAGCCCGTTGCCGCCACCCCATATCCACCATGCAATAAAGCTTATAACGGCCAGTCCAATGACGACAGGTACAAAGATACCTGCCACCTTGTCGACCAGCTTCTGGACGGGCGCTTTGCTGCCCTGCGCCTCCTGCACCATCCTGATAATATGCGCCAGCAGCGTATCCTCGCCTACCTTTTCGGCGGCATACCGGAAGCTGCCCTTTTGATTGATCGTACCCGCAAATACACTGTCCCCCGATGTCTTCGCTACAGCCACGGGCTCCCCGCTGATCATGCTCTCATCCACATAGCTGCTGCCTTCCACAACACGTCCGTCTACGGCTATCTTGTCTCCGGGACGTACAAGCAGCTTATCCCCCAGCCTGACTTCCGCCAGCGGAATTTCTTTCACCACCCCATCCTCACTGACGAGGGAGACAGTATTTGGCTGCAACCCCATCAGCTTCTTTATAGCCGAGGATGTCCGTGCCTTGGCCCTTTCTTCCAGCGATTTCCCCAAAAGGATAAATGCGATGACAACAGCGGATGCCTCGAAATAGACATGCGCATGCAGCCCTCTCTCATGCCAGTAATCAGGGAATAAAGTATTGAAAGCGCTGAATAAATAGCTGATACCCGTACTCAGGGCCACCAGGGTATCCATATTGGCCCTGCCGTGTCGCGCCTGCTTGAAGGCATTCACAAAAAAGCTCCTGCCAAACCATATAACCACAGGGGTCGCCAGGGCCCACATCCAATAATTGGCATACGGCATGTCCATAAAGAACATCCCGATGATCACCAGTGGGATGGATAAGAAAATAGCTGCCAATGTACGCTTACGGAGACGGCTCCCTTCTTCCCGCTGTATCTCCTCCAGCTTTTCAGAAGGCTCATCCACCAGCAGATCGTATCCGATGTCCTGCAAGGCAGTCTTCATTTGCCGGGGAGTGATCTTATCGGGGGAATATTCTACCTGTACACTGTGCTGAGGGAAGCTGACTTCTGCCTTGCCAACACCCTCCCTGGACGACAGGATCGTCTCTACGCTGGAGGCGCAGCTGGCACAGCTCATACCGACGACAGAAAATTGCTTCTTGATCATATAGCAAAGGTCGGAAGCCGGGTCGCCCGGGACATTATATTATCCTGTAAAAATGTTACAAAATATTGTAGTCTACCGTATCTCGTCCAGGGAAGTACGCCGGGTATTGCCGGTCTTTTTGAAATGGCTGGGCGTAAGACCCGTTATTTTCTTGAACTGCGCGGACAGATGCGCTGTACTGCTATAGCCCAGTTTCCAGGCTATCTCGCTAAGCGTAAGCTCGTCATATGCCAACCACTCTTTTACCTTTTCAATCTTCAGTAAAATAAAGTATTGTTCTAAGGTCATACCCTCTACTTCGGAGAACAAGCGGCTCACCGCCGTATATTCTTTCTGCAAGGCAGACCCCAGAAAAGTGCTAAGGCTAAAATGCTCCTCCAGCTCTCCCTTTTGGATAAGACCTATCAGGAGGTTCTTTATCTTCTCTATCTGCCGCTGCCGTTGATCATCTAATAATTCGAAACCCAGGGCCTGTAGTCCCTCCCTGAATTGCTGGAGCGTCTTTTCCGAAAGCGCCTCTTCCAATACGACCTCTCCCAGCGACACCTTGAAGGGCTTGTCCGTCAGCTTCTTCAATTCCTGCTCTACAGCAAGGACGCATCGCGGGCAGACCATGTTCTTTATATAAAGGATCATAGCTGCAAAGATACAAAAACCGGCCATGGGTCGGTTGCCCGAAGGGCCATTATTAGCCATTTTCAGCCCGAAGGTACTTTTCCTTTGGACCTGAAGGGCTGAAAATAAAGGAGGCCGTTCCCGGCCTCCTATGAAAAGTCTATTGCACATCCCACCATACCCTGTCGGTCAACACCGCCGTCTGCTGCGGCTGAGGATTGGTGAGTATCTCGCTTTCAGGATACAACAATCGGCGTGGTATATCCGAAAGACCGCCCTGCACCTTTGTCAGCAGCGGGAAACCGGTCCTTCTCCAATCGGTGAAATTCTCTTCATTGAGGAAGTTGGCGATACTTTTCTCTTCCATGATACGCTGCAACGCATTGCCCGCGGTCAGTGATCCCCTGGTGGCTATATAGGCATCGATATCGGTCTGCGCTACACCCAGTTTTTTCATATGATTGGTGACAGCCGCCTGGTATATAGGTTCGGCAGCCGCCGCACCCGACTTGATCAGCGTGGCTTCCGCAGTCAGGAACTGGGCTTCAGAATAATTGACGATATAGTTGTAAGCGTCCGCCCCTGCATAATAATCGGTGGGATAGGAATAATCATCCAGCGACCCCAGCGTTGTGCCGATGGTCCGTCCCTTGTATATCCCGCCCGACACCGTAGGTTTGGCCATCTTGGGAAGCCTGGGATCATTCCGTGCCTTCAGACTATCGATGAATGTCGAGCAAAGAACAGCCGTGCTCACCTGTCCAAAAGCATAATACCAGGGATCCTCGCCTCCGGCGCTGCCGGCGTAAGGGAACTTGAAATCGTCTCCATCTTCCTGCATGCCATTCGCCAAAGCAGCAAGCGCGCTGTCAGCCTGTACGGAGGCCGTGTGACCAGGCGCCTTTGTGAGATGCATAAAGTAGCGCGCTTTCAGCGTATAGGCCAGCTTTAACCACTGACCCATCGCCCCCTGGTAAATATAATCCGCCCCGCCTGGTTTGCTAATATCGTTCTGGCCGATGAGACCGATGGCCTCGCTCAAAAGTCCCTGTACGGTCTTATAGATATCCTCTTGTTTGTCATAAGCAGGCGTAAAATTGCCGCTGCCTTTAAAGCCCTGCGAATAAGGTATATCTCCCCAGAAATCCGTGGCGGTCCCCAACGTAAAGGCTGAAAGGATATCGGCGATAGCAACATAGTTCGGCTTATTATCCTTTACACCCTTGTCATGCAGTATCTTCATATTGTTGAGACAGACTACATAAAAGTTATTCCAATCCCCATCCATATCGCCATTGAACATCTGATAGCTCCATAATCCGGGGTTGAGCTGGTTGGGTGCAATGACCTGGCCGAAATACTGAAGGATGATAGGACCCTGCCCCGGTGAGAATCCGGCATGTATAAAATCCGACACATCCGTTAACAGGGGAGCTAATATCAGGTCCTCTTGCACATCCAATGGGTTATTGGGGTCCTTATTGACGTCCAGGTATTTCTTACAGCCACCGGTGAGGGCAGCCAGAACGATGAATAGAAATATTATTTTTCTCATTTCTTTTTGATTTAATAAACTCTACAATGACGTTAGAAGCTGCATCTGAGCGTGACGTTGAATGAGCGGGATGTAGGTGTCGAGAATGAGTATATTCCCTGCACGCCATTCCCCGATCCATACGACCCGGCCTCAGGATCACCACCTGTAAAATGCGGCGCATAGATCCACAGGTTCCGGCCTGATACAGAAAGGCTGGCTGCCTTTATCGGGGTCTTACCCAATAAGGAAGGTTTTATGTCGTAGGTCAGCGTGACATTCCTCAGCTTCAGATAAGTGCCGTCCTGTATGGAGGACTCGTATTGCCGGGTTGTATAATAAGCCTGTGCATCTACTATCACTTTGTTGGGCTTGCCATCGACTACGTTGATACCCTTGACGACAAATGGCTGTCTGTTCTCCGTGACCTTGGCTGTGCCATAGAAAAAGGCCAGCCCCTCTACTTCATTGGCCACATCCCCGCCTTTTTTATAATCGAAGAAGAAGCTAAGAGAAAGCTGTTTGTATCGTATGTTATTGGTCACGCCGGCCAGCCAGTCGGGGTTGGGATCGCCTACTACACCCTGTGTGCTGGCGACGAGCGGCATGCCGTTGGCGCCGATGAGCAGTTGCCCCGTGGCTGAATCCCGCTGGTATCTTGCACCGTAAAAGACATTGAACGGCTCTCCGACGATGACACGTCCCAGCTGATTGAGTCCGGGATATAAGGCCAGCACCTTATTGCGTATACGGGTAAAGGTAAACGTGATATCCCAGTTGAGATCCCTGGTCTTGACAGGTGTCGCAGTGATCAACAGCTCGATACCCTTGTTTTGTATCGAGGCGGTATTCACGGCCGTGCCGCTGTAGCCGGTGGCGTTGGAAATAGAGACGCCCGGAATAATGCCATGATTTGTCTTTCTATAGAAATATGATCCTTCGAAGCCTATCCTGTTGTTCAGGAATTTAGCTTCCAGACCTCCCTCCAGCTCGTTGAGCCTTTCGTTCTGCAAAGTGGGATTACCCAGGGTCGGTGACAGCAGGAATCCGGATTGACCCTGGAAAGGAAAAGGATTGCCGTTCCTGTACTGGTTGACAAAAGGCGTCTGCAGCGAATAGGCGCCGATGACATCATTACCCACCGTAGCATAGGAAAACCGCGCCTTGGCAAAGCTGATGGCCGACCGGAGCTGATCCGGCAGCAGCTCCGAAAAGATAAAGCTGGCAGCAGCTGATCCATAGGGATAGAACTGCTTGTTGCTCGCGAGGACCGAGCTGCCATCATACCTGCCCGTTAGGGAGAGTACGAGTAGCCGGTTGTACTCGATATTGGCCTGCGAGTAAAATCCCACTTTACGTGTCTGGTAATGCGCCTCCGTTGCCGATATGGAGCCCGTAGCGGAGACATTGTTGAAATTGTCCACGGTAATACCGACGCCCTTGATATTCATATATTGATTGTAGGTTGAGAAGAGGTTATTACCTGCCAGCAGGTTGATATGGAATTTTCCAAAGTCTTTTACGCCGCTGACGATAAGGTCATGATTGAACTGCCGGAAATTGATATTCTGATCAAGTATCTGCCCCAGCAGACTAATGGCAGGACTGGGAGACTCCGTATACTTGTCCTGCTCGATATAGATATCCGCCCCCACCCTTTCCGTCACGGTCAGCCAGGAGGTAGGCGTATAGTTCGCCGTGAACACAGGTATGAACCGATTGACTTGCGATACGTTCTTTACATTGTCAAGATCCCATAAGGGCGGGTTCCTTGAGAATCGGTACAGCCGCTGACTACCGTCAGGATTCAAAATGGGATAAGGATCCCATGATATCGGTTGCACCAGCAGCACGAACAAAGGACCGTTGCTCTGGCCTTCAGGCAGCCTGTCCTGTACTGAGTTGCTGTATCCTATCTGGAAGACCGTATTCAGCTTCTGTCCCACCCTGGCATTGTACTTAAAGAAGAGCGAATGTCTTATCAATTCATTTTTTGGCACGATCCCCTTCTGATCCAGGTAGGAATAAGACATATAATATCCGGAATTATTCCCTCCACCCGATATGCTGGCGGTGCTGTTCGTGGTCAGGCCCGTGCGGAAGAATGAGTTGTATGGATTATAGGTAGGAGCTTTGACGCCATTGATCTTCAAAGTATCCATAAGCGGCCCCCAGGACATGCTTGTCTTCTTCGTATTCCCATCGTAAAATGCGCCGCCTGTGCCTTGCCCATATTTCCATTGTCTTTTCGGGAATATCGGGTTCTCAAAAGAAAGGTCGGAAGAGAGGGAGATAACAGGCTTTCTATCGATGCCACCCGCCTTGGTGGTGATGATCACGACACCCCTGGCGCCGGCTGAACCATACAGGGCAGTTGCCGCAGCGCCTTTCAGCACATTTATATTCTCGATGATGGCTGGGTCTATATCCACGATCCTGCTGACACCGGCTCCCGCGGCTCCGCCGCCGATATTACCCGTCTCGTCATTATTGATAGGCACCCCATCCACCACGAACAGGGCCTGGTTCTCGCTCGTAGGGGATGAATTACCCCGTATGACGATCCGGGAAGAGGCGCCGGGAGTGCCCGATGAGCTGGTGATCTGTACACCCGATACCTTACCCGCCATGGCATTGACGAGACTTGGCTCCTTGGCCCTCACCAGCTCATCGCCTTTTACCTCCTGGCTACTGAATGTCAGATTCCTCTTTTCCCGCTTGACACCCAGCGCGGTTACCACCACCTCTTCCAGGGCACGTGTGCCGGTCAATAATCGTATCTCGAAAAAATCCTTGCTTCCCACAGATATCTCCTGCGGGGCATATCCAACAGCGCTGACCGTCAGAATCGCGCCATTGTATACAGTCAATGAAAAACTGCCGTCACTGGAAGTGCTGACCCCTTTGGATGTGCTTTTTACACGTACAGACGCACCTGCCAGCGGGGCGCCGACGCTATCGACCACTTTGCCCGTAATAGTCCTCGACTGACCCATGACATGGGCACAGCAAAAGACAAGCATGTTCAAAAGCAGAAGTTTTACTTTTCTCATACCGTTGTTTTGATTGTTTTAATGAAAGGTTAGCTTAGTTATGCAGAAAGGAAATGGTATTTATTCATAATGGCGATTGATGTGAATAAATAAATGTCTGTGTGACATTTATATGATTGGTCATAAAAAAATCAAACATTTTTCCTCATGTTTGACTAATTGCAAAGAAATCTTTCCGCCATGTCATGAGCATGGTCGTCCGGTAAAGTAAATGTAGCAATGAATTAACCTGGAAGCTTTTTCGTTTTTAACAAATTGTAGACGGATTTTAACCAAGACGGACCATGGGTCCGTCGCGCGAAGCGCCATCATTAAACGTTTGCGTCCCGGGGCTACTTTTCAGTACAGCCACGGGATGCAAACATAAAAAAAGCGATCCTGTAAAGATCGCTTTTAAGGTTTTGAGCATGGAAACAATCAATAGAAGAATTGTTCCTTAACGACCTTTCCATCCTTTACTTCGTACACGGCAACTTCTTCCATAACCATCTTCCCCATTCCCTTAAAGGTGGCATCCACCGTAATGGTCAGGGCGAAATGATTGCCGGCAACAATGGGTTGGGAAGCGCCGACTCCATGAAACTCCTCGACGGAATCCCGGAATTGCTCTCCCTTTTTGATAATGGCATCTTTTCCCGTCACCGAAGGCGCCTGTGCATGCACAGGCTCGATGCTGATCGCATCATCGGCATACAATTCTTCCTGGGCTTGTTGATAATGGCCCTCTTTGCAAAGTTCATAAAGGCGATTGGCGATGTCCACAGTGGTCATCACAGCTTCTTGTGTTGCCATAACAATTGTGTTTAAATGATTAGGAAATGGAAAAATGGATAAGTAAGCTACAAAATAACGGAATCCCGCCGAATTACTAAATTGTTAAGGAAATATTTGCCAAATATTTTAGTATTTATTATCTTTGTCTTTCCAGGGACGCATCTGATCAGCGCCATGAACCATTGAATCTTTCCTTTAGGTCCCCAATTCGGGGGTTGACCCCCGAATTGGCTTGGACATCATGTGATATTTTTATTTAAATGCAGTAGTATCAAGGGTTTTGTCAATATTTTATGCCTTTGGCATGATAGAATTACCTCTAAGTTGTATTCCCGGCCCTGAAAAACCACCCTATATTTGTGTTATCCAAAACGAGTCAAAGGCTCGTTGTCCAGGACCATCGGTCCCGACCGAGAAGGAGCTTTCGAAGTACCCGAGGTAACGAAGTTCTCCGACGAAGGTCTCAGAAATTAGATCTTTCCGAAAAACGGACTAAATTTTTTGAGAGACCGTTTTTTGGACATTTACGACGACAATCGCTAGTTCGATATAAAGATTTTCATATGGCAAGCAATCGTTAGAGGTCCGCTGTTTCTACAGTGGACCTTTTCTTTTTTGGCCCGCTGCCGCGGACCAAAAAACCTGCCGCCAGGCAGGTCATCCTTCCTAAAAACTGAAAATCCGCGGCTTTCGCCGCGGACTCAGCTTCCTATATGTAACACGCGCAGTATGCTCTAAGGGTCAGGGTATCGTTAAATACGTTATATCAATTTTAGAAGAACCAGCTCGACAACTGAGACCTGCTGGCCTGAAACCAATTCTGAGAAGGCTTCGGCGAATTATCCACCAGCTCGACATCCTGCATCCTCACTTTCATAGCGATGACACGCTCACCCTTCATTCTCTCCTTCATCTCTGCAGACAACGTAGGATGATAATCGATCTCCTCACGGTCAGTAATAATATATGCAGTACAAGTGACCTTCACAAAGAAATCCATTCCCTTCTTGAAAAAATCCAGCTTTGCAGGGAACTCTTTATCAAATGCATCGATATGCTGTACAGGCTTGGGGATCACGAACCAGATCTGCTCTTCCTCATCGATCTCTACTTCTGATATTACATGCGTAGGCAGTTTCACGATAGAAGAACTCTCACTAAAAAACAGGGCGCTCTGTAATTCCAATATCTTATTCTTCAGGATTTGTGCTTGCGTTTCTTGTGCTGTTTGCGTGTTCATAATCTCTTTATTAGGGTACTTGATTAAGTTTGTTTGTTACGGACGATAAGGATATTTCAATTGGCATACCATTTCTTAATGCATTAATTATCAAATAGTTAACTTTGGCATACCCCCACCCTTCTGTCCCAGATTGGGAGTATCTTTCCAAAAAAAGAAGATTCCTCCCGAAAGACACCGTAAATTATTATAGGAGCAGGCCACGCGGGTGGCCTTCTAAGCCGTGCGCTTCAACCCTACGACGCCGATCAGGATCAAAGCCATATAAATAAACTGGTAGAAATTGGAAGGCTGTTTGAAAAGATAGATCTCCGCTATCTTGATACCTATCAACGTAAGACCCATCCAGGAAGCCAGCGCGACGCTGGCCGGTATATACTTCATCGCCATGGAGAAAAAGATGATATTCCCAATCCCAAAAACAACATAACCGGCAAAAGGCGCCAGTATCTCGAAATTCTCGCGCCGTGAAAAAAGAGAAGACCAACTGATGGTCTTTACCCTCTTTACATTCATGAACTTCAAACAAAATGTCCAGCAGATCTCAAACATCGACGCGACTATCAGATATATCCAGGACATGACCGCTTATTTTGGGTTTTGATAATTTCAGCCATCGCAGCATCCGCCCCCGGCAGCCATGATACGCGCGGAACCATCGGTGCCTCTCCGCCAGCCTGTTCTCATCCAGCCGCCGCACGGAAAAGGCATGCTGGAGAAAGTAGTCCTTTGGATAATCATAATACAGCCCATACTCCTCCGGCTTCTCATCAGGCAAAAAAGCAGTCCCGAACAGCCAGTCCCAGACGGCGAACTTCGTGGAAAAGTTAGCATAGAATACCCTTCTGTCATTGGCATGATGCCACTGATGCATCTCAGGACCATTGATGATATACTGCAGCTTACCGCTCCGTACATCGATATTCGAATGGATATACATACCCCAGACTGCATCCAATAACGCCTTGATGGGTACCACCAGGGGATTGGCGCCCAATAATACTATCGGGGCAAACTCTACCGTCTGATTGATCAGTATCTCCACGGCGTGACTCCGGGTGCCGGCCAGCCAGTCGACCTCCTTGTTCGAATGATGGGCCTCATGGGTTCGCCAGAGCAGCTTTGAATGATGCTGCCATCGGTGGAACCAGTAAATATAAAAGTCATGTATGACCAGGAAGAACAGCACCTGCATCACCAATGGCCAGGATGTGACGAGGTGCAGGGAAGACAGATGCCATGCTCTATCCATCGGCTGAATGATATAGTCGAATATAAGGATCTTGAGAAAATAGCTTTGTACCAGCGTATACCATATCA
>Ga0207671_10004611_pt1 | contig 13081 bp, 10 predicted proteins | sample KBSC24metaG_FD_184352 | JGI IMG/M metagenome (GOLD analysis project Ga0207671, IMG submission 184352) | Corn rhizosphere microbial communities from Kellogg Biological Station, Michigan, USA - KBS C2-4 metaG (SPAdes) (version 2) | ecosystem: Host-associated > Plants > Roots > Rhizosphere > Soil... | reverse complement strand
GTCCGGGGCTCCCTCTAGATCGCAGCCCAAAAAAATATATCGCTGGGGCTCAAAAGGGCATCGAATCACGCGGGGGGGCCGTGAAAATCTTTCTCGTTTTGCCGATCGCTTTTACTTTCACGCTCTGCGGGCAAGAGAGCAAGCCGATCACAGGCTATGTGGGAATGGGCTTAACGCCCCCCATAAGTGGTTTTGGCAGCCGCCACGACACGGGCGGGAACTTCCTCGCGGGAATTGGTTACCGCTTCAACCGCACGTTCGGGGTGAATTTTGAGTACACGTTTAATGAGCTCGACTATATTTTCCCGGAAACGCCGCTCGGCCAGAGGGCGGAGACGGTGCTGCACGGACACACGCGACTGCACGGGTTCACACTTGCTCCGCGTATTACGCTACCCTCCATTCGCCTGGTTAATACTTACGTTACGGCCGGATATGGAATTTACGACCGCAGCTTTCAAGTGACCACGCCAGGCCTCACCACCGGTATTGTCTGCGACCCTTGGTGGGGATTCTGTACCGGCGGTTTGGTTCCCGTTGACGTGGTCGTAGCGGAGCACAGCACCTGGAAGCAAGGATACAACGTAGGTTTGGGAGTTGAGTTTGGACGCAATGTGAAGTTTTTTGCGGACGTACGGTATTTGTGGATCGCCACGCGCGATGTACGTGTCTCGGCTTTCCCAGTCGCCTTCGGCGTTCACTTCTGAAAATCGCTCTCGCACGTACTGGCGCGAAAACTCCGCCTCCCCGTCGAACCGTGGCAGTTTTTTTTACTCGGGTCCCGGCGATCACCGCGTCATCATGCGAATATAGCGCCGCGACTCCAGAGCAGTTTTCCAGTAACGGAAAAGAGGGAGACCGCATCTGCGTTCCGTCATTGATTTACGCGTTGAAGGGCCCAGATCTCCGTCGTGCCTCCGTTACCGGTACTTGCAGCTTTCTTACGCGTTCTGCCAGCACGAAAACCACACTGCCCGACCAGGGATTCGGCGCGCCTGGCAGGATAGCCGAGCCGTCATCTAAGAGGCCAGGTTGTTGTTCATGTTTTGCACCACGACCGTCCTTGACGGCATCATACACCGGGCGCGCTAGGCGATTTTAGCGTGACGAGACCGGCGAAGCATCCGGGAGGGAGCGATGGCACTCCCGAACGAGTTTGCGAGAGGCGCGGAATAGAGCAGAAACGGAAATCGTTCTGGCTCGGAGGGATATAAGCGATGCTGGGCAAACGCATTCTGTGCGGGATGGCAGCGAGTTTGAGCAGGCCTTCTGTAAAGGAGTTTCCATCATGGGATCAAGCATTTGTTTCGACAGTGACGATGTGGTCGACCGTGTGCGACAACGAGTTCTCACGGAAGCCGAGGAAAAGATCAGATTTCTAAGCTGCCCAGAGCATCGCCAGCCCGTTAAGCTGACATTCGACGGCAACGTGCTGACGATTTCCGGCTGCTGCTTGAAGTTTGAAAAGTTTGCTCTTGTTGTCATAGGCACTCCTTTACCACGTTGAAGCCGATGTTCCAGCCCATGCTGGTATCGAAGCTGACCGCCGGAGGCGTGGGGAGCGAACGGCTTTCAATCGGCTTGGTACGGAGGGAACGATGGCTCCATGGAAAAATTTTTACCAATCACGCTTTCCCCGCGCCAGGTATTGATGGTTCAAGTTCCGCTGCACCCACTGCCCTAGTAAATCCCGATAACCACCATTATCTAGTTATTTCGGCCGAGAGACCACATAACAAAAACAGGTCGAAGGCGAAGCCTGCGCCTCGCCCTCAACCCATTTTGTCCAGTCACTCTCTTCGCATCTAGCTATCTAGCGGTGTCCTCTACCGGAGTGTCCGCCACCCGAGCCCCGTCCTCCTCCGCTGTGAGAGAACCCACCGGAAGATCGCACGCTCGGCGCTCCGCTGCGGAAGCTCGACCCACTGTTGAAGGACCGCGTGCCTTGCGCTCCGCCGTGGAAGCTATTGTTTCTCGCAAAGCTCTGTCCGCCAACCGCGCCAGCGCGGAAATTATTCCCAGCGAAAACTCGTCCCCTGACCGCGCCGCCATGAAAGTCATTGCGGCCGGCGAAGCCCGCACCACCGCGAAATCCATGACCACCGACGAAGCCACGCGGGCCACCCCAATAACCGGCGACAAAGCGTCCGCCATAATAGCGCGGCCCGATCCAGTAAGCTCCGCTATAGGGGGGCACCGCGCAGTATCCGTCGACGCCGTTATAACCGTCGATCCACACAGTGCCGGGAGAGCATAGTGGCGGCGCGTACGCACCGGCAGGCCCCGGTTGATAGTAGCCCGGCGCACCTCCATAGGTTTGGGCATCGTTATAACCCGGAGCGCCATTGTAGGCCGGAGCGCCATAATCCGGGCCGTCCTGCGCGCCGTTGTAACCCGGTCCGCCACCATTGGCATCTTCCCCGAATTGACCTTGCGCAAAAGCCGACGCGCCGGCCAGCACCATCACCGCCATTAGTTTCGTTTTCATTTTATTTCCTTCCTTACCACCTGAAGTAGCACTCGGAACACCAAAGCTAAACATCTGAAGGCAAATGAGATGTAGCTTCATTAATGGCCGTGCTGAACCGACGGCGGTGCTATTGGGCCAGAAGAACCGATCACCAACATCGTGATTCAGGGAAAGCGCGAAGCCACGGTCGTGGAATGGAAAGGTCAGCGACGAACAATAGAAGTTGTGAACTCAGCTACCCCCCTGTTAACGCCGAAGCGTTTACAGCGCCTGCAAAGGCCGCATCAGGGCCAACGTCATTGGCCCGTCGGCTTGCCCTGTTGTGTCACGCGCTAAGAATTAGACCTTAGCTCCAGTGAATCCTCCCTAGAGATCTAAACTACCGAACCATAAGACAATGATGCGCGAGTACCATTCTCGCGAGTACGGCTCGGACTGTATTCTTGCTCTGGCTGGTTAGGGAGTATTAAACGCATGGCATCGATCTCATACTGGTTTCTTTCACCGAGTCTAGTGCTCGCCATGATCGGGAAGGTGCGGGGCTGGGACCGCACCAGCCCCACGCCTTCCATCAACTGGAAAAAAGTCGACGTGGATGTCGTGATCCCCGCAAAGAACGAGGAGCGGAACATTGCCACCGCTTTATCTTCCCTTTTCGCTCAGGATTTTCCAATTCGCAAGGTAGTGGTATTTGATGATGGCTCAACTGACCACACCAGCGAAATCGTGAGCCGGTACCGGGAACTCACCGGGCGGGCAGTCGAACTCATAACCCGGAAGACTTCCATAGGAAAAACGCCGGCGTTGCGGGAATTTTGCGAGAGAACCGACGCCGATGCCCTGATCATTCTAGACGCAGATACGGTTCTGGTGAGTACGAATTACATTTCAAGGCTGGTCGAAGAGCTGTTCAAGAATGCGGGAGTATCGGCGGCGTGTGGGGAAGTAATGCCTTTAACCTGGAAGCGCAGGGACTCGATCGCGAAGTCCGACCGCCACTTGCAGGCAGTCGCTGCGGAATTTCCCGGGACTTCCTCTCAAAGACCCGGCCTATTCGCACGCTTTCTGACCTGGTTCACCGTCTGTTACCGCCATCCTCTTTATATCCTGTTGCAGCGGACGCTTTACGATGGGCACCTGAAGCTTTTCGGAGCCCAGCTGAATCCGGTCGGCTGCGCCGTCGCTTACAAGACCGACCGGCTGCGGGAATGTTTCGCCTACGCCAAACCGCGCATCGGCGATAACCTCTCGAATTCGGAAGACATCTACATCGGCCACTTCTTCAATTGGAAAGGGTACCGCAGCGTACAGGTAATCGACGTCCACTGCGAATCTTCGGAACCGCCTGTCACCCGTCTGCCGCACCAGTTGTATCTCTGGTCCAGCGCTTTTTTGCAGTCAAATTACTACTTCAAGGATCTGCCGCTGTCCCCGTTCCGCCGGATTTTCCGCGGGAAGCGCCAGGATCAAAGTCCCGCCGCGAGCCACCGCGTGATTCGCGAGCAGTACCGCGCGGCGTGGGGCGAGCAAATTACCAAACGTGAAGGACGCGTAGTGGGCTGGCTGGAGTTGATTTGTTTCGTCGAGAAATTGTCGTATCCGGTCATTTTGCTATACTTCGCGCTCTTTAACCATGAGGCATTGCTCATCACCTTGGGTATAGAAACCCTGTTTTGCATGGGTTTAGTTCTAGCAACCGCCGATGCCGGCACCAAGTTGAAGAGCGCCGCGATGCTGATTCCGGCGATGCCCATTCGGCTTTTGAGTCTGGGCGTGGATATGTACGCCATGCTGCGATGTCTCGGCGATATCGCGACTGGCAATCGGGCGTGGAGGAAGTAGGAAAGATGTCGACGCCTTCTCAATTCGTGATTTCTCTCGCCGCTTTCGCGATTCTGGCCAGCGGGCAGAATGCGCTGCCCGCCGACTACGCCGAGAAGATTGCCGTATTGGAGCAATCCCGCAAGGCAACGCCCAGCGATTTGCGCGTTCTCGATGCACTCGCTAGTTCCTACGCGATGGGCGGCCGCTATAAAGAAGCAGTCCCGATCGTTAAGGAAATGATCGCGATTGAGGGCGCCCTGCCAGAACTTCAATTGCGTTTAGCCAAGTATTACGCCTGGAATCTGGATATCGCGGGATCGCTCGAGCAATTGAACAGCTCTCAACTCGCTAATCATATCGAAGCCCAGGAGTTTCGCTGCCAACTGTTGTCAAATTACCGGCGAGCAGCGGAGGCTGCCTCCTGTTACGCATCCTTGCTGAACCATGCTTCCCAGAACCGTTCCGTCGCCGGGCCGGCCTTGCTGGGGCTAGCCCGTAACCGAGTGTGGTCGGGAGATTCGGCGGGCGGGTTGCGATCGTACCAGGGATACGTTGCTGATAATCCAGGAGACCGCGCCGCGACGGTCGAATATATTCGCCTTCTGCGGTACCGCGGGCAATACGCAAAGGCCGAAAAACTGTGCCTCGAGCTTCTGGCGAAGGACCCCAAAGACGCCGAGGTCCTGGCCCTCCGTTCGCAGGTGCTGTATTGGTCCGCTGACCGGAATGTGGACGCCTTACACGCGTCGGAACAGGCCATGTATCTGAATCCCGAGTTGCCTGAAGCGCGAGTGGCGCATATTGCCGCACTGGAAGCGCTCGGCAGGAATCATGCAGCGTCCGGCGAACTACAAGCTTTCAGCGAACCGAGCGATTCAGCGAACGCGTCGGCGACGGATCTTACTGCCTATCTCAAGGGCTTGCTGCGAGAGAAGGAAGGCGTCACGATCGACATTCCGTACTCCGTATACAACGATTCGGACGGCATTCACAACGTGATGGCCCGGATCTCGTCGACGATTCCTATTCGCGGAGACCATTCACTCGCGATGAACTTGACCGAGTACACATCCTCAGCTCCCATGGGAGTGTTTACGGACGGACGCGATCGGACTTCGGTCCGGGAGTTCTCGGCCGGTGGCACGCTGTTAGCGGCTCCGGGACTGCACGTATCCATGTTCGGCGGCGGCTCCATGCGCTCGGGTGAAGACTTCTTGCGTCCCATCTACAGCGTGAAGGTGATGAACGGAACCTGGAACCACCTCAGTTTAGAAGCGGGCGGGGAGCGCGAATATATGAAGCTCACGCCGCGTGCCATCGATCAGGATGTTCATTCCGACCGCGTGTTTGTTAACGCGCAATACCGCTTTGACTCGAGAACCTCGTTGAATCTTGCTATCGACCGCCGCTGGTGGAGCGACACGAACCATAGCGTCCAGGCAGACGCATCGCTCACGCATACCTTGCGCTACGGTCGTCGTTTGAGTGTGGACGGGGGCGGTCTCGCCGGATTTCAGGCCTATGAGAAGGACCTGGAAGCGGTCTCGGGCTTCTTTAATCCGGACCGCTACAGCCGCTATGACGGATTTCTGGATTTCCACGGCGAGGCGGGACGCCTGGTCCGTTGGGAATTCCGCGGCGAGGGTGGAACTCAGCAGATCGTCAGCAACGCGACCTTTGAACCGAATTGGTCGGTCACTTCGAGACTCTCAATCGGTGTGACCAAGACAGTTCGTCTCTACGCGTCCTACGAGCGCCGAAACTACTCTTTTCTGAGTGGCCAGGGGTGGTATCAGGGATTCTATATCAGCTTAGGAGTGAGGCCGTAACACGGCAGGAACCAATATGAACTTCTTAATTACGGGTGGCGCAGGTTTCATTGGATCGCATTTAACGGAGCGGCTCTTATCGCAAGGAGACAACGTAACGGTCTTGGACGACCTGAGTACAGGCTCCCTGGACAATCTCGAAGCTGCGCTTGCCAACCGCCGGCTAGAGTTTCTACAAGGCAGCATTCTGGATCAAGCATTGGTCCGGAAAGTGGCCTCGAAGGCGGATTTTGTGATTCACTTAGCCGCCGCAGTAGGCGTCCGCAGAATCCTGAAAGACCCGCTCTCTTCGCTGAAGGTGAATGTGGAGGGTGCGGAGAGCGTTCTGCGAGCTTGTGCCGATTCGCGCGTGCCCATTCTGCTCGCCAGCACCTCTGAGGTCTACGGGAAGAACGAAGCGAATTCTCTGTGTGAGGATGCGGATTCGGTGATAGGGTCTTCCTCGATCAGCCGCTGGTCGTACGCAACCGCCAAGAAACTCGACGAATTCCTGGGACTGGCTTATTCGCAGACTTATAACGTTCCCGTAACCATTACGAGATTCTTCAACATTGTTGGTCCGCGCCAGTCCTCGCGCTATGGAATGGTACTGCCCAAGTTCGTGCGCACCGCGTTGGCCAACGAACCGATTCGAGTCTTTGGAGACGGCAGGCAGACCCGCAATTTCACATATGTAGGGGATTGCATCGAAGCCCTTATACGACTGATCTCAGCTCCGTCGGCGACTGGGAATATTTTCAACATTGGTGGGACTGAAGAGATTTCCATTTTGGAACTGGCGCAGCGTGTGAAAGCGGCTGCGCGCTCCAGCAGCCAGATTGTTAGGATTCCTTACCAAGAAGCCTATCCGGAAGGCGGATTCGAGGACATGCAGCGCCGGGTCCCTTGCATCTGCAAAATACAGAGTCTGACGGGCTGGTCTCCGTCCACAAGGCTGGAGGAAGTGATCCGGAAAGCGGTTGTTTATGAAGAACAGCGGAACTTTTCTTTAGCCACTCTGGTGTCGGCCGTCGACGCGCAAAGCTGCGCCTTATCGGTAGCGTAGTTCCGAGACTCCGCGTTTTTTGCGATGTAAGGAGAGAATTGAATCACCGCTCTCCTCCCGTGTGGGTCCATCGCACTCAACATTAGTAATCTACACGTGCTCGCGGCGATACTTCTCTCCTGCTTCTATCCGCGTGATCAGCGTGTTCTGCTTCGGTGGAATTGGGCACGACGAATAAGGATTGAACGCACAATACGGGTTGTACGCTTTGTTGAAGTCCAGTACGACCTTGCCGTTCTTCGGCATTTCTGACTCGAGGAATCGTCCAACGCCGTAGGTTTCTCGGCCCGACGTACGGTCTTTGAACATGAAGAACAGCTCGTTTCCACTCACGACCGGTTCGAGGCGCAGCGTCTCACCATTGAGCCGGAATGTCACGTACCCCGGCACCTGCATGAGCCTAGTGCGTCCGGTTGTATCGGGAATCTTCAGCTCCTTCGGCCGCGGATACGGCGTGAACGCGGCCTCCAATCTATAGCTCGCGTTCACAGGAAACCAGAGCGCTCCGTGGAACATTTTCAGATAGGAGCTCTGCCGGTCGCGAACGATCAACTGATGGTTCCCCGCTGTGGCCGACACGGCAATTTCGAAATCGCCGAACTCGATTCTGTCGCTTGGACTACCGGTCCTCAGCGTGGCCGGACCGCTGAGCGGTTTGCCGTTCAACTTCACTGCGATTCCAGCGGTCGGCTTGAACATGACCTTATCGCCTCGGCGTTCAATAGAGCCGACACGCTTCGGCGCACGGTCAGGCAACTCGATGCGGCTGGACGGGTCGCTGCCGATCTCACTACTTCCCTCTGGGACGCTATGGCGCGCGATCAAGTACAGTGGGCCTTTCTCCGATCGCAGATCGCGATCATAGTTCTTCCGCCACTCAGCGATCCCAGCTAGGTAACCGGGTTCTGCGCCGAAGAGTCGAGCCCCGCTCGCGACCAATGCCGCTACCGCCTGGAACACATTCCTACGCAGCATGGGCTCAGACTATCACGTCGAGGCCAAGTTCATCTGCGTGATCGACGAAGACGGGAAAATATAGAGAACGTTCTCGCTTCGACCAGCCGACGGAGGTCAGCGCACGGTCGGGGAGCTGATCGCAAAAGCGATATTCATACAAGTCTCGATAACAGCCATTATCGGAAGCGATTTCCGCTAGCCGCATTCGCAGACCGTCGATCTTTCGGAAGCGACTGAGCTTTGATATTCGCCGAAACTCCCAATAGAAACCTGCTCCAAAAATCAGAAGAGCGGGGGTGCCGTCAGCCACAGTGCCAAGCGCAGTTAGTGAGAGCCAGCGGGAGCTTCACGCCTCCCACGAACAGTCCCTTACCCGACTCCAGCTTGAGCTGCTGAACGGCCTTCCCTAGATCCCCGCGCACGAGCTCCGCGTTCCAATCGACCCGGTCCAGGATGCTCGACACGACGTACTTCTTTGCCGCGTCGATCGTCCGCGCGAAGGGTTCCATCCAATCAGGCCTCGCTCCCGTCCGCGCCGGCGGCCGAAACGCTGCCTCCATCATTTCGTAAGTCACCCGGCCAAAGAGGAGGGCATCGGCCTGGTCGAGGTTCTCGATCGCGTGACGATGCAACTCTTCGTCCGCGGGTATTGCACGATGATCGCAGCACCCGTCCAATGTGACGTTGATGGAATAGCGAAGGGGTCGCATTACGCAAGAGTACCGCCGATGGGGTTTCTTATGGTCAAGGCGCGAAAGCGCCCTTCGCTACGATTGTGCAGACCACCGAGTGATGAGTTGACCGCTCGGACCAACGACAGCGTGGTTCCGCGCCGATAAAGCGATTCGTCAGAGGTGAGAGCAGGCAGAGTCTTACGGGTGAACTTCCAGGCCGTTTGCTTTGAGCAGCGGAGCCGTCTTCGGTCCAGACATAAATGCAATGAACTTCTTGGCCGCGTCCATGTTCAACGCGCCGGAGCTGACAGCCGCAGTGAAATTCACGTACGTCGCATACTCTCCCGGAAGAGGGCCCACTACCTCGATTCCCTTCACCGGTACGATTTCGCTGAACAGCGTGATCACGAACTCGGCTTTGCCAGTAGCGACGTTCTCCGTGGACGCGCCCGAGTTCGGTGCCAGAATGATCTTCGGTTTCACCTGCGCGGCAACGCCCAGTTTCTCAAACATGTTGTCGATGAAGCCCCGCGTCGCGCCATCCTGCGGGTACGTGATGGATTTGGCATCCAGCAGCGCCTGCTTAAACGCGGCCAAAGTGCGGATGTCCGGCTTGCGCGCCCCCGCGCGAATCCCGATGCCCAGCGGGGAGCGGCCTAGATACGCGCTCGATCCCTCGGCCAGCTTGCCTTGCTTGGTCAGCGCCGCAACGCCCTCGGACGTGATGACGGTGGCGTCGAAAACTTCGCCTGCCTCAATCTTTTTCCGCAATCCGAACGTGGAGCTGTACTGGATTGCCAGCGAAGCACCAATCGCCTTCTCGCACTGCGGCGCGAGCTCTTCCATCACGCCTTTCATGCCATTGGAGATCAGAAGCTTCACGGGTTTACCCTGCGCAGACAGCACGACCGATGCGGCTGCGAACGTCGCAAGTAACCTGAGAGAGCGTTTCATCATCGATTTATTGTATGGCAAGCGACCGGAAGAGGCCCAATTGATTCTCGGCCTGGTTCAGTTCCGAGTGCAACGGCCTGTTGTCTGAGGCCTTCTAAGCAGCCGGGCGTAGCCAAAAGTTCTGCGTTCATGACATTACCCAACGCCGCGAACTTCGGACAATGCGTGCTATGTTTTCCGCCGGCCCGGGTCTTTCGCGCTGTCGCGTGTTTATGATTTGGAGACACGTTTCGATTGCCTCGTCGCAGACGAGACGTGCGCGGAGCGTTCCGGCGATCGACACTAGGGTGCTGTGTTGCTGGCCGCACGGGATTCGGCCGCCTTGAAGCTGTGCTTCAAGATGATTCCCGCAACTCCACGGCTCACTAAGCGGACCAGCTCAGCATCTTCCACCAGCGCTGCCAGGAACACTACGCGTGCGGGGTGCTTCATTCCGCGGAGCCTCTCGATCAGGGCGAAGCCGTGAAACGTTGTCTCCCTCCGGTCTCTTTAACATCAATCCGGGCAACGAGGTTGATCACTCGCTCGTCCGGATCTCGGAATCACCTCCGACTCCTCCAACACCGCCTCGGCTTTTCTGACCGGTGCGGTTGAGCATCAGATCGGGAATCTGTCGACCGTGGACGGCGATTCCCCTGCATTATGACTGACTCCAATCAACTCTGGCTTCGCGGCGCTTTTATCGGAAGAAATGCGCCCGCACATCTCATGGGAATCTCCGAGAAAACGGTGCGACGGGACTGGAATTTTTGCAAAGGCCTGGCTCCGCATTCGCTCGTCAGTTCGGCTTGCGCTATAAGCCTTCCTACCGATCGTGGCCTTTGCCATTACCGCGCCCGTGAACACCTTCTTCATGCTTTCGGCGATCATCGCTCTTGTGCGACTTGGCCTCGAAGTCCCTAGCGACCACAGCGTAATTGCCCCTGCGTGAGCGTTCGGTGCGAACTAGATCCGGGGCCACGTGGTGATACTCCGAAAGAAAATGAATGTTGACTGCATCGATCACTTCTGCGTCACGTGGCGGATGATTCTTCCAGTAGCCATAAGCTTTCCCATAGGGAGGACCATCACGGAAATAGTAGATATCTGGCGCAAAGTGAAAGTGCAATGCGATGTCCGCCCAACTCACGCCACGCCTTCGCAAATCCACCACGACTGTAGGATTGACACGCGCACGCTGCGCCACGAAAAACGCGACCGGAACCTCATCGGTTGGTAGTGCGCGGTCGCGAACTAGATCGACTTGACGCTCGGGGACCTGGTAGTAGTTTCCGACCGCGAAGTAAAAGCTCCTGAGGCCATCACCTGAGAAGTCTGCTCCGGCTTGTACCTGAGCAGCACGCGAAAGTGTTGAAAGGCCAAGGGCGGCGAATATCAGACAAACTATCGTTTGGTTCATGGCCTTGTCGAAATGCACGCGTGGGACCAATCCCGCGCAGATACCTTCCAGATGGCAAGCATACTCACCCCCAACGATGAAAACTTATCGGTAGCGCCTCGTCCCGTTCAACTTGGCAACTCTTTCTCAGGACTCCGGGAAACTTTTCTGAGGGGATATACCGCCTCATCTCGATGCTCTTAAGTCAAAGCGGGCTCGCTCCACAGGTATCACTCCCATGTTCGGCGCCATTTAGAAGATCGATTGATAAGGTATGCCGGCAAAGCTGTCAGTGGTGCGACGACGGAGTGATGCAGTCGAATTGATGATGGTAACGATCTACGTCGTGTTGACAGTATATCTCTTCGTGTACACCTGTCCGCCGCGAATTGTCTTCGCCTTACGTGATGCTGTCGCCCCTTTTCAAATCAGAACCCGCGCCCGACAAGTCGGAACTGAGAGGACCGCCGCAGTTTGGCGACAATTCGAAAGTCGTAGGCCTGTGGTCTCGCTAAATTCAAAACCGGGCCTAAACACGTAAAGGTGCCCGCTCCAGTCACTGCCTGATGTCACGTATTATTGGAAGCTTGTCGCGCCTGGCAGTCCGATGGCTTGCGTTTAGAGACGTCGGGCTGAATCGAGATTAGGAACGCAGGAGGCCTAGCGGACCGCCAGGCCGGAAATTTGGGAACACCGTGCTCAGATCCTTTTGGCCCAGATGCCCACTAATCAGTTCGCTCAGAACCGCGCGAAAATCGGTGGTCACGGCTAGATCGCGTCCTTCAAAGAGCTGCTCTTTTTCAAGACCGGGCCACTGGCCGTAGATCTTGCCTCCCTGCACCGGCCCGCCTAATACCATCATCAGGCTGCCGTGGCCGTGATCGGTGCCTGCGTTGCCGTTCTCCTCCACCGTGCGGCCGAACTCCGACATGGTTACCAGGACGATGTCTTCCATCCGGTCGCCCATATCCTGGCTAAACGCCGCCAGCGCGCCGCCGAACTGGCGCAGCATATTCGACAACAGCTGATTCTCATTGCCGTGATGGTCCCAGCCGTCGATCTCGGCGAACGCGGCCTCGACCCCGGCATCCGCCTTGATCAGCCGGGCAAGCTGTTGCAAACTGCGGCCGAGTTCGCCGCCTTGCGCGTATTGCGCTCCGCCCTCCGGAGAGGACTGGCTGCGGTTGATGGATTGAAGCAACTTCATGGCTTCGAATGCGTTCTTGCCGGTCCGCCCCCACTGCGCGTCGGCGGAAGTCGCGTACAGGCTTTCGAGAATTGAAGCCGCCACCGGATTGCCGATGTTGAACTGTTGGGGATCGCCGACGGCAATGGCTTCGCGCTCGCCGCGAAGCGTACGCGGAACCTGATTCCCCATCGCCACTGCCCGTAACGGCGACGTCGCGGCGGCCGCCGGCGGCAGCGCCCGATTCAGCCATCCGGTTCCGGGTCCTTTGCCCCCTGTGCCGGATTCCATGGAGTCCTGCGCGTCAAAATGCGAGCGCGATGCGTCGGGCGAACCCGTCGCTTCGACGATTGCAAGCTGCTGCTTGTCCCACAGAGCCTTCAGCGGCTGCAGCGCTCCGTTCAACGCGAAACGCCCATCCAAATCGATGGCGTTTCCATTGAACGGACCATTGGCGTTGTTCTGGCCGGCGGGAGGAGCAATCGCCAGCGTGGGCCGCAGTTCGCGGTAGCGCTTCTCCGCAAAAGGCACGACGATGTTCAGGCCATCCGCCGCCCCACGCTGGAAGATTACCACCAGGGTCTTGCGCTTCTTACCTTCGATCGAAGCGGCGCGGGCCAGCCAGGAGGGAACCGCGACGGTTCCCGCCAGCGCTATCGCGGAGCCGCGCAAAAAGATCCGTCGCGTCAACATACTTCGTCTTACCTCCTTTGGAAGTCGGGTGAGCTGAGCACCAACGATGCGATAAATGGCGGCTTTCTGTC
>Ga0207671_10004609_pt1 | contig 13085 bp, 11 predicted proteins | sample KBSC24metaG_FD_184352 | JGI IMG/M metagenome (GOLD analysis project Ga0207671, IMG submission 184352) | Corn rhizosphere microbial communities from Kellogg Biological Station, Michigan, USA - KBS C2-4 metaG (SPAdes) (version 2) | ecosystem: Host-associated > Plants > Roots > Rhizosphere > Soil... | reverse complement strand
ATAGGTCACTATTCCGCCCCGATCATGACAGTTTGTTTGAGACGAATAGGCACTCTATTGCCCAGGCGGGTAGCGGGCGCCCATTGCGGCATGCCGAGAAAGGCATCTTCGATCTTTTCATTCATGATATCATTCCCACCACGTATTACCTTCGCGTATACAGGTTTTCCTGCCGAGTCGATGACATATTCCACCATCACAAACGCCTTGGTCTGTCCTTCATCGAGATCCTTCACCCCATCCTTGCCCAGCCGGTTGAGGAATTCCTGAAAAGCGTCACTCCCGCCCGGATACTGCGGCAGCTTATCCACCGACCTGGCCAGATCATCTTCCTTGATAGGCATGACCCTTTGCGGACGGTTATGCACCGGCTTCTTTTGCGCCGTCGCCGTATGTACGGGCTCTAAATTCGGGATCTTTACCTCAGCATCAGAAGAAACCTCCTCCGTCACATACTCGCCCTTGCCATTCACCATGACAAAAGGCACTTCCCGGTACTTCTCAAAATAATAAAAAGCGCTGCGCATGCTCTTGGCGAACGGCGTATACTCCGAAAAGGTCTGAAGATATTTGTTGAGATATTCTACACTTCTGGCATTGTTGAAATTCACAGGGAAAATATGAACAGGGATAAAATCCTCCCCCATATCCTTGGCATGCGCCGCCAGTATATACACCTCCTCTATCTGGACATCCGTAATAGGGATACAGCCCGTGGTAACACAGCTGCCGTGGATATAGATGTCCCCGCCCGGCTGGATGCTGTCGCTGAGTATCCTGTCGGAGGCGTTCGGGTAATTCAGCCCCAAAGAAAGATGGTATTCGCTGCGTGGCTTGAACTCATTTATATAATAGAACCCCTCCGGCACCTGGTAGTCCCCGGCCATCCGCTTCGGTCCCAGTGTACCGGCCAGCGCACAGACCTTATAGGATTTGAACAGCTTGTATTTCTCCTCCGGGCTGTTCTTTACCCATACCTCCAGCTGACTGTCGTATTTGAAGCTCCGGATATACACAAACCGCGCCGGCCACACCAGGTTCTTCTCCCGGAATTGTTTGATAAGCGTGTCCTCCTTCCGATTGAGCAGATCGCTGATCTTGGGAATACTACGCTGATAATCTATAAAATGAATGGAACTGACTGAATTTTGGGCGGATAGACGGATACCGGCAGACAGAAGATATATTCCTATCAGGGCAATGAGATAACGTCCAGCGATTATGGTCTTTTTCACTTGATGCAAAATAGGGTACCATAAATTAACAAAAAACCTGCCACATATGCTAATATCAGGCTACAAATTCCCCCTGGCGGATTGCTCCCGCTCTATGGCCTCAAAAAGAGCCTTAAAATTGCCTTTTCCAAAGCTTTGTGCCCCTTTGCGTTGGATAATTTCAAAAAACAAGGTAGGCCTGTCCTCGACTGGTTTGGTAAAGATCTGCAATAAATACCCCTCGTCATCCCTGTCAACCAGAATGCCCAGCTCTTTCAAAGGCTGCAGATCCTCATCGATGGCCCCTACCCTGCTCAGCAGATCATCATAATACGAGGAGGGTACCAGCAGGAACTCTACACCCCTGTCCCGCAGCTGTGTGACAGTCTCTACGATATTATGGGTAGCAAGCGCCACATGCTGCACCCCCTCCCCTCTGTAGAACTCCAGATACTCTTCTACCTGCGATTTCTTCTTTCCCTCAGCCGGCTCATTGATAGGGAATTTCACAAAGCCATTGCCATTGCTCATGACCTTGCTCATCAGGGCGGAATATTCCGTGGAAATATCCTTGTCGTCAAAAGACAGTATGTTCCTGAATCCCATAACGTCCTCGTAAAACCGTACCCAGCGGTCCATCTGGTGCCATCCCACATTACCCACACAATGGTCTACGTACAACAATCCAGTCGATGACGGGTTATAACCTGTCTTCCATTCCTTAAAGCCTGGCATAAATGCACCTGTGTAATTCTCCCGCTCTACAAAAAGATGAAGGGTGTCACCATAAGTTTGGATACCGCTGATAACCACCTCTCCCCACTTGTCCGTCAGGGTCGTAGGCTCCATACAGCTCTGCCCGCCCCGGGACGTGGTCTCATTCCAGGCGCTGGCAGCATTCCCCACACGCAACGCAATGACCCGCACGCCATCTCCATGCATCTGCACATGCTGCGCAACAGCATGATCAGGATACAGGGCGGTGGTGAAGACAAACGTCAGCTTGTTCTGCCTGACGACATAGCTTACCTTATCCCTTATACCCGTCTCGGGCCCCGCATAGGCCAATGACTGGAACCCAAAGGCTGTTTTGTAAAAATGAGCCGCCTGCTTGGCATTACCTACATAAAATTCCACATAGTCTGTTCCCTGGAGAGGCAGAAAATCAGTTGCTGCATTGCCCGTCCGGGTATTGGCCGCTGATAAAGTTGACATAGCGATTGATTTGTATTAAGACGCCCGCCGGGGCGTAGATAGTTAAAAACGCAAAAGGGACAATTAGAGATGTACCGTTACAGTGGAGTATCCATCGCAAGCGCTTCCATGAGAAGGAAGTAGCACAAACGCTTGTCATCGAAAATTTTATGGATATAATCGGGACGCATGTGTATTCGACTGCAAGGTACCGCTAATTTATGATATCAACGTACCTATCCGCCTGTTATTGTAGCCAGAACGGGCCAATTCAGTTCAAAGTCCTATCTTCGGTCCAAATAACCAGCATGTTACGAGTCGGAATCTTAGGGGGTGGCCAGTTAGGTAGAATGTTATTGCAAGCCGCAGCAAATTATCCTGTTGAAACATTTGTGATGGAGAATGATGAAGAGTGTCCAGCTGCGCATCTTTGCCATCATTTTGTCAAAGGGGACATCCGGAATTTCGACGACGTATACAATTTTGGCAAAGGGTTAAATGCCCTGACCATCGAGATAGAATCCGTCAACGAGGACGCACTGGAAAAGCTGGAGTCCGAAGGCGTAAAGATCTATCCCAAATCTTTCGCTCTCCGCACCATCAAGAACAAGATCACACAAAAACAGTTCTATTCCGGCAATAGCATACCCACCGCGGAATTCCTCGTCACACAGAACAAGGATGAGCTTCGCAGCAAAGACCATTTCCTGCCTGCCGTACATAAGATAGGTATGGGCGGCTACGATGGCCGCGGCGTTCAGATGATAAAGACAAAAGAAGACTTTGACAAAGGGTTCGATGCCCCCGGAGTGCTGGAAAAAATGATCAGCGTGGAAAAAGAGATCTCCATGCTGGTAGCCGTCGGCAACAAAGGCGAGACCGTCATTTATCCCGCCATCGACATGGTATTCGATCCCCGTCTCAATCTCCTCGATTATCAGCTCAGCCCGGCCGACATGCCGCAGCAGACACTGTGGAAGGCAGAAGCCATCGCCATGCGCGTAGTAAAAGAGCTGAAAAGTCCCGGCATCTTCGCCGTGGAGCTATTGATCAACAAACAAGGGGACGTATTGGTCAACGAGACGGCCCCGCGTGTCCACAACAGCGGACACCATACCATCGAAGGGAACTACAGCTCCCAGTTCGATATGCTGTGGCGGATCATCCTGGGCTATCCCATGGGCAATACAGCCGCTATCCTGCCGGCCGCCATCGTCAATCTCTTAGGCGCGGAAGGACACAACGGCGAAGCCGTTTACGAAGGCCTGGAAGAGGTCATGCAGATGGACAACGTATTCGTCCACATCTATGGCAAGAACGAGACACGCCCAGGACGCAAAATGGGACACATCACCATCATCAGCAGAGAAAAACACGACCTTGTCTACAAGGCCCATAAGATAAAGCACACACTGAAGGTCATAAGTAAATAAGCCATGGCACAGGACAAAATACTCGTAGGCATCATCATGGGCAGCGACAGCGATCTCCCCATTATGCAGGCCGCGGCGGATGTACTACGCGAATTTGAAATTTCTTTCGAGCTCACCGTCGTGTCTGCTCATCGCACTCCCCAACGAATGGTGGAATACGCCAGCCAGGCCGCCGGCAGAGGCTTAAAGGTCATCATCGCCGGCGCGGGTGGAGCAGCCCATCTTCCAGGCATGGTCGCCTCCATCACTCCCCTCCCCGTCATCGGCGTTCCCATCAAATCCTCCAATTCCATCGACGGCTGGGACTCGGTACTGTCCATCCTTCAAATGCCGGGCGGCATCCCCGTGGCTACGGTAGCCCTCAACGGCGCGAAGAACGCAGGCATCCTGGCGGCCAGCATCGTGGGCGCCTTCGACCCTCTCGTGGGCGCCAAGGTATCGGCTTTCAAGAATAAATTAGAAAAGGAGGTCCTTAAGAAAGTGGACCTCCTGAAAAAAGATGGCTGGGCGAATGGGTTTGATTAGGCATCCCTTCCCCTATAATCCAATAACTTTTCTGCTATTTCCTTATCGGTAAGTTTCCTCCCATTCAAGGATGGGGTTTTGAAAATTCTGCGCATAGCGATCCCGTTATGGGCTTTTAACCATTTAAGAAAATAAAGCCTTGTACCCGGCAATAGGCCAGGCAGGAATAAAATGCTGACAGGCGCCGTCAGTAACTAACGGTCATGTAAAAGTGTAAATAAAAATGGAAGGGAGACGGAGGCAGGTTGAGTATAATTTAATAATTAAATGGCCACAGCGCTGCGTATTGTATACCCGAAGTCCCGGGGATCAAACGCTGAGGAGAAGGATGCATATGATCCATATAAGCGGCCCACTCGGTGCTCGTCAGCGTAGTCACGCCGCCGGTTCCTTCAAAATAATAATGAGAAGCAATAAATTTTTTGACATGATCCCTGCTTTCAGCAGGCAGATATTTTTCCAGACACCAGAAGTTCCTGCTGCCTGACTTGCGAATGGCGCGATACACCGGCGCAGGACCTCCATTATAAGCCGCCAGTACCAGCAGCCAGTCTCCGAACTCATTATGAAGATCTCTCAGGTACTTTGCAGCAGCCGCCGTACTCTTACCATATAAGGTGCGCTCATCCCAGTCGGGTGTAACATTCAAACCTAATTCCTGCGCCGTCTCCGGCATTAGCTGCCAGGGCCCCCTTGCACCCACCGCGGACAGCGCATTCGGATTCAGTTCGGATTCAATCACCGCCAGATACTTCATCTCTTTCGGCAATCCATAATGGGTCAGCACAGAATCCATCATTCGAAAAGCATACGTGCTCCGGCGGCGCACCACACAAAGTATCTCCTGATTGTCCTTTATATAATCTTTGACGAATTGCCGAACATGCATGTTCATGGGGACCACGCTCCTCTCTGCGGCATGAAGAGCGACTCCGTTGTCTTTACAATCGACAGGTTTGGAGATAATGAGGGAGATCATTACACAAGTCGCGATCCTGGATGTTACGGAAGTCCACATAGTTAATAGTTTTAAAGCCGACCCATAATTTCAAGGGTAATGCCAGATCATAAAACTATGTAAATCACAGGATTAGGATAGACTAGAGGAGCTTAGGTTTTCCCATTTATGGACGATTTGCTCTCTTGTAGAGAGATCTTCGACCACCAGCGTACAGGATAAAAATGGCAGTTGTCTGACGGCATTTTCTATATCTGCTGCTATATCATCTCTATCATCCGTATCGAGTATGATGGAAAAACTCAAATTGGGGTGGGCTTCAGTAGGACCACTCTGCACGATCCTGGAGGAATTAAAACAGATCCAAAGATAATCGCTCTTTCTATTTGACAGTATCTCTATTGCAGCATCGACCTTCTCTCTTAAAAAGCTGACATAACCAAAAAAGACGATCTTACTGCTCATTATGATTCGGATACTGTTTCATGATGCGGCCCAAGCTATCATTTTAAATGATAACAGCCAAAAAATCATCCACGTAGTTATACCTTTTTTTTTCCTAAATTGTACCTCAATTCAATTCACATGACTATGATCAATTTTGCTTGTCCGTCCCTTCAGCGGACGCTCGTACTCTCCGCTCTCGGCTTCCTTGGAACCGTTACCGCAGCCCACGCCCAGACCGACACCATCACCGATCACAGAACCACCGAAGTATACAGCCCCGTGCCGCCCGTGGTAACCCCCGGTGCGACCTGCGGCGAAGCCCCCTCCGACGCAACCGTCCTTTTTGATGGAAAAAATCTCGATAGCTGGGTATCCGTCAACGATGGCGGCCCGGCCAAATGGGATGTCGCCGATGGCATTCTCACCGTCAATAAAAAAGCAGGTAATATCCAGACAAAAGCATCCTTTTCCAACTATCAGCTGCACCTCGAATACAGGATACCTTCCAATATCACCGGCTCTGATCAGGCCAGGGGAAACAGCGGGGTTTTCCTCGCCAGCACCGGCAAAGGCGACGATGGATATGAACTCCAGGTACTGGACAACTATAACAACAAGACCTATGTCAATGGCCAGGTAGGCAGCATCTACAAACAATCCATCCCGCTGGCCAATGCCTGCCGCAAACCAGGCGAATGGCAGAGCTATGACGTCATCTGGACGGCTCCCATATTTCACACGGATGGCAGCCTCGCTTCACCTGCCCGCGTCACTGTCCTGCACAACGGCGTGCTGGTGCAAAACAACTTCGAACTCAAAGGCGGCACCCGCTACGTCGGCAAACCTGTTTATAAGGCACATGGCCCGAGCCCAATCAAATTACAGGCACACGGGGACCCCAGCGAACCTATCAGCTATCGCAACATCTGGGTAAGACCCTTGTAATAGCCCCGCGTGAAAAAAATAAAAGGGATCATCTTCGACCTGGATGGCACATTGGCAAATACCCTGCCTTTGTGCATCCGGGCTTTTCGGCAGTCCATAGAGCCGCTGACCTTGAAGCCGCTGTCCGACCAGGATATCATCGCCACCTTCGGCCCTTCCGAAGAAGGTACCATATTGACCCTCGTGCCTGAACACTATGAAAAAGGCATCGCGGCTTACCTTAACTTCTACGAAGACCTGCACGATATGTGCCCTGAACCGTTCCCCGATATCCGCGGCCTCCTGGATCTGCTCCGGGAGAAAAAGGTACACATCGCCATGGTCACTGGCAAAGGCCCGCGCAGCACGGAGCTATCGCTCAAAAAGTTTGGCCTGACCTCCTATTTTGACATCGTGGAAACAGGCAGCCCCAAAGGTCCCCGCAAAGCGGAAGGGATCAGGCAGGTACTGTCCCGATGGGCCGCCCTCGATAAGGAGGAGATAATATACATAGGAGACGCTCCCAGCGATACCGCCGCCAGCCATACAGCCGGCATCGCCATGATCGCCGCCGCATGGGCCCCCACCGCCGAGCCCGGTATATTGTCCGCCTCACGGCCCGACGAACTCTTTTATACGGTCAAGGATTTTACAAACTGGCTGCTGCCGAAGATAGGATCAATGTAACACCTCAATAGCTCCCGCCAGATACACCAGCGGAGCATTCCAATTAATAGCTATCTCATTGGATGCATAAGCCCTGTCATCATCCAGGTATGCCGTCTCAGGCGCTGTCATTGGGTACACCTGACGATCCTGCCTCCCCGGATTGGGACCTCCTACCAGCAATCCGGGCACTGGCGGAACAACTCCGTCCGCAACAGAAGGACGGTGATGAGGGTGCATGGGGCTCAGCGTGCCCATTCCCGTTATAAAACAATAACCCGTGGCATTTCGTCCTAACAAATAATCCAGATTGCCCAGAGCGCCATCAACGTACTTCCGCTCCCGGGTTAACAAGAAAGCATTTATAAGCAGAACCCCCTGGTTGGCCGCCACGGAATTACTGCCCCAGACAAAATCCCGCGCACTCGTCCCCATTACAGTATGAAATGCATTGGACTGCGCCAGCTTCAGGTAATTATCCGCCAGGACTAAAAGATGCTCCCGCAAAGACCTCGACTCCTCCGCAGGCAGAAGGGCCGGATGACGCAGCAACGTATAATCACCCAGCATATGGACATTGCCCCAGGCGGGCAGCCCATACTTATCCCCCATACGCGCGAGGACAGTATCCCTGAATTCCTTCCCCCCTGTCGTCGCCAGCATTTCGGCGGCAGCCCAATACCATTCGTCCCGCGAATCAACGTCCCCATAGGCCCCCGTCGTCACAGCCGGGCTAAAACTTTTGTTCATCGCCATCTGATTATATGGAACAGCAGGATGCAGGACGGCCCATCCCCAGGCAGTCCGCGCAGCATGCAGACAGCTATCGGCCAGCCCGGGCAGCACGTTAGAGAATTTTCTAAAGACCCTGCCCGCCTGTGCCATGACAGCCGCAAAGTCCAGCGTCGCCGCAGTCCCCTTTTGCACAACATATCTTGGCAGCTTTGTTACACCCGGCATCACCATGCTGTCAAAGGCCGCATTCGTACACTTGTGATACACACCCCCATCACCGGGATCCTGCATGGTCAGCATCCATCGTAAATTGTAGAGACACTCATTAATAATATCAGGTACACCCCGGACAGGCGGGATATTCGTATGCAGCGTGTCGTAAAGCCCGGGAAAATCCTCATACGCCGACAACAAGGTTCCCATCGTGATCCCGGAGTTGACAATATATTTATTATAATCCCCCGCATCATACCACCCTCCGGGTGAAGAGATCACCGTTCCGGCAGGGCGCCCTGGCGATGACGCCGATGGATGCACCAGCACCGATGTATCCGGATGACCCGAGGGACGATGCCATATCCCCGCGTAGCGTTCAGCCAAAGCTATGCCGCTCCGCTGATAATAATAGCCTCTCAAGGCAGCCCTCGCCACAGGCGCCGCAATATGACGCCCGATATGAAAAGGATAGGAGCTCCCCGCTCCTGGCACGACGATCTTATAGTCACCTTCCTTATCGAAACCTGTAAAGTCTGCCTCATATGTCCGTAAAGATGAATTGGCCGACGCAGCAGCAGGCCCCAATGCCCCCGAAAAGACCGTATCCTCCGCCGGAATACGCACGATATAAAATACAGCCGCGGTAGGTTGCCCGGTCACAACGGCTATCTTGGGGGAATGAAGATAAAAACCCAATTGGTTCAGCAAAATAACGATCACTGCCTTCATTGTCTCACCCTCCCCTTGCTGTCTGTTATCTTCACGCTTGCGGTATTGCTATCCACCGCAAGGAACCTGGCCGACTGCGAAAGGAACGAGCCGCCATAATAGAACTCCTCCTTGCTGACCTTCCCGTCTTTCTGCTGCACCAAAGCACTCACATCATCCGGCTGCACAGGTATAAATTTCACACTTCTCTTTTGCTGATATAATTTCAACGGCCCCTTATTCTGGCTGGCTGCCACCAGGTACCCGCCGGAGGCGCCTCGTAACTTTACAAGGGCCTTGCCATTACCGGGAATACAGATCCCGCTCTGAAGGATGGTCAGCGGCTTGAACCCTCCTGCTCCATCGCCTTTTAACAACAGTCCGTTCAATGCATCATACCGCCCGATAGCAACATCTGTCGCAAAATCATTCCCATTGATCAGCACATCCATATTGCCGTCACCATCGAAATCATCCACCACCATTCCATTCAGGGCCGACATCTGCGCCTCTACAGGCAGGGGTATCATGGTAAATTTCCCGCCGCCGTCATTGCGTAAATAGCATGATCTAAGCTGGTTGGCCTTCAGCCGCAGTGCGCCTTTGCGCTGTTCAGGCGTCAGCACCTCGTCCATCGTTGCGACAGCAAAGGATTTGTAATCCGGAAATCTTTTTTTTATGCCCGGCCACTGTCTGGCTACATCATCCCTGACGGGCGCCGGAAATTCTTTTTTCACACCCTCCCTGTCCGGAAGAAAAAGAGATGGAATGGCAATATAGGTCCCGCTGTTGTCAAAATCCCGGGCCGTAATATATACGGGAAGACTGTCGCTGGCCTTGTACAAAGTATTTTCTCCCACATTGCCCACTATATAATCCATCATGCCCGTATGCCGGAAATCGCCGGCCACAATGGAGTTCCACCAGCCGGACTGCTGACCGACACCCGAAGCCGCTGTTATATTCCTGAACTTCCCGTTCACATTTTTTAAAAAGGTCACCGGCATCCACTCCCCCACCACGATAAGATCCGTCTGCCCATCCCCGTCAAAGTCGGTGAAGAGCGCATCACAGATCATCCCGATGTCTTTCAGATCAGGCGCCACATCCGATGTGACATCCGTGAATTTAACATGCCCATTTTCCGAATCGTTGCGGAATATAAAGCTGCTCACAGGCCTCGGATAATGTTGCGGGTCCACCCGTCCCGAAACGAACAGGTCCAGTTTCCCGTCATGGTTAAGATCCATAGCTCGCACACAAAGCTTGCTGACATGGTTCTCCGGCAATGCCGATGTATCTTCCTTGAAATTCCCCTTCCCGTCATTGATATAAAGCTTATCCTGATAGCCCGTGCTCCCTTCCTGGTCCACATAGCCGCCCCGTGCAATGTACAGATCCGGCCTGCCGTCGCCATTGGCATCGAAGAGCAGGATACCCTCGTCCTTCTCATAGGTAGACGCATAAGGCGCACCCGGCTGTAACTCCCGCTGAACAAAGCTGCCGTTTGGCTGCTGCAGCAGCACCTGTGTTCGTACATTCGAATTGCCTCCTATGACGAGATCATCCAATCCATTCCCGTCGATATCCCCCGCAGCCAGCGCTGGGCAATATTCCGACAGCTTATGCGGCAGTAAATGCTGAAAGTTGAAATCTATCTGATCGACCTCAACATGCTTATACTGGATACCAGCCCGGGCAGTCACTTCCTTGAACAAGGCATCCGTAGCCAGCGCCGGCTGCGCCATTACAACGCCGCCTTCCCGGGCATCCGCAATATTCACCGTCAGGACCTGGTCCGCCTTTACATTGGTAAGGGTCTGACGGGCGCCATTATTCCATTGTATGATCACGGAATCCAGCAGCGTGGCCTTACCCAGACCAAAATGCGCCGCGTCCTGCATCGTCGACAAATAGCCTCTGTATGGATTGTTGTCATATACCTGCTGTTTGCCACGCTCATAATATATCTTCGCAGTAGCACCCAGTCCATTGATATTTTCCTTACTCCCTTTGAATCTGATCTGCAAAAAATGTGTACCCTCCTTATTTTTATCACGAGCAGTATTCCGGTAGATAAATGCCTTATCATCGATGTTATTGACCACCATATCCACCGCGCCGTCATTATCCAGATCGACAAAGGCGGCTCCATTGGAAAAAGTAGGTGTCGACAATCCCCAATCTTCGCTGAGGTCTCCAAAAGTCAGATCCCCATTGTTGCGGAATGCGTAGTTATGCAGCTTTATCTGTGGTATCTGCTTCAACAGCTCTCTTGTAGGCGGTAAAACCACCGAATTTTTGCGATAAGCCGCAAAATCATGATCCGAAACATCCCGCGGAAATCCATTGGTAACGATGATATCCCGATAGCCGTCATTGTCAAAATCCGCTACCAGGGGTGTCCAGCTCCAGTCTGTTTGCGCGATGCCGCTGAGAAAACCTATCTCCGCAAAGGCGGGAGCGCCGACAGAGTCTCCCTCGCGCACGGTGGGACCCTGGTTCAGCTGTAAAGTATTCCGTACATACTGATGCTGATATCCAAAGAGCTCGTAGTTCTGATAGGTGAGATAGTTTGACGAGCCCATCATTAATTTTTTCCGGTAATTGTCTTCGGGGTTCATATCCAGCTCCACCACATCCGGCAGTCCGTCGTTATTGATATCTACCACATCCTGTCCCATGGAGTTCAGGGAAGTGTGCTTGAAATAATCCTTTGCCATATTGGTAAAGGTCCCGTCACGGTTGTTGATATAAAGGATATTGTTGGATATAAAGTCGTCGGAGACATAGATATCCTTCCACCCGTCGTTATTGATATCGCAGATGGTGGCCGCATGACCATAGCCTTCAAATTTCATCCCCGCCTGCTGCGAGACATCGTGAAACACAGGGTGCTTTAATACAGGATCCATATCATTCCGGTACAACCTCCCCTTACCGGGAAATCGCTCCTTGGGGTCGAAATGAAAGGCGGATGGATCGATGCCATTGGATGCCTCATTGACAGTAAGGAACATATCCAGGTCCCCGTCGTTGTCATAATCGAAAAAGCTCGCCATGGTGGATTGCACATGGATATCAAGGCCGTATTCAGCCGCCATGTCCTTAAAGTGAGGGATCCCATCCTTGTCCGGCCCCTGGTTTATGTATAGCACATTCCGCCTTTTCAGCGTGTCCTTATAGATAGTGTTGCATATATAAATATCCATCAACCCGTCATTGTTGATGTCGACGACGGCCACGCCTCTTGCCCACCGGCCCATGTCCTCTACCCCTGCCTTCGCCGTAATATCCTCGAACTTGAAATCACCTTTATTGAGATAAAGTTTACAGGGCACCTGGTTGCCCGTGAAGTATATATCCTGTAATCCGTCGTTGTTGAAGTCCCCGATGCCTACCCCTCCGCCGTTGTAAATATTCACTACATTCAGCGGGTTCAGCGTGTCATTCTCGACGATGGTATTGGCAAAGTCGACACCGGAATGGAAAGAAGACACCTGTTCAAATAGAGCAGGTTTGCTCTTACATGCCAGCATACACAACAACAGGGCGGCTGTCGGGAGACAGAGACTTTTCATATAACTAAGATAGCATTTATAGAAAAAGGCTTCTCCTGTAGAGAAGCCATTTTTCGGGAAATTTAGTATCAGGCCGGGTTAGTACGGATTTTGTGACAGATTGGGGTTAAGCCCAATCGCCGCCTGTGGTATAGGCATCAAACAACGTTTTGCCGTAAGAGCCGTATTGTATAACCCATGCTGCTTGTTATCGTGTGTCGGACCGGGAGCCGGGTTTGGAACAGGGTTATAGCTTCCTGCCACACAACCGTTGGCTGCATTTACGAATGCAACGGCCGTATCTGTACCCGCACGGCAAAGATCATAGAATACAGAGTATTCCCCGCTGAGCTCATGCCGGTATTCGCTCAATACCATTTGTATTGGATCCGTTATCGTCGCACCAGGCGTACCATCATAATTTGCGCTGTCTGCCATCGTTGCGGGAGCCAGTCCGGTGCCGCCCCACGCCCGATCCCTCACCGTCTGAAGATCGGCCATAGCC
>Ga0207671_10004605_pt1 | contig 13094 bp, 9 predicted proteins | sample KBSC24metaG_FD_184352 | JGI IMG/M metagenome (GOLD analysis project Ga0207671, IMG submission 184352) | Corn rhizosphere microbial communities from Kellogg Biological Station, Michigan, USA - KBS C2-4 metaG (SPAdes) (version 2) | ecosystem: Host-associated > Plants > Roots > Rhizosphere > Soil... | reverse complement strand
CGAATCCGCGGGTCACCATGGGGCGAGTTCTTTCGTCATCGGGGATCAGCCCAGCGCGGCTTCGATCGCGTCGTTCAGCGACTGCAGGCCGAAGGACACGCTCTGGATGCGGCCGTTCAGAAAGAACGTCGGCGTGGCGCGCGCGCCGCTTTCCAGGCCGCTGGCGATGTGCTCGCGCACGCGCTGCAGGTAGAGCTGGTCGCCGATGTCGGCATCGAAGCGCACCATGTCGAGCTGCAGCTGCTCGGCATGGTTGCGCAGCTGCGGCGCCTTCATGTGCAATTGTTTCTCGAACAGCAGATCGTGCATCTCCCAGAACTTGCCCTGCGCCCCGGCGGCCTCGGCGGCTTCGGCCGCGGCAAGCGCGTGCGGGTGCACTTCCTCCAGCGGGAAATGGCGGAAGACGAAGCGCATGCGGCCGACGAAGCGCTCCTGCAGCAGCTTCACCACCGGCGCCGCCTGCTTGCAGCTCGGGCACTCGAAATCGCCATATTCGACGAGCGTGACCGGCGCGCTGTCCGGGCCGATCCTGTGATCGATCGCGTTGACCGGCACGGTCAGCTCGAAAGCGTGGCGGATGCTCATGTCTGCCCCCTCATCGTCGAGAAGGCCATCGGCCTCTGGCCGATTGCGGCCCGGCGCTCGGCCCGCGGCCGACAGGTTGACAAACGGTGTCTCATGGGGGTGTCTCGGAAAAGAGAGGCAGGGGAGAGGCAGGGCGGCTGCAGACGCCGCAGGCTAGCGTCATGCGCGAGGCATGACAAGCTGCGGGGTATCGGCCCGGCCGCCGGCCTGTGACCTTCGGGTAGATCGGCGCTGCAAGAAGCTCGCCAGAATCGGCCTGCGATGAAGCACCCCGTACGCACACCGATGATGCCTGGCCATCACCCGATGCCGCCGCCGGGCCGGCACGCGTGATGGCCGGGCCCGAGCCTGCCGGCGCGGCCGTGCAATACGACGCCTTCATCTCGTACCGGCGTACCGAGGCGCCGTTCGCGCGCCTGCTCGAGAAGGCCTTGAACGCCTATCGGCCGCCGAAGGGCCTCGCGGTGGCGCAACGCAGGCTGAAGGTGTTCCGCGACGAAGGCGACCTGACCGGCACCGACTATTTCCGGTCGATCGACGGCTTCCTCGGCCGCTCGGCCAAGCTGATCGTGCTGTGCTCGCCGGCCGCACGCGAGAGCGAATACGTCAACGACGAGATCCGCCGCTTCATCGTGCATCGCGGCGCCGAGCACCTGATCCCGCTGCTGATCGCCGGCGTGCCGAACAACGAGGCGCGGCCCGACCAGGCCGGCGAGCGTGCCTTCCCGCAGGCGCTGGCCGAAGCGGTGCAGATGCCGCTGGCGGTGAGCTACCGCGGCTTCGATGCGGCACGGCAGAAGGTCGACCGCGGCGTCTTCGAAGGCAGCTGGTACACGCTGCTCGCCAACCTCTACGACAAGAGCCGCGACGAGATCGAGCAACGCGACCGCGCACGGCGGCGCCGCAACCGCAACCTGACGATCGCCGTCACCGGCTCGGTGATGGCCGGCTTCGCGGCATTGGCCGCAGTCGCGTGGATGCAGAAGCTGGCGGCGGACGACCAGCGCAACGTCGCCTTGCGCGGCCTCTCCAAATACCTGGCGACCGCGTCGGACGAAGTGCGCGCTGCCCGGCCGCAGACCAGCCTGCTGCTCGCAGTCGAAGCGGTGCGCACGACGCGCGATGTGGACGGCAGCGTGACACCCGCGGCCCAGGATGCGATGCGCGCGGCGCTGGCCGGCGCTTCGGGCGAGCCGCTCGGCGGCCGCGGCGGGACCGTCAGCGCGTCAGCCTTCAGCGACGATGGGCGCCGGATCGCCACCCTGGGGCCGGACGGCCGCGCGATGGTCTGGAACCCGCTGGCGCCTGCCGAATCGCCGAAAGCCCTCGCGCTGCCGCCCGGCAAGCACACGATCTCCGCCTTCAGCTCCGATGGGCACTGGCTCGTGCTGAAGGCCGCGGAGCCGGCCGGCCTGCTGCTCTGGCCGGTGGATGCGGCCGGCACGGCGCAGGCCCGGCCCTTCGATGCCCAGGCGCCGAACGCCCGCGCCCTCGGCTTCAGCGGCGACGGGCGCTGGCTGGCAACCAGCGGCGACGATGCCGCGCTGCGGCTGTGGCCGCTCGACCGGCCCGGCTCGGCAGCGCGCGTGCTCAGCGGCCATCGCATGACGCGCGACTACAAGGGCCAGCCGCAAGGCGTGATCCAGGCAGTCTTCGATCCGAAGGGCGAGTGGCTGTTCAGCAGCGCCTGGGACAAGCAGGTGCTGATGTGGCCCCTAGTCGATGCGAAGGCGCCGTCGCAGCCGCTACCCGGCGCCTCGCTCTTCGCGCCGCCGCATTTCAGCGCCGATGGCCAGTGGCTCGCACAGGCCGTGGGCGACGAGTCGGACAAGACACGACCACGCGTCGGCCTGTGGCATCTGCAGCAAGGGCAGTGGCAGCCGCTGGACCTGGGCGACGATGCCAAGGTCGGCGCGGACGGAAAGGGCTCGCCGGTCATCGGCGGCGATGCGGTGGTCGGCTTCCACCCGGCGCAGCCGCGCCTCTTCACCACGTTCGGCGGGCAGGTGCGCCTGTGGGATATCGGCGCCGGCACGCCGCAGTCGCGCTCCTTGCCTGGCTACAAGGCTGCACTCAGCACGGATGGCGCCGTGGTCGCCACGGCCAGGCTCGACGCTTCGGCTCGACATGTGGTGGCGGTGCACGCGCTGTCGTCGCCCGACGGCAGCCCGGTCGAGATCGCGACACTGGACTCGCCGGTGCAGCAGCTGCTGTTCAGCCCGGACGGCCGGCATCTCGCCATCGTGACCCAGGCCGGCGCGGCCTGGCTCGCGACCCTGGGCGCCGACGAGCCGTTGCGGCAGGCCTTGCCCGGCCCGGAGGCGCGGGTCGATGCGCTGCACTTCGGCGCCGACGGCCGCTGGCTGTTCGCGACGGCCGCGTATGGCGAAGCCAGCATCCGCGTCTGGAGGGTCGACAACCCGAGTGCCGACCCGGTGCAGGTCGGCGGCGTGCCGGCGGGCCTGGAGCTGGCCTACAAGACGCCGAACGGCGGTGGCGGCGGCGAGCCGATCGGCGGCTTCCCCGATGCGCTCGCGGTCGATCCGGGCGGGCGCTGGCTCGCCTTGCCGGGCGAGGGCCACGCGGTGCTGCTGGTCGACCTGAATGACCCGGCCACGCCGCCACGCGTGCTCGCCGACGGACGCGACCATGACACGACCGCCGCCGCCTTCGGCCCGCGAGGCGACTGGCTTGTGACCGCCGATTGGCACCATTCGCTGCGCCTATGGAAGCTCTCGGCACTAGGCCAGCCGCCGGCCCGCTTCGACCTGCCGCCGGCGGGCGCCGAATCGAGCGTCTCGGCGCTGGCGGTCAGCCCGAACGGCAGCTTCGTCGCCACTGGCGGCAGCTCGGGCGAAGTGGCGCTGTGGAACCTGGCCGCACCCGCCGCCGCGCCGCGGCTGCTGGCCGGCCACAAGGGCTGGATCACCAGCCTGGCCTTCAGCGCCGACGGCACGCAGTTGCTCAGCACCGGCGAAGACGGCAGGTTGCAGGTCTGGCGCGTCGACCAGCCCGAAACCAAGCCGGTGGCGATCGAAGCGCACCGCGATGCGATCGTCGGCGGGGTTTTCATCGGCGATGGCAAGCGTGTCGCCACGGCGGGCATCGACGCGCTGGTGCGTGTCTGGACGATCGCCGAGCCCGCGGCGCCGCCGGTCAGCCTGCGCGGCCATGCCGAGCGCATCGCCAGCCTGAGCCTGGAACCCGGCCAGCGCTGGCTGGCGAGCGGCAGCCTCGACGGCACGGTGCGGCTGTGGGACTTGCAGGCGCCCGAGCCCAGCTCGGTGCTGTTCGGTCCGCGCAAGGGGCAGATCAACATCGTCAGCCTCAGCGCCGACGGCCGCTGGATAGCAGCAGCCGATGCGGCCGGCGAGATCCGGGTGTGGAACCGGTCCGAGCCGCAGGCGGAGCCGGGCGTGCTGCCGGCCGATCGATCCGCCGGCGAGCGCGCGCGGATTGCCGCCCTGCGCTTTTCGCCGGATGGCCGCTGGCTGGCGGCGTTCGGCGCGGGCCAGCTGAGGCTCTGGCGCATGCGCACCGAAGAGCAGCTGGCGCTCGCCTGCCGCATCGCGGGCCGCAACATGCGCCTGGCCGACTGGCGGGCGCATCTGGAGCGCCTGCCGTATCGGCTGAGCTGCGCCGAGCACGGGCTGCACCCGGACTGGCTTGCCGACGCCGATGCGGTGGCGAAATCAGGCGATGTCGATCGCGCCGTGGCGCTATACCAGGCGGCGAACGGCCTCGTGCCCTCGCTCGCCATCGAGCCGCGGGCGCGCGCGGTGGCGCTGGCGAGCAGCACCCGGCTGGCCGATGGCCGCAGCCTCGCGCGCCAGGGCCGCAGCGACGCGGCGCTGGCCGAGCTGGGCATGATCCGCAAGATCGACCCGGCCAGCACGCTCGATGCGGCGGCCGAAGTGGAGCGGGTGGTCAAGGCGCAAGCGCTCGTCTCGCAGGCCAGCGACAAGGCGAAGGCCGGCGAGCTGGAACCGGCGATCGCGCTGTATCGCCAGGCTCGCCAGACCGATGGCAGCCTCGAGATCGATCCGGAGCGCGAGGCCAGGCGCGGGGTGGCGCCTTCGATCCAGGCTCGAGGCGATGCGCTGGCGGAGAAGGGCCAGCTCGAAGAGGCTGCGGCTCTCTACGCGCGTGCGCTGGACTACGGGCTGGAATCGGGGAACGACCCGGCGACCCGGGGGCGAAACCTGCGGGCCCATGCGCTCGCTGCCGAGGCGCGCCGCATCGGGCGCCAGGGGGATCTGGATGCCGCGACGGCGATGTTCCAGCAAGCGCTGGCGCTCGAACCGGCGCTCGGCATCGATCCGGTCGCCGAAGGCCGCAAGAGCGTGGTCGAGCAGCGCATCGAGCAGGCCGGCCAGCTCGCGGGGCAGCAGAAGTACGGCGAGGCGCTGGCGCTGTATCGCGAGGCGCTGTCGTTCGATCCGAAGGCGAGTCTCAATGCGATGAGTTTGAACGAGAGCTGCTGGCAGGGCGCGACGAAGGAGATGGCGGCGCAGGTGCTGGGGCTCTGCGATCTCGCGGTCGCGCTGGACCCGAAAGATGGACGCATCCGCGACAGCCGCGGCGTGGCGCGAGTGCTGGTTGGCGACAGGGCCGGGGCGATCGAGGACTTTCGGGCGTTTGTCGAGTGGGCGCCGCAGAACGGCTATAGCGGCGACGAGGTCGAAGCGCGCAAGCGCTGGATCGCGAAGTTGGCGAAGGGGGCGAAGGTCGGGACGTTTCGGCAGCTGGAGGCGCTGTGAGGGTGCAGGCCAGCCCGCTCGAGCGAATGGTCAGAGTTCGCCGAGATAGCCCCTTTCCAGCTGTTGCTGCTGATTCTCGAAGATGGCCATCGCAGTCTTCATGCGCAGGAAGCCGAACTTCCGGTAGAACGGCTCTCTGCCCGGGACAGCGTACAGGATGATCTTCTTGTGCCCGCGGGAGGCCTCGACGAGGTGGCTGACGATTTGCTTGCCCAGGCCGGTACCCTGGTGGCTCGGGAGGACCGCGATGTCGCAGATGTACGAGCAGTCTCCGCCATCGGCCAGTGCTCTGCCCGCTGCAACGAGCTTCGTGCCTTCATGGACAAAGCACTTGAACATGCTGTTCGAGAAGACTTTCCGCAGGTGTGTTGCGGTCTTGTCGCCGAGTGGGGCGGCTCGATAGAGAGCGGAGAGTTCTTCCCAGTCGACTTGGTCGGTGGAGTATTTCCATTCGAGTGTCATGCGGGGTCTCCTTTTGAAGTGGCGAAGGCCCGTCCGCGCAATCGGAGGGTTGGGTCAGGCTAGGCCGCTGATTTGACCGGCAGGACATCGAGGACCTCGAAGACGCAGCAAACCACCGGCATGGCCTCGCTGGGCTTGCGACCGATGCCTTCGCACACGCGGGAAAAGTAAGCCCAGTGGGCCTTTCGCCAGTACTCCAGCGAGCCGTCGCCTTCGCCCTCGATGGCCGCATATTCAGCCGTCACTTCCGAGTAGGGGACCGTGCTGACGCTGACGATGCGAGTGATGAGGGACGGTTCGCCTCGATGAGTGACGACGATCTCGATGTCGCCTTCCTTGGCTGGCGCATCGTTTTCGTATTCATGCAGCCAGAGAAGCCCTGTTCCCGCACGTTTGCGGCCTGCGCGGATCAGGGACAGGAGTTCTTCCGAGAGTTGCGGTGAATCACCGTAGCCCTCGACTCGGATGTCGCCGGCGGGCAGAGTGACGCCGAGCGCTTGCAACTGGCTCAAGACGTGTTCGAGTGTGGGGGTCGTGCTCATTGCGGGGCTTGAGCGGTGTGCCTACGGCGCGTCCGCTCTCGGCGATGAGTATGAATACCCACGAGTGCTCGGCGCAAGGCGCCCATGCCGAGGATGCTACTTGCCAGCCACAGCCAGCACTGCCTTGGGATTGGTGCTGGCGATGGCCAGCAGCGTGCGTGCCGCACCACTTGGCTGCTTCCGGCCTTGCTCCCAGCCTTGCAGGGTGCGAATCGAGACGCCGAGGAGCGCCGCGAACTGCGACTGCGACAGGCCGGTCTTCTTGCGCGCCTCGATGACGGGCGACGTGACCACCTGCACCCGGCCGGCCTTCATTTCGCGCACCGCCTGCAGCAGCTCGGCCGCAAGATCGCGCTCGGCCTCATACGCTGCCAGCTTGGCCTTGGAAAGGGGTTTACTCTTCGAGGGCACGACGGATCTCCTTCAGTTTCGGGCCGGTGAGATTGTCGGTCTTGGCCTTGGCATAAAGGGTGAGAAGCACGACTTCCCCGACCCCGCGCGTCCCCAACGCACTTTGCGAATGCCGCCGGATTCTGGGACGACGTCTCCCGCGGCAGGTTGCTCGGCGATGTGCGCGGCAAACGCTCCGCGTTCTTCCTCTGACCAGTACAGCGGCCATTGGCGCTGAAAGAGGAGCGTTTCGACAACCGTCAGCATTAGCTGACTATACGCCTAAGGAGCATGGAGCGCAACGTGGCGACTTAGTGCCGACGTCTCGCGCGCGTACGGTTCGTGCCGGGCAAGAGCTGCGAACGGCAAGGCGTCATGATTGGTGGCTCTAACCGCGCGGATCGGTTGGCAGAAAGCCTGCGTTGCAATGGCCAACAATAACGCGCGCATTCTCTCGGCCGTGATGACGCGTGATCAAGGGTTCGATGCCGGGCACACGAGCGAAAAGCCGCTGGTCAAGTGGAGGGCGAGCGAGCGCCGGTCGTTCTCGGACTGCCTCTGCGTTGTGCATTGCCCGAGGAGCGTCCGCGAAACAGAGCTCACACCCCCCGCTTCCGCGCCTCCTCCTCCACCAACTCCCGCTTCGACAACTTCCCCACCGGCGTCTTCGGCAACCCATCCCGCAGCTCCAGCGCCTGCACCATCTCATGCTTGCCGATGCGGTCCTTCAGGAAGAGCTTCAACTCATCCAACGTCAGCTCCGGCGCCCCCGCCCGCAGCTTGACGAACGCCTTCGGCGACTGCCCCCGGTACTCGTCCGGCACGCCGATCACGCAGGCCTCTTCCACCGACGGGTGCTGGTAGATCGCTTCCTCGATCACCCGCGGATAGACGTTGTAGCCGCTGCACAGCAGCATGTCCTTCGTGCGGTCGACGATGCGCACGTAGCCTTCTTCGTCCATCACGCCGACGTCGCCGGTGCGGAAGTAGCCGTCGGCGGTGAACGCGTCGCGCGTCGCGTCCGGCTGGTTCCAGTAGCCGACCATCACGTTCGGCCCCTTGATGCAGATCTCGCCGCGTTCGCCGTAGGGCACGGCGACCGCCGGATCGTCGACGCTGACGAAGCGGATGTCGATGTTCGAGGCCGGCATGCCGCAGGAACCGTACTTCACCGGCCCCTTGAACGGCGACAAGGTGCCGAGCGCGGTGGTCTCGGTCATGCCCCAGCCGTCGGTCGCGATCGTGCCGGTGATGGCCTCGAAGCGGCGCGACACCTCCTCCGGGATCGGCGCGCCGCCGCTGCCGGCGTATTTCAGCGCCGAGAGATCGGTGGTCGAGACTTCCGGGTGGTTGACGATCGCGGTGAACATCGTCGGCACGCCCGAGAGCATCGTGATGCGGTGCTTGGCCAGCGCGCGCAGCGCCTCGGTCGCGTCGAAGCGCGCATGCAGGAACATGTGCGCGCCGAGCCGCGTGCCGAACAGCACCGCCGCCACCAGCGCGAAGATGTGGAACAGCGGGAGGATGACCAGCATGCGCTCCTCGCCGGGCACCAGCACCGGCGGCTCGCCGCGGCTCGCTTCGATCACCTGCGAGCACGCGGTGGACATGTTCGCGTGCGTCAGCATCGCGCCCTTCGGCAGGCCGGTCGTGCCGCCGGTGTACTGCAGCGCGGCCAGCGTCTTGTCGAGCGCGCCCATAGGGTGCGAGACGTAGCTGCCGTCGTTGTCCAGCAGCGCGTCGAAACTCAGATGCCGGTCGTCCACCGGCACGTCGCACCACAGCCCCTTGCCGCGCATGTCGGCCTCGACCGCGGCGGGGCTCGCGCTGTAGTCGCCGAAGGCGCCGACCACCAGCGTCTTCAGCCGCGAGGCGCCGAGCAGCGCGCCCATCTGCGGATAGAGCACTGTGAGGTTCAGGGTGACGAGGATGTCGGTCTGGCTGTCCTCGATCTTGTGCGCGAGCACGCGCGCGGCATCGAGCGGCGAGTAGTTGACGATCGTGCCGCCGGCGGCGAGCACGCCGTAGAACGCGATGAAGTAGTGCGGCGTGTTCGGCAGGTAGAGGCCGACATGCACGCCCGGTTTGACGCCCAGCTTCTGGAAGCCGGCCGCCGCGCGGCGCACCAGCTGCCCGAGCTCGTCGTAGCTGATCGTGCGGCCGAGGAAGTCGAGCGCCGGCCGCGGGCCGAAGCGTGCGACCGTATCGAACAGCATCTCGTGCACCGCAAAGCGCGGCAGCTCGGCATCCCAGCGCGAGTCAGGGCTGTAGTGGGCGATCCAGGGTTTTGCGGTCGAGGTCATTGGCGTGCCTTCGGGCTCAGCGATAGGTGATCCACTCAGGCCGCCGCGCGTGTTCTAGGTGGCCGATGCTGTTCAGGCTGGCCAGCCGCATGCGGCCCTTGCGCACGCTGACGGTGGTCATGCCGGTGTTGGCGAGCGTCCAGTTGAGCTCGAAGGCGAGGCGCGGCGCGATGCCGAGCAGGCGGTGCACCAGCGCCGCGATAACGCCGCCGGAGGTGAAGACCAGGGCGGTCGCGTCGTCGGCCAGGCCTTCGGCGGCGCGCAGCATGCCGTCGTGCGAGCGGCCGTGGAAGTCGGGCCACAGCTCCTTGTAGCTGCCCGGCGCATCGCTCGCGACCCAGCGGTCCATGGCTTCGAAGAACAGCTCGCGCGAGGCGCGCAGCGGGTCGGCATGGGTCTTCATGTGTTCGCGCACCGCCGCCGGGCTGTGCAGCTCGGGCTTGTGCACGTGCAGGATGTGCTCGTTGTCGTATTCGTCGAGCGCGGGGTCCTCGATCCAGGTTTCGCGCGGCGGGGCCTGTCCGGCTTCGAGCGCGGCGAGGCAGTGCTCGGCCGTCTGGCGATGGCGCTTCAGCCCGCCGGTCACGACTCGCGCCGGCGCGAGGCCGCACTCGGCGAACCAGCGGCCGAGCAGATCCGCCTGCCGGCGGCCGAGCTCGGAGAGCTGGTCGTAGTCGTCCGCGCCGTACGAGGCCTGGCCGTGGCGGATGATGATCAGCTGCGGCATGTATCGATCAGCGCGCCGCCGCCGGCACCTTGTGGCCCGCCAGCTCGTGCTTCGCGATCGCGTTGCGGTGCACTTCGTCCGGCCCGTCGGCCACGCGAAGATGCCGGGCGTAGGCGTAGAACGAGGTCAGCAGGGTGTCCTGGCTCAGCCCCATCGCGCCGAAGGCCTGCATCGCGTCGTCGATCACCTTCACGCAGTTGTTCGGCGCCAGCACCTTGATCATCGCGATCTCCTTCGCGGCCACCTTGTTGCCGACGGTGTCCATGCGCCACGCGGTCTGCAGCACCATCCAGCGCGTCTGGTCGATCAGCATGCGCGCATCGGCGATGCGCTCGCGCCAGACGCCCTGCTCCGACAGCGGCTTGCGGAAAGCGACGCGCGAGACCACGCGCTCGCACATCAGCTCCAGCGCCGCCTCGGCCATGCCGATCATGCGCATGCAATGGTGGATGCGGCCCGGGCCGAGCCGGCCTTGCGCGATCTCGAAGCCGCGGCCTTCGCCCAGCAGGATGTTGCTCGCCGGCACGCGCACGTTCTCGAACAACACCTCGGGGTGGCCGAAGGGCGGGTCGTAGACGCCGAGCAGCGCCATGTCGCGCACCACGGTGACGCCGGGCGTGTCCTTCGGCACCAGAATCATCGACTGCTGCTTGTGGCGATCGGCGTTGTCCGGATCGGTCTTGCCCATCAGGATGAAGATCTTGCAGCGCTCGTTCATCGCGCCGGTGATGTACCACTTGCGGCCGTTGATGACGTAGTCGTCGCCGTCGCGGCGGATGCTGCATTCGATGTTGGTCGCGTCCGACGAGGCGACCGCCGGCTCGGTCATCGCGAACGAGGAGCGGATCTCGCCGTTCAGCAGCGGCGTCAGCCAGCGCTTCTGCTGCGCCGGGGTGCCATAGCGTGCCAGCACCTCCATGTTGCCGGTGTCGGGCGCGCTGCAGTTGAAGGCCTCGGCGCTCCACAGGCGGCGGCCCATGATCTCGCAGAGCGGCGCGTATTCGAGGTTCGTCAGCCCGGCGCCGTGTTCGGCTTCGGGCAGGAAGAGGTTCCACAACCCGGCTTCGCGCGCTTTCAGCTTCAGCTCCTCCATCAGCGGGAGAGTGCCGTAGCCGTGGCCGGCCTTCGCGTTTTCCTTCAGCTCGTGTTCGCGGCGGGCCTCGTTCGGATAGATGTGCTCGTCCATGAACGCCAGCAGGCGGTCACGCAGCGCTTGGACCTTGGGGGTGTGCTCGAAATGCATGGTTTCTTTCGTTGCGTCGGGTTCAGGTCGGCGACACCAGCGACAGCGAGACCGCCACCAGTGCGGGTTTGTCCTCGCCCTCGATCTCGATCGTGCTTTCGGTGCGCAGCTGGATCCAGCCGTCGTCGCGCGGCTCGGCGGCGAGCAGCTTCATGTGGTTGCGGATGCGCGAGCCGGCGCGCACCGGCGCGATGAAGCGCAGTTTGTCGAGCCCGTAGTTCAGCGACTTCTTCGCCTTCAGGTTCGCCAACAGCTCGTACGAGGTGATCGGGATCAGCGACAAGGTCAGGAAACCGTGCGCGACCGGCGCGCCGAACGGGCTCTCTCTCTTCGCGCGCTCCACGTCGATGTGGATCCACTGCCGGTCCTCGGTGCATTCGGCGAAGGCATCGATGCGCGACTGCGGCACCTCGACCCAGGACGAGGTGCCGATCGGCTTGCCGACGTAGTCCTGCAGGTTGTCGAAAGTCAGAACGGCTGGGCTCATGGCGGCGATGTGTTGAAGCGATGACTGAATCTTGCCCGGCCGTTCGCGGCTCGGGGAGGCCGCCGCAACAGGGTTTTCATCAGCGGCGCGAACTTCGTGCGTGCCAACGGCGGCTGCGCGACGATCACGGCAGTGGATCAGCAGTCGTGCGCCGGCGCTGTCGCCACGGTGATAGGCAGGCGCGGCGCGAACGAGTCTGATCTCGGACTCTCTCGCCCCCAGACCAGGACATGCCCGCCCGAAGCGGCGCAGGAAGGAACCCCGTGAGCGGCAGCTACGACATTCGCGACGGCATCGCCATCGTCAGCATGAACACCCCGCCGGTGAACAGCCTCGGCATCGCCAACCGGCGTTTCCTCGCCGATGCGCTGCACCGCGCGATCGGCGACCCCGCGGTCAAGGCCATCGTGCTGACCGGCGCGGGCCGCGCGTTCTGCGGCGGCGCCGACATCCGCGAGTTCAACCAGCCCGAGGCGCTGGCCGAGCCCCACCTGATTAACCTGATCGACTTGATCGAAGCCGCGCCGAAACCGGTGGTCGCCGCGATCCACAGCGTCGTGATGGGCGGCGGGCTCGAGCTGGCGATGGGCTGCCACTACCGGGTCGCGAAGAGCGGCACGCAGGTCGCGCTGCCGGAAGTGAAGATCGGCATCCTCCCCGGCGGCAGCGGCACGCAGCGCCTGCCGCGGCTGATCGGCGTCGAGACCGCGCTGAACATGATCGTCTCCGGCGAGGCGGTGAAGAGCGAACTGCTGGCCGCCTTGCCCGGCCAGAAGCTGTTCGACGAGATCGTCGACGGCGACGTGGTCGAGGCGGCGCTCGGCTTCGCAAAAGACATCGCGGACAAGCGCCCGCTGCCGAAGGTGCGCGAGCTGAAGGCGACGCATCCGAACCCGGACGCCTACTTCCAGTTCGCGCGCAACATGCTGAAGGCCGGCCCGGCGAAGCACTTCCCGGCGCCGCTGCGCTGCCTCGACTGCGTCGAGCAATCGGTAAAGATGAAGTACGAGGACGCGCTGGTCTACGAACGCGCCGCGATCATGGAGCTGGTCATCACGCCCGAGAGCAAGGCGCTGCGCCACGCCTTCTTCGGCGAGCGCGCCGCGAGCAAGATCCCGGACGTGCCGGAAGACACGCCGCTGCGCCCGATCGAATCGGTCGCCGTGATCGGCGCCGGCACGATGGGCGGCGGCATCAGCATGAACTTCCTCAACGCCGGCATCCCGGTGACCATCCTCGAGACGAAGCAGGAAGCGCTCGACAAGGGTGTCGCGATCATCCGCAAGAACTACGAGGCCCAGGTCAAGAAGGGCAAGCTGAAGCAGGACAAGCTCGACCAGCGCATGGCGCTGCTGAAGCCCACCCTGAGCTATGACGAGCTGAAGGGTGCCGACCTGGTGATCGAGGCGGTGTTCGAAGAGATGGGCGTGAAGGAGCAGGTCTTCAAGACGCTCGACGAGGTGATGAAACCCGGCGCGATCCTCGCGAGCAACACCTCGACGCTCGACCTGAACAAGATCGCTTCCTTCACCAAGCGCCCGCAGGACGTGGTCGGCCTGCACTTCTTCAGCCCGGCCAACGTGATGAAGCTGCTG
>Ga0207671_10004604_pt1 | contig 13095 bp, 11 predicted proteins | sample KBSC24metaG_FD_184352 | JGI IMG/M metagenome (GOLD analysis project Ga0207671, IMG submission 184352) | Corn rhizosphere microbial communities from Kellogg Biological Station, Michigan, USA - KBS C2-4 metaG (SPAdes) (version 2) | ecosystem: Host-associated > Plants > Roots > Rhizosphere > Soil... | reverse complement strand
GAAAACAGGATGGAACTATTGTACAGCGAAGGCGTTGAAAAAGGAAAAATTACGCTTAATAAATATGTAGAAGTAACCAGTACCAATGCCGCAAAAATATTTGGCATGTACCCGCGCAAGGGCACGCTGGCACCCGGCAGTGATGCCGACATTGTAATTTTTGACCCCGGCGAAAAACATGTATTGTCTGCTTCCACCCATCACATGAATGTTGATTACAGTGCCTATGAAGGATGGGAAGTAACCGGCAAAGTGAAAACCGTTTTATTAAGGGGAAAGGTTGTTATTGACAACAATGAATGCACGGCAGAAAAAGGGTATGGGAAGTTTATAAAAAGGAAAAAAGTTTCTCAAATAGTTTAGAGTTGAGAGTTAAAAAATAATAGTTAATGCCATCTGCCATGAATAATTTCAAAAAACCTGACAGCATTATTGCAAAAAAAGCTTACGCTTTTGCTTTAAACATTGTCACACTTTACAAACAATTAATTGAAGAAAAGAAGGAATACGTACTGTCAAAACAACTACTACGATCCGGAACCTCAATTGGAGCAAATGTTAACGAGGCGATTTGTGCTCAGTCAAAAAGAGATTTTGTTCATAAATTAAGTATTGCCCTGAAAGAAACACGCGAAACCGATTATTGGTTAAACTTACTAAAAGACAGCAATTACATTTCAACTGAACGTTTTGATAAAACAATCGGTGATTGTGCCGAAATATATAAGATTCTTAGCAGCATAATCCTTACCACCAAACAAAAATACTTTAGTACTAACACCACTCTTAACTCTTAACTCTTAATTCTAAATTCTCAACTTTTCAGCATGGCAAGAATCATAAAATCCGGTCTTATCCAAATGAGCCTTTCAAAAACAGAAGGAGAAGGCAGTATTGAAGAAATCAAAGAAGCGATGTTGCAAAAGCATATTCCTTTAATTGAGGAGGCCGGCCAGAAGGGTGTGCAAATTCTCTGCTTCCAGGAAATTTTTAATACGCCTTATTTCTGCCCGGGGCAGGATGCCAAATGGTACCAGAGCGCAGAAACAGTGCCCGGCCCCACCACTGCACTGATGCAGGTGTATGCCCAGAAATACAACATGGTCATTATTGTACCTGTATACGAGAAAGAGCAGGCTGGTGTTTTATACAATACCGCAGCAGTAATTGATGCAGATGGCACCTACTTGGGCAAGTACCGCAAAACACATATTCCGCATACCGGCGGTTTCTGGGAAAAATTCTTTTTTAAACCCGGCAACCTCGGCTATCCTGTATTTCAAACTAAATATGCGAAAATAGGTGTCTATATCTGTTACGACCGGCATTTCCCCGATGGTGCAAGATGCCTGGGATTAAATGGCGCAGAAATAGTGTACAACCCTTCTGCTACTACCGTTGGGCAATCGCAATATTTATGGAAGCTGGAACAGCCCGCGCATGCTGTTGCCAACGGGTACTTTATGGGCTGCATTAACCGTGTTGGCACAGAAGCCCCCTGGAACCTGGGTAAATTTTATGGTAGTTCGTATTTTGTAAATCCACTGGGGCAGATTTTTGCCTGCGCTTCTGAAGAAAAAGATGAATTGCTGATAGCAGATTTGGATCTCGACCTGATTGAACAGGTAAGAAGCAAATGGCAGTTTTTCAGGGACAGAAGACCCGAGACATATGGCCCCATCACCGCACTGTAAGTTATTTTGAATTTTAAATTTTGAATTTTGAATGATTAAGAACAACAGACTAAGCATTGAGCAATACGAGCAAAACTTCAGCGACATTCACCCGCCGTTTGAAACACACAATGCTGCCCTGGTAGAAGCCAACCGTTGCCTGTTTTGCTATGATGCGCCCTGTACAAAAAGCTGTCCTACCGGAATAAATGTTCCAAAATTTATTAAGCAAATCACCACGGAAGATATAAAGGGATCGGCACGTACTATTTTCACCAGCAATATCATGGGTGCAGGATGCAGCAAGGTTTGCCCGGTAGAAAAATTATGTGAAGGCGCCTGCGTATTCAACCTCATGGACGAAGAAGCCATACCCATAGCCAAACTGCAGCGCTATTCAACAGAAGCTGCTATGAAAAAGGGCTGGCAGTTATTTGAGCGAAAGGCCACTACCGGCAAAAAAGTGGCGGTGGTTGGCGCGGGCCCGGCCGGTTTAAGTTGTGCACATATGCTATCACGGCAAGGCATAGACGTAACCATTTTTGAGAAAGAGAGCAAGGGCGGCGGACTAATGACCTATGGCATTGCGGCATACAAGGTAACACCCCAGTTTTGTGCGGATGAAGTGGACTATATAACCAGTATTGGCGGTATAGAAATCAGGTACAACCAGGAACTGGGAAAAGATATTACGCTGGATGATCTAAAGACAGCCTACGATGCCGTATACATTGGCATTGGCGTTGGCCTGGCAAGGCAACTGGACATACCCGGCGAAGATTTGAAGGGTGTGGAAGATGCTATTTCTTTTATTTACCAGTTAAGAAACAATGAATACCACAAAACCCCGGTGGGCGATAAGGTAGCCGTAATTGGCATGGGTATGACAGCTATTGATGCAGCTACCCAGGCAAAAAGACTAGGCGCCGGTGAAGTAACCATGGTATACCGAAGAACAGAAGCTGAAAAGCCCTGCACCGATGTGGAACTTGATATTGCCAAACTGGATGGTTGCAAGATTATCTGGCTGGCGGCGCCAAAAGAAATTATTGGCCGTGAAGGAAAAGCAACACGACTGGTTTGCAGCATTATGAAACTGGGCGTACCGGATGCCAGCGGACGTCGCAGCCCGGTAGATACCGGTGAAACATTTACATTGGACGTGGACATGATTATTAAAGCCGCGGGTCAAATGCCGTTTGAACAACTGGCGGCAGACAATCATCTGGATAACCAGCAGGGTAAGTTACTGGTGAAGGACAAGGCGCTTACCAATATTCCGGGTGTATTTGCCGGAGGTGATGCGGTAAACGGCGGAAAGGAAGTAGTAGATGCGGTGCAGGCAGGGAAGGATGGTGCTGCCGCGATAATAGCGTATTTGTTTCACGCAAAGACGCAAAAAAGCTAAGAAGCAAAGATTTTCGTATAATGCAACGATTCATTCGCTCTTTGATGACTATAGTGTAAAGAATTACAATGACCGAAAATGAAATTGCAAGATTAGCCGTAGATATTTGTTTCAAGATTCATTACAAATATGGGCCTGGCTTATTTGAAACGGTATATGAAGAAATTTTTTGCTACGAATGGACAAAAAATAATATTCTTTTCAGTCGACAACAACCAATACCTGTAATTCATGAAGAAATAAAGTTGGAAATTGGATTCAGGGCAGATGTTATAATCGACAACAAGGTTATTATTGAGTTTAAATCGATTGAAGCGCTTGCGCCCGTTCATTATAAGCAGGTGCAAACTTATTTAAAATTAACAGGCATTAAACTTGGTTTATTAATAAATTTTAATGTGCCATTGATAAAAGAAGGCATACATAGAATCGTAAATAAAATTTGAGCTTTGCTTCTTTGCTCCTTGGCTTCTTTGCGTGAAAAATAATTTTTATGGCGAATCTTGAATCCAACTTTCTCGGCATCAAATCTCCCAACCCATTCTGGCTGGCGAGTGCACCGCCGACTGATAAAAAAATAAATGTGCTGAGGGCTTATGAAGCCGGCTGGGGTGGCGTGGTCTGGAAAACCCTGGGCAGCCAGATAAAAAATGTTTCATCCCGTTACTCTGCTGTAGATTTTAACGGCACCAGGGTAATGGGTTTTAATAACATTGAACTAATAAGCGACCGCCCGCTTGCCATTAACCTGAAAGAGATAACAGAAGTCGTTAAATTGTTTCCCGACAGGGCGATGATTGTTTCATTGATGGCAGACAACGATCGCGCAAGCTGGCATGAGCTGATAAAAAAATGCGAAGACGCAGGCGCCATGGGTTTTGAATTGAATTTTGGCTGCCCGCATGGCATGACCGAACGTGGCATGGGTGCTGCAGTAGGACAAGACCCGGAAATTGCCAGGATGGTGGTTGAATGGGTAATGGAAAAAGCCACTATTCCCGTCATTACCAAATTAACGCCCAACGTGCATTCTGTGGTACCAACCGGCAAGGCCGTGGTGGAAGCCGGTACGCAGGCGCTTTCGCTTATCAATACCATTCAGTCAGTAACCGGTGTAGACCTTGACACACTGGTGCCCAATCCCAATGTAGGCGGTAAAACAACTTTTGGCGGTTACTGCGGACCGGCTGTGAAACCCATTGCATTAAAAATGTTAACCACCATTGCCCAAAACCCCGTTACGCAAAAAGTGCCCATTTCCGGTATCGGCGGTATCAGCACCTGGAGAGACGCCGCAGAATTTATGTTACTGGGTGCATCTAACGTGCAGGTATGTACGGCGGCCATGAAATATGGGTTCCGCATTGTTGAAGACATGTGCGAAGGCCTTAACAACTGGATGGATGAAAAGGGATTTAAGACACTGGATGAATTTATTGGCAAATCGGTAAGTACGGTTACCAACTGGGAGGAACTGGATATCAATTTTCATATCGTGGCCAATATTAACCAGGATAAATGCATTCATTGCGGGCTGTGCTATATTGCCTGCGAAGACGCTTCTCACCAGTCTATCAATTTGTCTTACGGCAAACCCTACAATACCTATTCTATTAAAGAAGATGAATGCGTGGGCTGCAATCTTTGCAAGGTAATGTGCCCGGTAGATGATTGCATAACAATGGTAGAGCAGCGCAAAGGAGATGAGTACCTTAACTGGAAAGAATACCAGCGGAGGGGACTGCCGTTGAACGATCATTAACGGCCGGATTATTTTGACTTTTAAATTTTGAATTGAATATGCCCATCAACGCATCCCGCCTGCAACAACATTTTGAAGCCATGAGTGCCATTGGCAAAATTGGTGAAACAGGCACCTGCCGCCCGGCGCATACCATACTTGAAAAACAGGGATTTGACATTGCTGCCCAATGGATGAAAGACGCCGGTATGCAAACGCATATCGACAATTTCGGCAACCTTATTGGCCACCTGAAGGGGAAAAGTACATCATTGCCTGTGCTTATGATGGGATCGCACCTGGACTCTCAACCTTATGGCGGCAGGTTCGATGGCGTGGCCGGTGTGCTGTGTGCCATAGAAGCGGTAATGACATTGAAAGAAAATGGCATTACCCCCGAACGCGGCATCGACGTTATTTCTTTTGCAGACGAAGAAGGCTGGCGATTCAACAAAGGGTTGTTTGGCTCAAGGGGAATTTTGGGCAAACTGGAAGAGGGTGAGCTTCAGCGAAAAGACAAGGATGGCATTACCAGGGAACAGGCATTGATTGATTTTGGCTGCGACCCCACCCAGTTTAAACAAGACGAATACAAACCCGGCAGCATATTTTGTTTTCTTGAATTGCATATAGAACAGGGCCCCGTACTGGATATTGGCAAAAAGCCCATTGGCATTGTAACAGGCATATCTGGTCCGCTATGGCTAACGGTAAAGCTTAAAGGAATGGCCGGTCATGCCGGCTCCGTGCCCATGGCGCTGCGCAAAGATGCCATGGTGGGTGCAGCGGAAATTATTATTGCGCTGAATGAGATTGCTACGCAAGTTCCAGGCGCTCCAACGGTGGGAACGGTTGGAACACTGCAGGTATTCCCTGCTTCAAGAAATATCATTCCCGAAGAAGTAACATTTACAGTAGATCTGCGCGATATTGACCTGGATAGAAGACATCGCTATGAAAAACAACTGATGGAGAAAATAGCGGCCATTACAAAAAAACACCAGCTTACCTGCACTATTTCAGAAGATACCAATAACGAACCACGCTACTGCGCTGAATGGATCAAAGATATTATCCGCAGCGAATGCAAAAAACTGCAACTGGATGCACCCGAATTAATGAGCGGACCTTTCCACGATGCCATGGCATTATCATATGCATGCGATTACGGGATGATATTTGTACGCTGTAAAGACGGCATCAGTCATAACCCATTGGAGTATTCCAGTTATGAAGATCTTGCCCTGGGTGCCGAAGTATTGTACAGAACCATGTTGCAGGTGCTGAACAAATAAAAAGCAAATGCTGATTTTTCGATTGCGTGATTTTGAGATTTGCACGGAATGCAAAAAAAAGCCCGGTCATGAATAACCGGGCCACTAATTGCGATATAAACCCAACTGCGAATACCTGAATTTTTTAGTCGTTTCCTTATTTTGTTGTTGTAATTAATTTTAAAACTGTAATCGTAAAACTGCGCCCCGCCGGGATCAACCGGGCTTGCGTTTACACGATATATAACTATTGCTGATCTAAACTATTTTTCATTTATATTTTGCCACCATTAAAAGGAAGCATATCAATTGCCTGCACCATCCGCCTTTCCGCGGTTCACTGCATAATTACCTACATTGGCGCCCACCGTTAAACCCACTTCACAATCCGCACGGTAATGTATACCTGCATACATTCTTGACAAAGACGCTTCCTGCGCCATAGCAGCGTATTTTGCAGCGTTTTCAGGAATGATATAAGATAACACCGTTGCCGCCGCACCACTAAATGTAGAATGCCCGGATATGTAAGATGGAAAATTGGGTATACCGGTAAGTGTCTTAATAGCCGGGTTGTTCTGTGTTGGACGCGGATTGAAATAAAAATATTTTGTATCCCAGCAAACAATGGCAGCATCCATTTCAGCCATATTAAGCAGGGCCAGGTTTCTTGCCCAACGTACTTCACTAAAATTCTTCGTGATAAAATCTTCGGCAGCTATTGCATCCCAATGCCCCGGTGGCGTATATGTATTTACACCATCGGCCCAGAAATGTACAATGCGGTAATGCTCCCTGGTATCATGTGTGGTATAATTCAATGCTTCATCGGTTTCTGTTTGCATTTTTGAAGACCCGGTAAGCGGCGGCGGGCCCGGCCTTAACGAAATAGCCGTTAAAGAATCAAACAAAAAAGCTTTTACTTTTCCAAACAGCGGCAGCATCGGAGGGCGTTTTGGAACCTCCAGGCTATACCAGGGTTTTTCTCCCCTGGCTATACAATCCGTTTCCAGTTTGGTCCAGTCGGCCTGCGTGCCAATGGCAGCACCTGCCCTGTCTCCCCTGGCCCTGGTAACAAATTTTTGGGCTACGGCCCTGCCCAGCGCTTCACCTGCTTCCAGGTCGCTTCTAACATTGGCGCCTGCAAGAATGCGTGCACGTTTGTGTTCTTCTGCTTTCTGTTGTATATAATCCTGGTCGCCCGGGAAAAGCAGCTTCATCATTTCTACCGAAACACCTTCCACCACAGCATCTTCAGAAGGATAAGAAGGTAAATCTGATTTTGGTATCATGGTAGTCACCGTGGCGTCCACTGTATAAGGCGCTGCACGGTTGTACAGTTTTTTATAATAATAAGCCGCTACCAATGCATCATAAGTAGCCGCGCTTACATATCCATAAGCCCTGGCTGCATAAGGCGGATTGGCAAAAGGAAACTGCGGGTAGGCCAGCGGGTTATTGGCGCTTGGGAAGGGATAAGTTCCATCTGCATTCTGGTAAGGGGGCAAATTATGTTTTGCCACCAGGTCTCTCAATATTTCATTCCAGCGCAATACCGCCCCGGCACTCCAGTATTTTACCATGTCTTTTTCAGCGCTTGTTATATTGGCCTGCCAGGTTTTTATTTCGTTTACCTGTGCAATATAGTCTGGCGTGGTAGTGGCAATTGGCGCAGCCACTGCAAATTCTGTGGGGCCGGCAAGCAACACTGTTTTCCAGGCACCGGCGTCGGCATCTGTTTTAGCGGGTTGCAGCGGAGCCAGGTTATCTGTTCTGCCATCTACTTTTTTAGAGCAGGCAAATGGCAAGCCAATGGCTATAGCAGCTATGGCAATTGTAAAAAATAGTATCTTCTTCCTCATAGCATTATTTTTTTTCAGGGGTGTTGGTAGTTATTTTCTTATGACTTTTAAAAGCAAGTATATAAAACACACCACCATTGAATGCCGTAGCCTGCCCTGCATTTCTGCCAGCAAGTGTATAACTACCGCCGCCAATAACAGACAAACCATCAACTTGCTTTACATTGTATTTTATACTTACCCCGGCGGCGGTACTGTTCATTTTATTGCTGGGAAAGGGCATATTATTACGCGTAATATCAAATCCGCCCAATGTGGTCCAGTTACTCACCAACGCTTCTGCAATCATTCTTTCCGTGCGGTAGCCAACCCTGAAGTTAAATTGGGCGGCGTCTGGCATGGATACTTTGTTGGTATAATGCATCTCAGTAGTGTAATAAGCAGTGCGATCGATTGTTACATTGCTTCTTACCACATAGCTGCCCGAAACAGTGGCAAAAAAACTACCCACCTGGTAATCGGCCATGGCACGCAGCGTAAGGTTGGTACTGTGCAGGCCAATCGATAAGGGTAAATAATCTGCTACATAATTGCTGGTTGGTACAGATATGCCGCCAATGGCATACAACGACAATACACCAGGTCCAACATTCTTTTCGTACGGCATCCATTTTACCCATAGAGAAAGATCCTGTATGCCTTTCTGGCCATGAAGCGTACCCGCACTGGCTTTTGTTTGTACATAAGGTATTCCAAAAAGCACATTTAATTTTTTGCTGATGCCATAGTTGCCCATTACGCCAATCATCTTGGTGGAGACAGTACCCAGGTTCTGGTTGTCTCTTTTCAATGTGCCTTCCCAATAATTTTTCCAGCTGCTGTAGCTGTACATACCGCCTACGCAAAAATTATTTTTTGCCATCATAATCGCATCAGCATCGGTTTGTGCTTTTACCTGCACAACGCATGCAAGTAAACAGCAAATAAACAGGCAGTATTTACCAATGCCTGCCGCCAGTGATTTCATAATCGAAAGTTTTAGGTTTGCATTAAAGAGGTAAGGAAAACATTTCCCCTACCCCGGCTCTTCTCCCAAAAAAGGAAAAGATGGTTTAATTATTTAATCATATCCAGCTTATGCGAGTCATCTGCTTTCCTCTTTTTTCCTATGCGATAAGAATACCCCAGGCTGATGGAATAATCAGCAAAAGCGGCATCACCCTGTACATGCACCAACTTTGTCTCATCAGTAATTTTTGAATTTTGTAAATTCTGATCTGCTTTATCGGCAGCGCTCTGTATACGGTTCTTTATAAAGTTGTAGGGAACAAATAAGCTAAATGTGCTCTGACCTTTCTGATATGATACGCCAGACTCTATGGCTACCACATAACCGGGTCTGCGGTAAGCTACCTGTCCGCCCAGCGCATCATAAGCAGGAATACCTTCCATTCTGCCTGCAAGAGACAGTGTAAGACTTTTGCTTTTTAGTACCGATGTCATTAAACCTGCACGTATAAAATACTGGTCGGGGCAGGCGTAGATATTGTAGCCGGCCAATCCTGCTTTAGCAGCAGATTTATAGGTTCCGTTTGATTCTTTTGGATTAAACAAATAATAACCATTGGCAAAACCAGAGATGCCTTTGTATATTCTTGTAAAGCCGGAGAACTCCAGTGAGAATCCAACACCTCCATCGCCCGGCTGTATGGCCTGATCGTTTATAGCGGGAGCACCAATTGTTCCGTCTTTCTGCAGGGGTTTATCAGTAGTGCTATGACTGCCGGTTGCCAGTTTTAAACCAAAGCCAATCATCAGGTTGCCATTCTGTACTTTTTCAGGCGCAACTACCCAATAATTCAGTCCCATGCGCACATCACCAAGACCCTGTGCAAATAAACTGTAACGCGTTAATGCCTTTGTAGCGGTATCTTTATTTAAGGTTAATGTTTGTGAACGTTCATTGTGTACGTAAGGAATCGTTAAATTAAATTGCAGACGGTTGGTTAACCCATAAGATATATTAAAATCTACTGCGTGAGAATATATATTTACTGCATTGCCCAATACCTGGCGTTGCGGTTGTTCTTCTGTTCCCACAAAATGTCTCCATGAATGAAAATAGCGGTAGTTGGCGCCCACCTGTATATCGCCTTTGTTAAGGTTATAAGAATTGGGTCCGCACAGGGCAGTTATTCCACCCATTTGGCGAACAGCCACGCAACCCTGCGCAGCAACATTGTAGTTAGCAACAATGATGAAAACAAAAGATAATAATAAAAGTCTCATAATCAGAAAGTTTTTAAGGTTAAAATGTTTTAAGAAATAAAGCAGTATTTAAAATCTGAAAGCGCCACCGATATTAATTGAATAGTCGGCAAAAGCAGCATCGCCCTGTGCATACACACCTGTAATTTGAGTGCGCATTTTATCAGCATAGCTTTGCGTGCGGTCGCGTTTTAATGCATACGGAACAAAAGCGTACAGCGTTACTTTTTTAATTTTATAAGAAATGCCCGGCTCAGCTGAAATAATATAACCAGGTCTTCTGAAACCGGCACTTCCACCTACCAGATCCTTGGCAGGCAGGCATTCATCCCTTACACCCAGCGATGCGGAAAAATTACCTGCGGAAAAATTAACACCGGCCCTTACCATATACTGGTCGGGCACACTCATGGTGCTGCTGCCATAAAGAATGGAAGAGGCAGATGGTGCAGATTGTCTTGAAGAAGAAACACCATTTTGTTCCCTTGGATTCAGCAGATAGTAAAAATTACCATATACACCAATATGTTTCGAAAAATTGTAGAAAGCATTTACTTCGGTAGTAAAGCCGGTACCACCGTCACCCAATTGAATGGATTGATCAACCGGCCCCAATGCTTTTGTAGTATCAGAAGTATAAAAGAAATCCTGGTATTTGTAATCGCCCGTAGCAAATTTAATACCCAGGCCAACCTGGATATTTCCTTTGGGCATTTTAGCCGGATCCAATAACCACCTGTAGGCAGCAACGCGTATATCGCCCAAGCCAAAAGAATGAGTACTATGCCTTGTCTTCCCCCCGTGCTCATACAAAGAAGAACGGGCATTGGAAACGATTGGCACATCAATCAAAAACGACCAGTATTTATTAACGATGCGCGTTAACGCAAAATCAGCTGTGTATGAATGGTTAATCACCTCCGTACCTTCTTCTATGCGTTGCTTTTGCTCGGCCGTGCCAACAAAATGACGGAATGATTTAAAATACCGGTTATTGATATTTAATAGCCATTTTTCGGTTGCGGAATCTGCATGTCCTGCCTGGTTAGCAGTGCAGAATCCCCCGGTACTGCGAATGGCCACGCAACCCTGTGCGCTGCTTTTAACAGTAGCAAGCGTCATTAGCAGGGCCGTTAACATAATAAATTTCATAATCAGTTTTTTGGGTTGTAAGAAATCGTTTTATTTTTTCATTTTAAGTTTGTTGACTACCAGTTCACCCACTTTCTTACCGTATTCTGTACTTACAATACAGGAATGATGAAAATGAATGCCTCCATAAAACCTGGCCCAGTTATTTTCTATGGCCGCCTCACGGAAAGAATTAAATGACCTGCTTTCAATGCCAAACTCCAGCTCTGTAGTATCGGTATAGGCGAACTTATCGCCGAACACATGCGATAATGCTTCTGCGTTGGCCGAAGAAACGGTAGAATGACCGCAGGTATATTCCGGGAAGGGTGGTGTTTGCAATACAGGCTGCCAGTTGGGATCTATGTATTTATTGATAACAGTTTCTGGTCTAACGGTATTGGACCGGTACTTTTGATCCCAGCATTGAATAAACGCATCAAACTGTGCGATGGCAGTGATAGCAAATGCATAGACGGTAGTACCATAATCTGCATTGGCTTTTTTTGCGGCAATACCTGTAATACTCATCCAGTGCCCCGGAGGCGAGAATTTCTTGGTACCAAACATTACATGGCCCGATACATTCAGCTTGAAAGGGTTATCATCCCAGAATTCGGCAATATGCCTTTGTTCGGGCGTAATGCTGTCAATGGCATTTTTAATAGCCATTACTTCTTTATAATAATCACTGTTTTTATTGGTGATATCAAATTTGTAGGGCGCCGGTGGAACAAATTGTGTTGCGCTATCCATTACCACAGTACGAATTTCGTTCCAGTGCGGCTCCATTGCCGATGTGTACGCGGGGGGTGTAGGCACCCAGCGGCCGGGGGTATCCAGCACATTGTATTTGGCGGCACTCCGGGTCTGGGCATAATTGTCTTTTTTACTCCATGCCAGTATTACAGAAGATACTGTATCCGCATAAGCAATGGTATTGGCCAGTACGTCTTCAGGCATACCATTGTCTGCTACCATTTTTTTAAGGCTGTCGGTATATTCATGCATGCTTCCTGCAGGAAATGTTACCGCTTCACCCAATTTGCAATACGCCAGCAATGCGGCAAATTCATAATCAACTTTTTTTGTTGTATCAGCCACGGGCAATTGTTTCAGGCCATGCAACTGACCGGCAAGCGACTGGTACTTGTCCGGGTATCCGCCTGCAATTACTTCATAGGCAGCAACGGATGCATACAGGTAGTTGCGTGACGCCACAATAGGACTGAAATTGTTGCCCATTACAACTGTATTTAGTTCATACACCGTTCTGCTAAACATCAGCGGGTCGTGAGTAATTTTGGTGTAATCGGCTTTTTCTTTACAGGATACAAGTATGCTGCAAAGAATAGCAAATGCTACAATGTTCTTCATTATAAATTTTAATTGAAAATGAATGCACGCATACTGCCGCATTCTTGCGGAAGTACATTGGTGCGGTAAAAAAAAGATTATGCCTCGGGGGGCTGCTCTGGTGTAGCGTGCAGAATATCTGTTACCAGGTGAGGTTGGTAACCGTTATATGATTGCCCGGATAAAATTGCGTATAAAGCGGAAACATTCAGCTGCTGCAGGTTATCGTAGTCGCCCATCACATTCTTTACCAATGAGGAATTGGGCGTGCCTGTTTTTTTTGCTGCGTTGTCCTGCTGCAGGTCATTGGTTGTTTTAAAGATGGCTTCCTTAGCGGATTCCAGGCGCTGTTTGGTTTGGTTGGGAATGCATTTCAGCACCAGCAGGCCATCCTGTATCTTGCGTTTTACATATTTGTAGTGGATGCCATTGACTTCTATTT
>Ga0207671_10004602_pt1 | contig 13097 bp, 10 predicted proteins | sample KBSC24metaG_FD_184352 | JGI IMG/M metagenome (GOLD analysis project Ga0207671, IMG submission 184352) | Corn rhizosphere microbial communities from Kellogg Biological Station, Michigan, USA - KBS C2-4 metaG (SPAdes) (version 2) | ecosystem: Host-associated > Plants > Roots > Rhizosphere > Soil... | reverse complement strand
CTCCGGCTATTATTATCCGATTGGCGCCAATCGTGGTTACGTCGGGCTTGGCAGCGACCCTGCCTTGATCGACGCCGTCAACAAGGCGCTGACGGATCTTGCCGCCGAGGGCAAGATCGCCGAATTCGGCAAGCAGGCCGGCCTGACCTATCTGCCACCACGCGAGCCTGCGATCCTCGGCGACGTCTGGACGAAGATCATTCAGCGGTGACGATGGTCGCGCGAGCAGCCTCATAATCGCTGTCATGCCCCGCGAAAGCGGGGCATCCAGTACGCCGAGGCCCATCGGGTCAATCACAGCCGTCTCGGAATACTGGATCGCCCGCTTTCGCGGGCGATGACAGCGAGAATGTGGAGCGTGCGAGCCACGCTCCCTTCGCTGGCCTGCCACCACCCGAAACCGTATGATGAGCGCGTTTCATACCCGCTTTCGGTGTCCCGTGAACGCCCCGACCGTCTCCCCCTCCTCCGGCCTGCGCGACCTCCTCTCCCGCGAGATCAAGACCCGCGAACTCCTGCGCGCCCTGGTCGTCGTCGGCCCGTTCGTTACCGCCTATTTCATCTTGCGCGAGCCGGCGCTCTTGAATCTGGGATTGATCGCGGTGTCGCTGCTCATTCCCGCGCTGCGACTGCAACTTCCGCCAAAAGCGGTCGCGTGGCACTACGTTGCGATCCTCGTGGCTTTTGCGGCGCTCTTTCTTGCGGCCCCCGTCAAACCGGCGTTCGTAGCGCTGACGGCACTCACCGGTTTCCTTGCCGTGGCGGCAACACGTTTTGGGGAGCACTTCCGCACGCTCGGAAACTGGGTGTTCATCCCGGCCGTCTATCTCGCCTGCGAGGTGCGCGAGGGCGTGAGTGCTTCGGAAGCGCTGCGACACGCGGGCATCATCATTGTCTCCTCTCCGGTTGCGCTGGCGCTGGTTTGCGGCATTCAGATTTTCGACCAACGGCAACGCTCGAATGCGGCGACCTCGTTCGGATCACCTGCCACCGAATGGTTTCTGCCCGCGACGGCCACTGCCATGGCGGTGTTCGCCGCGGCCGCGCTAGTGGAGATCCTGACTCTGGCGCAGGGACAATGGGTGATGTGGTCGGCTGCGAGCGTCGTGGTTGGCGATCTCTCCGCCTCCACGGACAAGCTGAAGCAACGCGCCATCGGCGCGTTTGTCGGCGTGCCCCTGGGCTTCCTTGCCGGCCTGGCGCTAACTCAAAACCGCGTCGGCTATGCGCTTGCGATTCTCGCGACCACGCTCACGCTGATCTCGTTCTCGCGCTATGTCGTCGGCTTCGGCCTGCGCTGCTTCTTCATTGCGCTCGCCGCATCCTTTGCCGGCGGCGCCTGCGGTATCGCGGAGGAGCGCGTCGCCAATGTGATCATCGGCGGCGTGTTCGGCCTCGTCGCCGTCGCCCTCACCGATATCGTCTGGCAACGCGCGGTGCGGAGACCTTCGTCATCGGCATAGAGCCCGGCGATTTTATCCGACCAAAGCCTGGTGTCGGACGCAGGTTTGCGGCTTAAGATCGTGCGCTGCCGCCGGACCCTCTTTGCCGCCGCGGCGGAGAAAGGCCGCTCGCATGAGACCCGATGCCGTCGCCGTAGCCGCCCTGGTCATCCTGCTATTTCCGATGGGCTATTTTCTGCTGGCATCGCCGGCGTTTCTGCTGGTGAAGCTCGACGTCCCGCCGGTCACGCAGCTGCTGCGCGGGATGTTCAACATCCAGTTCAGAATGATCAGCGTAGCCGGCGTGATCGGCACCGCAGCCTTCATCCTTGCCGGACGACCGCTGTTCGCGACCGGCATCGGCCTGATGACGGCCCTCGCGATCTGGGGACGTCCGCGCTTCATGCGGCAGATGGATGACCAGCTCAGCGCCAGAGATGCGGGTGATGTCGATGCGGTGCGCCAGCTACGTCGGCTGCACTGGAGCGGGATGCTGTGCAACGCTGTGCTGGTCGCCGCTCTCGTCGCCAGCATTCCCTACGTTGCCATCTCGACGTGAAAAGATCGCGCTCGGCCTAATTCGGGTCCACGGCCACAGCGCCCTGCTGCCCCTTGTGGATCGAGGACGGCACCACGCCGAAATATTTCCGGAACACGCGGCTGAAATGCGATGAGCTGGAGAATCCCCAGGAGAAAGCGACGTCGGTGATGGTCTTACCGCCGTGGGCTTCGAGCTCCTGACGGCAGTTCTGCAGACGCGCCTGCCAGATGTAGTCGCTCACCGTGGTGCCGCGCTCCGAGAACAGCATGTGCAGATAGCGCTTGGAGCAGCCGAGCTCGGCGGAGATCTGGTCGATGCACAAATCCGGATCGCGCAGATGTTCGCGGATGAAAAACTGGGCACGCACATACATCGCCTCGGGCCCGACGCGATCGAACATCGTGTCGGCTTCGCGCAGCGGCAGCAGCAACAGGTCGATCAGCGAATCGGCAACACCGACGGCACTGTTGGCCGACAGCTTCGCCGCCTCGTCGAACGTGGCGTGGACGAAGTCATGAGCGATTCGTCCCGTCCCCGTCTTCGCCGTCAGCTTGCACGCCGGCATGCGCTGTGACGGGAAGCCGCGATCGCGGAGCAGCGCCTTCGGTACGATCACCACGTCGTGGCGCGTGAAGGCAGGACTGACGATCAGATGCGGACAGGAGACGTCATAGGCGATGATGTCGCCCGGATTCAGCTCGATGTGACGGCCTTCCTGCTCGAAGTAAGACACGCCATAGGTCTGGAAGTGAATCTTGATGTACGGGTGTTCATTGGCCTTGGCGCGCGCGAGCGTGTGCGCGATCCGATGCTGGCTGACCTCGATCTGACAGAGCTTCAGGCGCGAGACGGAGGTGTAGTCGATGCGCCCTTCGAGCGAGGACGCCTCGAGCGGATCGACATCGAAGTGACCACACAGACTGGTCAGTCCGTCGACCCAGCTCTGGATCTGTCGCTTCGGCGTCAGTCCTGTCGTCGAGAGCGTGTGAATTGTGTCGGACATTAATCCAGCCACTGGTGATACCCGGAGATTCGACGCGAATCGCGGCCAGCGCCTGCTTGAGCCCTCAGCCTTGATTGCGTGACGTTTACCTCAAATTTGGGCGGTCTTTTGAAACGAGCGCCATCGCTCCATTGCCACCCTTGAAAGTTAATCCTCCGCCTTAGTTGCAGCGCCGTCAAGGGGAACCTGTCCGTTGAGCATGGCGCCGCTCCGCGCGGAAGCCGCTGAATTCGCTACCGCAAAATCAAAAACTTCGCATTCGTGCGCTGTCGAGCAAAGCGGGTTCACTCTTGGGCAAGTTTCCCGTTGGCGAAGTCGTTAGGGATTGCAGCAGGAACAAAAAGAACGGGCCGCTCCTGCACGCGGACCCGTAGCTCTCATCAGGAGGAGGAAACACCACAGCATCGTTTCTGGTCCCCAACGTGACCGCCCTGCACGAGCAGACGCCGGACGAAAAGCCCGGTGATTAAGCAATGCTTCAGAAACAATAAATGCGACCAACGGAGGAATGACTATGCGCAAGGTGCTACTGGCGACCTTACTCGGCTCCGCGGCGGCTCTCGCCGTCGGGACCGCGTCAGCCAATGACGAGCTGAACAAAATGTCGCAGAACCCGAAGGACTGGGTGATGCCGACGGGTGACTATGCCAACAGCCGCTATTCCAAGCTGACCCAGATCAACGCACAAAATGTCGGCAAGCTCCAGGTTGCCTGGACCTTCTCGACCGGCGTGCTGCGCGGCCACGAAGGCGGCCCGCTGATCATCGGCAACATGATGTATGTCCATACGCCGTTCCCGAACAAGGTCTACGCCATTGACCTTTCAAACGAGAACAAGATCGTCTGGAAGTACGAGCCGAAGCAGGACCCGAACGTCATCCCGGTGATGTGCTGCGACACGGTCAACCGCGGTCTCGCTTTCGGCGACGGCAAGATCTTCCTGCATCAGGCCGACACGACCCTCGTTGCACTCGACGCCAAGACCGGTCAGGTCGCATGGACCGCGAAGAACGGCGATCCGAGCAAGGGCGAGACCGGCACCTCGGCGCCGATGGTCGTCAAGGACAAGGTGCTGATCGGTATCTCCGGTGGCGAGTTCGGCGTTCAGGCCCATATGAGCGCCTACGACATCAAGACCGGCAAGCTGGCTTGGCGCGGCTTCTCGGAAGGTCCGGATGACCAGATCCTGGTCGACGACAAGACCACCGCACTCGGCAAGCCGATTGGTAAGGACTCCAGCCTGAAGACCTGGCAGGGCGATCAGTGGAAGATCGGCGGCGGCGCCACCTGGGGCTGGATTTCCTACGACCCGGATCTGAACCTGATCTACTACGGATCTGGCAACCCCTCGACGTGGAATCCGAAGCAGCGTCCCGGCGACAACAAATGGTCGATGACGATCTGGGCACGTAACCCGGACACCGGTGTCGCCAAGTGGGTCTATCAGATGACGCCCCATGACGAATGGGACTATGACGGCGTCAACGAGATGATCCTCTCCGATCAGTCGATCAACGGCTCGGCCAAAAAGCTGCTGACGCATTTCGATCGTAACGGCCTCGGCTATACGCTCGATCGCACCAACGGCGAACTGCTGGTCGCTGAAAAGTACGATCCGAAGGTGAACTGGACCTCCGGCGTCGACATGGACAAGAACTCCGCCACCTATGGTCGTCCGAAGGTGCTCGATGCAGCTTCGACCGACAAGGCGGGTGAAGACCACAACGTGAAGGGCATCTGCCCGGCCGCGCTCGGCACCAAGGACGAGCAGCCGGCAGCCTACTCGCCCGACACGCAACTGTTCTACGTCCCCACCAACCACGTCTGCATGGACTACGAACCGTTCAAGGTCAGCTACACCGCGGGCCAGCCCTATGTGGGTGCGACGCTCTCGATGTATCCGCCGCAGGGCGATACCAACATGGGTAACTTCATCGCCTGGGACGGCAAGACCGGCAAGATCGTCTGGTCGAACAAGGAGCAGTTCTCGGTCTGGTCGGGTGCGCTCGCAACCGCCGGCGGAGTCGTGTTCTACGGCACGCTCGAAGGCTACCTGAAGGCAGTCGATGCCAAGACCGGCAAGGAGCTCTACAAGTTCAAGACTCCCTCCGGCATCATCGGCAACGTCACCACCTATGAGAACGGCGGCAAGCAGTATGTCGCAGTGCTCTCCGGTGTCGGCGGCTGGGCCGGTATCGGTCTGGCAGCAGGTCTGACTGATCCGACCGCAGGCCTCGGCGCGGTCGGTGGCTACGCGGCTCTCAGCAACTACACGGCGCTCGGCGGTACGCTGACCGTGTTCGCGCTGCCCAACTAGCCTCTTTTCAGTATCGCTCCGGCGCGTGGATTAACTCCACGCGCCGGCTCGTCTCCACCAGATGCCTTCGAGGAACATCTCTTGCGTAAAATCCGCTCTGTCATTGCCGCGATGATCTTCGTTGCGTCCGGAGGAATTGCTGTCGCGGACGGCTCGGGCGACCCGACCGCCGTCAAACAGAACGAAACGGGTGAATGGCTCGATAAGGAGGGTAACCCGACCTACAAGATCAACGGCCAATCCGTCGACTGGTACACTTACTCGGGATACCGCCGCTATCACTCGGATTGTCATGTCTGCCACGGCCCGGATGGCATGGGCTCGACCTACGCGCCCGCATTGAAGGATTCGCTCAAGACGATGAGCTATGCCGACTTTCTCGGCGTCGTCGCCTCGGGCCGCAAGAACATCTCGACGGCTGCAGAGAACGTGATGCCGGCCTTCGGCGATAACCCGAACGTCGCCTGCTACATGGACGATCTCTACGTCTACCTGCGCGCCCGCTCCAACGACGCCTGGGGCCGCGCCCGTCCGGGTCAACACGAGGACAAGAACGACGCCTACACCAAGAACGAAGACTCGTGCATGGGCAAGAAGTGAACGTTTGCAGCCCGGCCGAGACCTGAGACTTGGCTCCCTGCGAGAATTTGAGGAGTTACCGATGAAGACACGTGCCGCCGTCGCTTTCGAAGCCAAGAAACCGCTCGAAATCGTCGAAGTCGATCTGGAAGGGCCGAAGGCCGGCGAGGTCCTGGTCGAGATCAAGGCGACGGGCATCTGCCACACCGACGCCTATACGCTGGACGGTTTCGATAGCGAAGGCATCTTCCCGTCGATCCTTGGCCATGAGGGCGCCGGCATCGTCCGCGAGATCGGCGCAGGCGTGACTTCCGTGAAGCCGGGCGACCACGTCATTCCGCTCTACACGCCGGAATGCCGGCAGTGCAAAAGCTGCCTGAGCCGGAAGACCAATCTTTGCACCGCGATCCGCGCGACCCAGGGCAAGGGCGTGATGCCCGATGGCACCAGCCGCTTCTCCTACAAGGGCAAGCCGGTCTACCACTACATGGGCTGCTCGACCTTCTCCAACTTCACGGTGCTGCCCGAGATCGCAGTGGCGAAGATCCGCGAGGATGCCCCCTTCGACAAGAGCTGCTACATCGGCTGCGGCGTCACCACCGGCGTTGGCGCCGTCGTCAACACCGCAAAGGTCGAGCCGGGCGCCAACGTGGTCGTGTTCGGCCTCGGCGGAATCGGCCTCAACGTCATCCAGGGCGCCAAGATGGCCGGCGCCGACAAGATCATCGGCGTCGACATCAATGACTCCAAGGAGGAATGGGGCCGCCGGTTCGGCATGACCGACTTCGTCAATCCCAAGAAGATCACCGGCGACATCGTCCCGCACCTGGTCACCCTGACCGACGGCGGCGCCGACTACACCTTCGACTGCACCGGCAACACCACTGTGATGCGCCAGGCGCTGGAAGCCTGTCATCGCGGCTGGGGCACCTCGATCATCATCGGCGTCGCCGAATCCGGCAAGGAGATCGCCACCCGTCCGTTCCAGCTCGTCACCGGCCGTAACTGGCGAGGCACCGCCTTCGGCGGCGCCCGCGGCCGCACCGACGTGCCGAAGATCGTCGACTGGTACATGAACGGAAAGATCCAGATCGACCCGATGATCACCCACACGCTCAAGCTCGAAGACATCAACAAGGGCTTCGACCTGATGCATGAGGGCAAATCGATTCGTTCAGTCGTCGTGTTCTAGCTCGCAAGCGTCACCCCCAAGGAGGATCGACCCATGACTTCACTGCATCCCTCGATCGACAACGGTCTCAAACAAGGCACTGGCCACTTTGCCGGCGGCACACTCGCCTGCAAATGCAAGGACCATCAGGTCAAGGTCGGCATCAAGGGCGACGTGGCGCATAACCACGCCTGCGGCTGCACCAAGTGCTGGAAGCCGCAGTGCGCGAACTTCTCCGTCGTTGCGGTGGTGCCGCGTCAGAACGTCACTGTTCTGGAGAATGGCGACAAGCTCCAGGTCGTCGACGCGTCCGCAGTGATCCAGCGGCACGCTTGCAAGGCCTGCGGCACCCACATGTACGGCCGCATCGAGAACAAGAACCATCCGTTCTACGGGCTCGATTTCGTCCATCCGGAGCTGTTCCAGGAACAGGGCTCGCAAGCGCCGCAATTCGCCGCCTTCGTCTCCTCGGTGATCGAATCCGGCGTGAAGCCCGAGCAGATGGCCGGCATCCGGTCGCGGCTCAAGGAAATCGGTCTCGAGCCCTATGACTGCCTGTCGCCGGCGCTGATGGATGCGATCGCGACTCATGTCGCGAAGGCCAAGGCCGCCTGATCCAGGCTGTCCGACATTGCCCGTCCGCTCGCTGTCTTCAGCGAGCCGGACGGGTGCGGCCCGTGAATGATCGCGGCGAATTTGCCGCCCGTGCACTTTGCGTATGCGAGCGCGCTCCGCTCCCTCAGTCCTGGTCTCTGAATGACTGCGCAGTGCCGCCCTCTTCCTGCTTGAAGTCAGCGCGTCCTGCGATTCTCCCTCCCTCGACTGAGGACGACTGCTTCGTCCGCCCAGTCCCTCTGGCGGACGAAGCTTTTTTCATTGCGCCTTCGATTTCGTGATCGCCCTCGCGCGACGTCTTGCCGCGCCCTGCTTTTGACAAACCCCGGATGCAACTTGTTCACGTCGAGTACACCCGGCTGTGAATGCCGGTCCGGCGCGCTTCCTGCTACGGTCGCGCCGTCACGATGCCGTACGAGTTCAATCAATTAAGAACAAAACGGGAGGTATCGAGCACATCCGGACATCACGATTCGCGTGCCAGCTTCTTGCCGGGATTTGCCCGTGCAGGACAATGGGCTGGAATGCGGTTGCGACCACACACGGACAATTGTGCCGACCCACGTCGGCTAATCCAACATCGGCAAAGCTTATGAAGAGCGAGGGACGATCATGATCAAGGTGAAGATCAACGGCCAGGAACAGAGCTGGGATGGCGACCCGGATCTCCCGCTACTCTGGTTCCTGCGTGATGAAGCCGGGTTGACCGGCACCAAGTTCGGTTGTGGCCAGGCCCTGTGCGGCGCCTGCACCGTCATCGTCGACAAGGAGGCGGTGCGCTCCTGCATCACATCGATCAACGACGTCGCGGGACGCGAGGTCACCACGATCGAGGGGCTGCATCCCGATGGCGATCATCCGGTCCAGAAGGCCTGGCGCCAGGTCAATGTCCCCCAATGCGGCTTCTGCCAGGCCGGCCAGATCATGCAGGCCGCGGCACTCCTGATGGACAACCCCAAGCCGTCGCACGACCAGATCCGCGAGGCGATGTCCGGCAACATCTGCCGCTGCGGCTGCTACCAGCGCATCGAGAACGCGGTCCATCTCGCATCGACGGGAGTGTGACATGAATTTCATCGACAATCCCGGCAAGCTCCGTGGCTTCGAGAAGAACATCAAGGTCGAGAAGGTTTCTCGCCGCAGCATCCTGAAGGGGCTCGGCGTCACCGGCGGCTTCGTGCTCGCCGCCCCCGTGATGTCGCGCCAGGCCTTTGCCTATGAAACCGGCGCGGGCAAGATGCCGCATGGCGTCGTGGTCGATCCGCGTGTCTTCGTCGCCGTCGCGCCCGACGGCACTGTCACGATCGTCGCCCACCGCGCCGAGATGGGCACCGGCGTGCGCACCAGCCTGCCGCTGATCGTCGCGGAGGAGATGGAGGCCGACTGGTCGAAGGTGAAGGTACAGCAAGCCCATGGCGACGAGGTCAAGTTCGGCAACCAGGACACCGACGGCTCGCGCAGCACACGGCATTATCTGATCCCGATGCGCCAGATCGGCGCTTCCGCCCGCACCATGCTGGAGCAGGCCGCGGCCAAGCGCTGGAATGTGCCGGCAACCGAGGTGAAGGCGGTCAATCACGAGGTCGTCCACAGCGCCAGCGGCCGCAAGCTCGGCTTCGGCGAGCTCGCAGCCGATGCGGCCAAGGAATCGGTGCCTGCCATCGAAGGCCTCAAGCTGAAAGACCCCAAGGACTTCCGCTATCTCGGCAAGGGTCAGGTCGGCATCGTCGATCTCCACGACATCACCACCGGCAAGGCGCGCTACGGCGCCGATGTCCGTCTGCCGGGCATGAAATACGCCGTCATCGCCCGCCCGCCTGTTACCGGCGGCAAGCTCACCTCGTTCGATCCGGAGGCGGCGCTGAAAGTGCCGGGCGTCGAGAAGGTGATGAAGGTCCAAGGCTGGCCGTGGCCCTCGAAATTCCAGCCGCTTGGCGGCGTCGCGGTGATCGCGCGCAACACGGGCGCGGCCATCAAGGGCCGCGACGCGCTGAAGCTCGTCTGGGACGACGGCGCCAACGCCAAATATGACTCGGTCTCCTACCGCAAGGACCTCGAGGAAGCCTCGCGCAAGCCGGGCCTCGTCGTGCGTCAGGAGGGTGATGCGGATGCCGCGCTCAAGACGGCCGCCAAGGTCGTTGTCGGCGAGTATTATCTGCCGCACCTCGCCCATGTCAGTATGGAGCCGCCGGTCGCGGTCGCCGATGTCAAGGGCGACAAGGCGGAGATCTGGGCGCCGGTGCAGAGCCCGGGCGGCACGCGCGAGGACGTCGCCAAGACGCTCGGCATCCCCGAAGGCAATGTCACCGTCAACGTGACGCTGCTCGGTGGTGGTTTCGGCCGCAAGTCGAAATGCGATTTCGCGCTCGAGGCCGCGCTGCTGTCGAAGGAGCTCGGAACGCCTGTGAAGGTGCAGTGGACGCGCGAGGACGACATTCATCACGACTTCCTGCACACCGTCTCGGTCGAGCGGATCGAGGCCGGCCTCGACAAGGACGGCAAGGTGATCGCCTGGCGTCACCGCAGCGTGGCGCCGACGATCGCCTCGACTTTCGCGGCCGGCGCCAAGCACGCGGCGCCGTTCGAGCTCGGCATGGGCCTCGTCGACATGCCGTTCGAGATCGCCAATATCTCTTGCGAGAATCCGGAAGCCGCGGCGTTCACCCGCATCGGCTGGTTCCGCTCGGTCTCGAACATCCCGCGCGCCTTCGCGGTGCAGTCGATGGTCGGCGAGATCGCGAATGCGACCGGCCGCGACCAGAAGGAGACGTTGCTGGCGATGATCGGCAGTCCCCGCATCGTCAAGCCCAACGTCAAGGATCTCTGGAACTACGGCGAGCCCTATGACAGCTACCCGATCGACACCGCGCGCCTGCGCAAGGTGGTCGAGCTGGTTGCCGAGAAGGGCGAATGGGGTCGTCAGGTGCCGAAGGGACACGGTCTCGGCATCGCCGTGCACCGAAGCTTCGTCAGCTATATCGCAACGATCGTCGAGGTCGCCGTCGACGAGAAGGGCAAGCTGACGGTACCACGCGTCGATACCGCGATCGACTGCGGCACCTATGTCAACCCCGAGCGCATCGCCTCCCAGATCGAGGGCGCAGCGATCATGGGTCTGAGCCTCGCCAAATATGGCGCGGTCACCTTCAAGGATGGCAAGGTGGAGCAGAAAAATTTCGACGACTTCCAGCTCGTCAGGATCGACGAGGCTCCGCTGGTGACCAACGTCTACATCGTGCCGCCTGGACCTGACACGCCGCCGAGCGGCGTCGGCGAGCCCGGCGTGCCGCCGTTCGCACCGGCGCTGATGAACGCGATCTTCGCGGCGACCGGCAAGCGCATCCGCGCGCTCCCGCTCGGCAAGCAATTGGAGGTGTAACGGAACATCCGGCGGCCTTGCGCCGTTTTCATCGATCTGACAGGAGCAGATCGATGACCAACATCCCAAGGGCGCTCGCAGTCTCGCTGCTGTCGAGCGCCTTTCTTTTGACCAACGCAGCCGCGTTCGCCCAGAACAACACGACGCCGCCGACCACGGCGACGCGCCCCACCACACCGGACCAGAGTTCGCTTCCCAACGCCACCGCCCCGCCCGCTTCGACCACCCAGACGACCGGGCAAAGCAGCAACGATCCGAAGATTCACGAGATGAATCAGGCGGAGAAGGACAAGGTGGATCGGCAGGGGAAGTAGGCGAGGCACACCCCATGGCGTCATGGCCGGGCTTGTCCCGGCCATCCACGAGTCTTGCGGTTGCACGACGAACGTGGATGCCCGGGCCTTCGCCGCGCCGATGGGGCTTCTGCCCCGCAGGCGGGACAAGCCCGGGTATGATGAGTTCGTGGTGAGGACAGCAATTCCATCAAACACACCGAGTGCGGCGGACGTTACCGTCCGCCGCACTCGCCACCCCCCTGCTGCTCCGCTTCTCTCGATCCGCCTGCGGAGCTTATTTCTTCAGCGCGAACACCCAGATCACGCCGCCTTGCGGCACGTTGGACTCGATACCGATATTGTTGGTCGCGAGCGCGTCCTGGATGCGCTGCGCGTCCACACCCCAGCCCGACTGGATCGCGATGTATTGCGTGCCGTCGATCTCATAGGACATCGGCATGCCCATGATGCCGGAGTTGGTCTTCTGCTCCCACAACAACTCGCCCGTCTTGGCGTTGAAGGCGCGGAAGTTGCGGTCGTTGGTACCGCCGGCGAAGACGAGATCGCCTGCGGTTGCCGTGACCGAGCCGAACATCTGCGACTTCGGGAAGTTGTGCTGCCACACCTTCTTGCCGGTCGAAGGATCCCAGGCCTGGATCTCGCCGAAATGATCCGCACCCGGCTTGGTCTTCAAACCGATGTCCTCCGGCTTGGTGCCGAGCCAGAGCTCGCCGGGCTTGAGCGGGATCTTCTCGCCAGTGAAGCCGCCGCAGAAATTCTCGTTGGCGGGCACGTAGACGAGGCCAGTCTTCTGGCTATAGGCCGCCGACGGCCAGTCCTTGCCGCCCCACAATGACGGGCAGAACTCGACGCGCTTGCCGACAACAGGTTTGTGATCGGGATCGAGGATCGGTTTGCCGTTCTCGTCGATGCCTTTCCAGACGTCGGTCGAAACGAACGGCCAGCCGGCGACGTAGTTGATCTTGGTCGGCGTGCGCTCGAGCACCCAGAAGATTGCGTCACGGCCGGGATGGACCAGGCTCTTGATGCTGCGGCCGTCACGCTGCAGGTCGATCAACATCGGTGCGTCGACCTCGTCCCAGTCCCAGGAATCGTTCTGGTGGTACTGGTGATAGGTCTTGATCTTGCCATTGCCGGGATCAAGCGCGATCACCGACGACGTGTAGAGATTGTCGCCGGGATGCATCTCACCTGGCCAAGGCGCTGCGTTGCCGACGCCCCAATAGATCGTCTTGGTATCCTTGTCGTAGGTGCCGGTCATCCAGGCCGAGCCGCCGCCGTTCTTCCAGTCATCACCCTGCCAGGTGTCATGACCCGGCTCGCCTTCGCCAGGAATGGTGTAGGTGCGCCACAGCTCCTTGCCGTCCTTGGCATCGAAGGCGGCGACATAGCCGCGCACGCCGAACTCGCCGCCGGAGCCGCCGACGATCACCTTGCCGTCGACGATCAACGGCATCAGGGTCATGTACTGACCCTTCTTGTAATCCTGTACTTTCGTATCCCACGCCACCTTGCCGGTCTTGGCGTCGAGCGCGACGACATGATCATCAGTGGTGGCGAGATAGAGCTTGTCCTCCCACAGGCCGACGCCGCGGCTGGTCGGATGCAGTTGGAACAGATCGTCGGGGAGCTGCCGCTTGTAGCGCCAATATTCGTCGCCCGTCTTCGCGTTCAGCGCGATCACCTGCCCCATCGGCGTCGCCACGAACATCACGCCATTGTTGACGATCGGCGGAGCCTCGTGGCCTTCGACC
>Ga0207671_10004601_pt1 | contig 13097 bp, 11 predicted proteins | sample KBSC24metaG_FD_184352 | JGI IMG/M metagenome (GOLD analysis project Ga0207671, IMG submission 184352) | Corn rhizosphere microbial communities from Kellogg Biological Station, Michigan, USA - KBS C2-4 metaG (SPAdes) (version 2) | ecosystem: Host-associated > Plants > Roots > Rhizosphere > Soil... | reverse complement strand
TGTATCTAAAAATCCGGACGCTATAGGTTTCGTAGGCCTCAACTATGTAAGCGACCCAATTGATACGGCTAATACCGGCGGTTTTATAAACAAAGTAAAGGTGGTGGCCATGCTTAACGACAGCACGCATCGCTTCTACCAGCCATACCAGGCATATATTGCGCTGAAGTGGTATCCGCTTACCCGCGATCTTTTTTATATAAATCACGAAAGTTATCATGGACTTGGCACAGGCTTTGCCAATTTCCTTACAAGCGAACGTGGACAATTAATTTTTAAACACGCTAACATGTTCCCGCTCCGGTTGAATATCGTAATACGGGATGCATCAGTTAATCCATAAATCTTTTTAAACCATTAAATATAGAAACGAACTGTACGTTAAATCAGGTACAACAAAAATGAAACGAGTTATAGTAATTATCGCAGCCCTCGCAATGTCAGCAGGTGCAAGAGCACAATCTTTTGATGACGGCGTTAAGATGTACAATTATGAACGCTACCAGAGCGCAGAAAAAATATTTGCTCCACTGGCGGCAAGCAACGCAATGGCCAACTATTATCTGGGCCTTAGCCAGTTGGAACACGGTGACGTGAATACTGCAAAACAAACTTTTGCAAAATATCCGGAAGACCCTGCTAACATGGCAGGTATGGCACGCGTAGCATTTGCCCAGAACAATGTAACACAGGGTATGCAGCTGGCAACCGCTGTGGCAGGCAAAGCAAAGAAAAAAGAATGGGAACCGCTGAAGTATGCAGCTGATGCCATCACTTATTCAGACGCTGAAGGCTTGAACTACCAGCAAGCCATCGTATGGTATATGAAAGCGCTGCAGTCTTCTGATAATGCAGACCTGCACATAGCACTGGGCGATGTCTACCAGAAAATATCAGGCGGTGGTGGCGAAGCCATGAACAACTATGAAAAGGTGACTTCTAAAGATCCTAAAAACTCACTGGCGTATACACGTGCAGGTTACCTGTGGGAAGCTGCCAAAAATTATCAGCTGGCACTAGACAATCTTGAAAAAGCACAGACTGCAGATCCTAACAACCCGCTGCCGTACAAATATCTTGCCTATGCCTATGAAGGTGCCGGCAAATATGACCTTGCATACGACAACGTACAAAAGTATATTCCGCTGTCTGACAAAGACACAAATGACTTAGCGAGCTATGTAGAGATATTATACTTGTCAAAACATTATTCTGAAGCAATAACCCAGGCCAACCAGCTTATCGCTTCCGGCGTGCACAGACCTGCCATTTATGGTCTGCTTGCTTTCAGTCAATATGAAACAAAGGATTCAATAAATGCACTGAAAAATATCAGGGTTTATTTCGCAACACAGAATCCTAAAAGATTATTTGCTAAAGACTATCAGTACTACGCACAGATAATGATGCAGAATGGCAAAGCAGACTCCGCTAGTTACTACTTCAATAAAGCAGTTACTTCAGATTCTACACAGAATAAGTCCGATATCTATCGTGATATCGCTAATAACTTTAAAGAAGGTAAAAACTACGGCATGTCGGCTGAATGGTACGACAAACTGATCAAAGCATACCCTGAAACACAGCCGGTTGATTACTTCTGGAGAGGTGCTATGTACTTCTATGCTAAAGATTATCCTGCTGCCGGCAAAGCTTTTGAAGAAATGGAAACCAAATATCCTAATGAGCCTTCCGCTACGTACTGGCGTGGTCGTGTAGCTGCTGCTATAGATAATGAAGGTAAAGAAGGTACAGCCGTTCCGTTCTTCACAAAGTGGCTGGACAAAATAGGTCCTGCTTCAGATAAGAAGAAGGATATGCAGATAGCCTACGAATACCTGGCTCTGTACTACTACAATAAGAACGACAAGGAAAATCTTAAAAAGTACGAGGACCTGATCCTTAACATTGATCCTAATGACGATCTTGTAAAACAACTGAAGGAAGCAGAAAAAGCGGCATCAGCCCCTAAAAAGCCTGCTGCCAGGAAAAAATAATCTTCAAACAAAGCATAACAAAAGGCTGCCGTACACAAACGGCAGCTTTTTTATTTATATTAACTTTATAAGTTTCCTGTTTATAAATTCAGGAAATTTGTTTTGCATGAAATTCTCAATTGAAAGTCCTTATCAGCCCGCCGGCGACCAGCCGGAAGCCATAAAGGAGTTAGTGAAAGGCATTAAGACGGGTGAACAATTTCAAACCTTGCTAGGTGTTACCGGCTCAGGTAAAACATTTACCATGGCCAATGTGATACAGCAGGTGCAGAAGCCAACCCTGGTGCTCACGCACAACAAAACGCTGGTGGCGCAGCTATATGGTGAGTTCCGCCAGTTCTTCCCGAATAATGCCGTAGAGTATTTCGTTTCTTATTACGATTATTATCAGCCGGAAGCATATATGCCTGTGTCTGATACATACATTGAAAAAGATCTTTCCATAAACGACGAGCTGGAAAAGCTGCGCCTGCGCGCCACATCCAGTCTGCTTAGCGGCCGCAGGGATATTATTGCGGTGGCATCCGTGTCCTGCATTTATGGTATCGGTAACCCTACAGAATATGCCAACGGTATCATCCGTTTCAACCGAGGTGAAAATATCGGCCGCAATAAATTTTTACATAGCCTCGTCAATTCACTATACAATCGCAGCCAGGGTGAATTCGGCCGTGGTAGTTTCCGCGTAAAGGGCGATACAGTGGATATCAATTTACCTTACGTTGACTATGGTTACCGTATTACTTTCTTTGGCGATGAGGTGGAAGAAATAGAAAGCTTTGAAACAGATACCGGCAAGCGCATAGGCACTATGGACAATGCTGCCATCTTTCCTGCCAATCTGTACGTAGCACCGCGCGACCAGATGGTGCAGATACTGCACGAGATACAGGACGAGATGATGGCGCAGATAGAATATTTTAAAAGCATAGATCGCCCGCTGGAAGCACAGCGCATAAAGGAGCGTGTGAATTACGACCTGGAAATGATACGTGAGCTGGGCTATTGCAGTGGCATTGAAAACTATTCACGCTTTTTAGATCGCCGCCAGCCCGGCACAAGGCCATTCTGTCTGCTCGATTATTTCCCTGATGATTTTCTGTTGGTGATAGATGAAAGCCACGTTACCATTCCGCAGATAAGCGGTATGTACGGCGGCGATAGATCAAGGAAACTAAACCTTGTAGACTTCGGCTTCCGCCTTCCTTCAGCACTCGATAACAGGCCGCTAAATTTCCATGAATTTGAGTCTCTCATAAATCAGGCAGTATTTGTTAGCGCTACACCAGGCAAATATGAACTGGAGCAATCGGGTGGTGTAGTAGTTGAACAGATTGTTCGTCCTACCGGCCTACTCGATCCGCAGATAGAAGTACGTCCCAGCATCAACCAGATAGATGACCTGCTAGATGAAGTGGACAAACGTGTGAAGAAAAACCAACGCGTGCTGGTGACAACGCTCACCAAACGCATGGCTGAAGAGCTGGACAAATACCTGAAGCGCATTAATATAAAATCAAAGTACATTCACTCCGAAGTGGATACACTTGAGCGCGTAGAAATACTCCGCGACCTGCGATTAGGCAATATAGACGTATTGGTAGGTGTAAACCTACTACGCGAAGGACTCGATTTGCCGGAGGTGTCACTAATGGCTATACTGGATGCAGACAAAGAAGGTTTCCTGCGCGATGAGCGTTCACTCACACAGATGGCCGGCCGCGCTGCACGAAATGCTGAAGGTCTCGTAATCTTCTATGCAGATAAGATGACTGAAAGCATGCAGCGAACCATAGATGAAACCGACAGGCGCCGCGACAAACAGGTAAAGTATAACCTTGAAAATAATATTACTCCTAAAACCATCCTCAAATCGCACGAGCAGATATTCAAGCAAACCTCCGTGCTGGATATTAAAGGCTACGACGCTGCCAACAAATACGCCATACCGGATGGCAATGTAAGCATGGCTGCCGAGGAAGAAGTGGAATACCAATCCATTGGCCAGCTCGAAAAGCTGATTGCACAAGCCCGCAAAGGCATGGAAAAAGCCGCCAAGGATCTCGACTTCATGGAAGCTGCCCGCCTCCGCGACAAAATGCTACAGCTGCAAAAACAGAAAGAAGCAATGAAATAATTTTAATACTATTTAGTAATAAAGGGCTGCAATTGCAGCCCTTTATATTTATCAGGTTATACTTTTAAACACCGTATATTGCAGCAGCATCTCCAGCGCCAGGCATATCACAGCTATCATAGCAAAAGGAAAGAACAGCTCTGCATAGTGCTTAAAGGAGCTTATCTCCACCTTTGTCTTTTCCATCTTATCTATATCCCTGTAAATACTTTCCAGCGACTTGTTGCCTGTTGCTCTGTAATACTTACCACCCGTCTCTCCGGCTATCTTTCTTAGCAGTTCTTCATCTATTTGCACGGGCATCATTTGCTTTTGTATGCCCATTGGTGTTTGCACCGGCATCAGCGCTTGTCCTTGCGTACCTATACCCACAGTGTACACACGCACCTTATATGCCTTTGCTATTTCCAGCGCCGTATTAGGGTCTATAAGGCCCGTATTGTTCACGCCATCCGTCAGCAGTATTATTACCTTGCTCTTACCATTCGTATTGCGCAGTCTATCCACCGCAGTTGCAAGGCCCATACCTATGGAAGTGCCGTCCACCAGCATACCACTGCGTATCTGGCTTATCTGTTCTTTCAGCACATTATGGTCTATCGTTATCGGGCACATCGTAAAGCTCTCGCCTGAGAATATTACCAACCCTATCCTGTCAGTAGGCCGTTGGTCCACAAAGTTCAGCGCATTTGCCTTCGCCGCCTCAATGCGGTTAGGACTAAAATCCTCCGCCGTCATACTGCCCGATACGTCCAGTGCCAGCACTATGTCTATACCCTCGCTATCTATCGATTCCGTCACATTGCTCGACTGCGGCCTTGCCAGCGCTACGGTCAGCGCTATCAGTCCTATTATGCGCAGCACAAACAGCACAGGTCGCCACCTCACCTTCCACGATGGCTTCAGCTTAGCTATGCCACCTGTAGTAGTAAGCCGCATTACCGGCGCATCTTTTTTCTTGCTGCGCAGCTGCCACCATATCATAAATGGTATCAGCAACAGCAATGCAAAAAACAGCGGTTGTGCAAACGTTATATGTTTCCAGTCCATCAATTCCTTCATGGCTGTGTAGTGCTTGTTGTAGTAGGTTCAGTAATTACAGGTGTCGTCTCAGTTACAAATTGCTTAGCATATGCCATCGTATCCACATGCTCCTGTGTTGTAGGTTGCGCCTTCGCAAATTTTGCCAGATCGGCCGTATACAGTATGCGCCCCAGCAGCTCAGTATGGCCCACCAGCTCTTTATTCCTTCTTGTAGCATCCAGCAACTCATCTGTCGTCAGCTCCAGCGCCTTTGTACGGAAGCGTATCTCTATATATTCACGCACTATGTCCGTAAGCTGCACATAGTATTCTTTTATCTGGCTGCGTTGCCATAGCTGCTGCTGTTCCATTTCTGTTAGCAGACGCAATGTGCGTTCCTGCAGTGTTTCTTTTTTCTCAGCTTTAGGTATCGCCACTTTTTTATTCTTCATAAAGTAGATAGTTACCCACACGATGAGGGCAATGAGCACTATCCCTATTATTATATACAGCAGGTAATCTCTCCAGCTGCTCTTCACATACATAATACCTTTTATAGGCTTAAATGGCTGCGTAGTATCCACCGCCACTGTCTGCACGTTCAGCAGAAAGCTGTCTGTCTGTACCGTATACGGCGTACCTGCATTAGGTATCACCGTAAAAACAAAAGCAGGTATCTTAAACGCCCCCGAGTCAAAACCTGATATTACCAGTCGTTGCTTGTAGGTAATGATATCACCATTCTTCACCGTATCTATCTTCCCTTTCTCCTGTATCTCCAGGCTGTTAAAGGTATCAGGCAATACCGCCCATTGCAGCTTGCCGGTTTTATTATTGTTCTGCGCTTCTATAAACAAGTGCACCTGATCGCCTATGGTGATGTGTGTAGCGTCTATGCGCGCGCCCACCTTTGCATCGCCCTGCGCAAACAGCAGCACAGGGCCCAGCAGCAATGCCAGTAGTAAATATGTCTTTCTAAAAATCCTTAATTCCATTTTCAGTTATCTGGTATTGAATTTTAGCCGGTCATCATTTATGCTCTTGCTTTAAAAAAGCCCTGCAGCATACGCACATAATCCTCATCTGTACGCACCGTCAGCAGCGACGCGCCACTTTTTCTAAACGCCTGCACACAGTATTTTTTATGCTTGTCAAACGCCGCTGCATATTCATTGCGCACTGCTTTATCGTCCGTATCCAGCCACTGCGTTTGTTTTGTTTCCGCGTCCATCACCTGTACCAGCCCGGCCTGCGGCAGCTCACGGTCATGCTTGTCATATACTTGTATCCCCACCAGATCATGCTTGCGCGCTGCCATCTGCAGCGATTGGTCATATTGTTTGCTTATAAAGTCGCTCATCAAAAAAGTGATGGTGCGCTTCTTCAGCACATTGTTCAGAAAGTCCAGCGCTTCACCCACATTGGTACTGCCATCCTGCTTTGGCTCCAGCGTTATCAGCTCGCGTATGATACGCAATATATGCCCGCGCCCTTTCTTAGGCGGTATATATTTCTCCACCTTATCGCTGAAGAATATTACACCTACTTTATCATTATTGGTAGTAGCGCTAAAGGAGAGTACAGCGCTTAGTTCTGTTATCAGCTCGCGCTTCAGCCTAAGTTGCGTACCAAACAGCGAACTGCTGCTCACATCCACCAGCAGCATCACCGTCAGCTCACGTTCTTCTTCAAATACTTTCACAAAGGGATGGGAAAACCTTGCCGTCACGTTCCAGTCTATAGACTTCACATCATCACCAGGCACATACTCACGCACCTCGCTAAATGACATACCCCTACCCTTGAAAGTAGAATGGTACTCACCGGCAAATATGTGATTACTAAGCCCTCTTGTTTTTATCTCTATCCGTCTTACTCGCTTCAGTATTTCGGCAGTTGTCAGCATCTTGTGTTATAGTAGGTATAAATTGTAGGTCAAATTTTACGGTCTGCTTATGCATTCACTGCATGTGCAGTCAATACTTTTTTCAGCACTTCGGCTATTTTGTTAGCACGCTCCTGCGCCTGCTCTTCCGTCCACAGCAGACTGATGGACGATGATATGCAACGGCTCATTATAGCATCGCTCACCGGGAAGGCCAGGTTCGTATAGTGCATTATCTGTTTCTTCTGGTCATCATGCAGGCGGTGCATCCAGCTGCCGCTTTGCAGGTGCTGCCATTTGCGTATGTAGTGCCAGTTGTTATCATACCAGTAGAAGTTGCCGCCCAGTCCTGCAGCCGCCAGCTCGCTTGCTGCCTTGCGTGCCATATCTTCCGTTGGCAGGAAGAAGGAAAGGAATGAACCGGTATTGCCTGCCGGGTCAGGTATCACACGGAAGGTAATGCCATCTATGCCCTTCAGTGCATTGTATATTATATCGTGGTTGTGCAGTTGTTGTTTCAGGAAGCCGCCCAGCTTGCGTATCTGTGCAAGGCCCACAGCCGCATGAAGCTCACTTATGCGGTAGTTATAGCCGAGATAAGGGTGCAGGTCTGCGCCGCGGTCTTTGCCCAGGTGGTCATGACCATGATCGCTGTATTCATCGCACTTTTTATATACTTCCGCGTCGTTGGTTATCACAGCACCACCTTCAGCACAGGTTATTATTTTTACAAAGTCGAAGGAGAAGGTACCTGCATGGCCTATAGTGCCCACTGCTTTTCCCTTATAGCTGGCGCCTATTGCCTGGCAGGCATCTTCCAGCAGTATCAGGTTGTGTTTATCGCATATAGCCTTCAGCTCGTCCATTTGGCTCATGCTGCCGCACATGTGTACCGGCATCACGGCTTTGGTACGTGGTGTTATCGCCGCTTCTACGGCTGCAGGGTTCAGTGTCAGTGTTTCATCCACATCGGTCATCACCGGTATAGCTCCTACCGACAGCACTGCTTCAAAGCTCGCCACAAAGGTGAAGGTGGGCATTATCACTTCATCACCCGCACCTATACCCAGTGCAGCCATTGCAGTGGTCAGGGCAGCCGTACCGCTGCTCACCAGTTGCGCATGGCCCACATTAAATGTCTTGCATATTTCCTGTTCCAGTTCCTTTGCTTTCCATATTCCGTTCCTTACACCGTCAAATCCATAGCGCATCAGGATGCCCGTTTCCAGTACATCATTTACCTCTTTGCGCTCTTCTGCGCCAAATAGTTCGTATCCAGGCATTATTTCGTTTTTTAATAAGAGCAAAAATAACCCTTCCACACCTTAAACGCCACCCTTATTTGCTTAAAATTTTCTAAAAACTCACCTCACCCTTACTATTTATTTTGCACGTAGCTTTGATTAAATTTTTTTCTCATGACACACACAATCAAATTCCTTACAATTGGCTTGTCCTCAGCGCTTTTGCTCGCCTCCTGCGGACAATCCGGCACCAAAACAGAAACCGCCACAGATACCACCAAGGTGACGACTACAACTCCCGCAGCACCCATCAGTCTAAAGCCCGTAGGCAATTCACCCGAATTTCCTGATGCACAGCTTTCTATAGCCACTGTAAACGCCACAAAACAGGGCAATGACTCTGCAAAGGTCACTTTCAACTTCAGCGTAAAGAACTACACCCTGGGCATGCAAACCGCCGATACCGGCAGCAAGCTCTGCAACAACTCAGCCAAAGGTCAGCACATACATTTCATCCTGGATGAGCAACCCTATACCGCCCTCTACGAACCAAAGAACGAAGTGGTACTGGCCAACAATACCGAGCACTATCTCATGGCCTTCCTTTCACGTTCATATCATGAGTCTATCAAGAGCAAAGGTGCTGCCCTGGTATACCACTTTAAAATAGATGATAAAGGCAAACTGGTGAAAATGGATGAGCCTAAAACACCTATGGTGTTCTACAGCCGCCCTAAAGGCGACTACATAGGCAAAGACATGACTAATGTATTGCTCGATTTCTATGTATGGAATACAAACCTCTCTGCCGATGGATACAAAGTAAAAGCAGATGTAACCCCTGAAAGCGGCACAGCCGCCAGCTTCACCATCAGCGACTGGAAATCAAACTTCCTCAACAACCTGCCCCAGGGCAAAACCAAAGTAACCCTCACCCTCCTCGACAAAGACGGCAAAGCAGTCGAAGGCCCCAACACCACCATCAGCCGCAGCATCAATCTCTCTGCTGATGAGCCAATGAAGAAATAAGAATTTCTGATAAAATTGAAAGCCTCATACGTGAGGCTTTCAATCGTCGAATAGTAAATATCAACCTTCAATAGTTATTTATCGTGCAATTCTAGTATTATATGCTAATCTTTTGAAATCATATAAAATAATTACATCCCTATGGAAAAAATGATTTGGAATTATTGCGCCAAATGTAGTCACAGTACCAAACACACCATTCTGCTTTCTAAAGTAAAAAAAGATGAAGACGAATACATGGACTATGGCAAAACGCTTTATTTGATGCTTGAATGTAACGGTTGTGAGGAAATTTCGTTTCGGAAAGAATACCATGATTATCTTGAGACAATAGAGGATGAAGAAGGAAATGAAAAACCTGCTGTAACAATAAATATATTCCCAAATCAGCTAAATAATCACAAAACATTAGAACCATTGTATTATTTGCCAGAAAAAATAAAAAACGTTTATGAACAAACAATTTTAGCACTGAAAGGAGGAAGCTTGTTATTGGCGGGAGTCGGATTTCGTGCTGCTATTGAAGCTATTTGTATTGAAGAAAATATAAAAGGGTATAGCCTCGAACAAAAAATTAATAATCTTGCTAAAAACAGATTAATTACTGAAAAAGAAGCCGAAAGATTGCATACTATAAGATTTTTGGGAAATGACTCGGTTCATGAGATTGAAATCCCTTCAGAAGAAAAATTATACATGGTCTTAAATATAGTAGAACATTTATTGAAAAACTTATACATTTTAGATAAAGACGCTAAAAACTTATTAGATACCATTATCAAGCAATATGAAGATTTCGAAAGTTTGGTTATTGATTGTATCATATCAAAATATAAGCTTGGGGATGTTAAAACACTAAAAGAAATATTAGGGAAGCATATTAGGCGCATTTCTATAGATATTGAATCTCTTGAGTTCACTTTAAAAGAAAAAATTCGAAATAAAGAATTTATTCATTTGAATATAAACGAACGAATAGATAAAGCTAGTCCAACTTTAGATCAAGCATATATAATTACAAATATCATCCCTCCTCTACCATTTTAACAATAAGCCGTTAACAATGACGGCACAAAACCCAATTGATTTATCTTTTCCGAAAGCCAATAGAAGTAATACTAATGAATAAACGATACATAGCATATCTAGATATCCTAGGGTTTAAAGATTTAGCTAGAAATAATGATATAGGTCATTTGCAAGAACTTTATAAACGTTCTATAGAGGACGGTTTTAAAGAATCATTAGGCCTTGCAAATAAAATCGGTACTCAATTTATCGATAATAAACTGAATGTCATTGTCATTTCTGATAGCGTAATTATTTGGAGTGAATATGATTCTTTTAATGCCTTTGCTAAATTAGTAGTTACTGTAAATTTTTTAATGTACTCATTTATGTATAAGGGTCTTCCATTGAGAGGTGCTATAGTATATGATGAACTTGAAGCAATATCAATTCCTGAGTATATAGATGTCTTTAATCTTCCATCAAAAAGTATCATAGGAAAAGGGCTTATAAATGCCTATTCTTTAGAAACTAGCCAAAATTTGGTTTCTTGCCTAATTGAAGATGATTGCATTAATCATTTTAAAGATCAAACACCCACAGAAAATAATAATGTCGATATTTTTAATTTTAAAGAAATGGTTCATTGGGAATTTATTATAGAATATGATTTGCCAACTAAAGAAGGGCTTAATAGAGTACATGTTATCAATTGGCCAAGAGCCATAAGAACTAAAAAACCTTCAGCGGAAGATATTAGAGCGCAATTCTCGAAACATAAAAAAAATATCGACAATAACGAGGTTAGAACTAAAATTGAAAATACAATTAGTTTTGTAAACTATTGCTGGAGTAAACGTAGCTAGTTTAAATGTTTCCCCATCCTCATCTGCATTTGCAATGTGGGTACTATAACAGAGCGTTTGTAACATCAGAGATAAAAATATTTCGATAAGCGCACTATCGCCCAGCCCATGATCGCGCCTTAATTGTTGCCGGAGACACGACAGAAGAACCCATAATAGAAAGTAGAAGCCCCCACGCATACTCAAACTCAATAGCCATCCAACAGCGGCAATAATTTCAGCGCATGTCGCCGATAAGCGAACAGCAACAACAGAGTAGAGCCCGTTTTGGCATGCGGAGCAGTTTGCCAAAACTCGCCTTTTTCTTTGCTACTTTCATTTTTGGCGAGACAAAAAGAAAGTAGACTCAAGCAGAGCACGTAACAAGCAGACAGTGCGTATAGGAATCACATCAGATAAAAAAAGCAGACGCTTGTTTAACAAAGCCAATGAGGATAAGCAACCCCATATCATTCAAAACTATTCCCTCATTTTCAAAATAAATACACATATTTCGTAATCGTTGTACATTTGTATCAATTACTACGTAATCATAACAAATTAAAACAAACGAAAATGAACCACATCTTAATTGACAGGCTCACTGTCCCAGCAAACGCAAAAGAAGCATTCATCGAACGCATGAATATCAATAGGGCCATCATTCACCAGCAACCAGGCTTTATACGGGATGAAATATTCGAACCGGTTAACACAAACGGCGATCTCATTTACTACACCACAGCCATTTGGGAAAATGAGGCCGCGCTAAAGACGGCAAGAGAAAAAGTACAGGCTGCATATCAGCAGGAAGGCTTTGATCTGGCTACGTTCTGCCGGGAAAAAGGCATACAGATCGAACGCGGTATCTATCACAAATTGAACGATTGATATGGAGAAATTAATTTTGTTCGGGGCAACTGGTGGTACCGGCCGTGAAGTAGTGAAGCAGGCCTTAGACAGAGGCCACGAGGTAACCGTTATTGTCCGGAATCCCTCATCATTTGATATACAACATCCCCGCCTGAAGATCGTTCAGGGTGATGTATTGGAACCGTCAACCTTCGCAAAATACATGCAGGGTATTGATGCAGTGATCTCCTGCCTCGGCGTAGGCAATAGCAGGCAGCCAATAACCCTATATTCAACCGGGATCGAAAATATTATTTCGGCAATGAAAATGGCGGGCGTTCAACGCTTGATCTGTATTTCCGCTGGTGCATTATATGTAAACCAGCAGATGGGGTTCTTTGTCAGGATCATTACAAAACTGGTATTGCAAAAAATACTTAAAGAGATGTATGCAGATATGCGGCTAATGGAACAGATTGTGGAAGAAAGCAAGCTGAACTGGACAATTGTCAGGCCGCCTATGCTAAAGAATAAACCATTTACAGGAGTCTATAGAACCGCAATAGCCAGCCATATCAAACATCCATTTAGCATTGCCCGTGCCGACCTTGCAGATTTTATGTTGAACATCCTTACAGATTCAAAAACCTTCGGCGCGAAAGCAGAACTTTCTTACTAAATATTTAACCCCTCCCGTGTTGGCGTCCCCACCAACACGCTCGCACCAAAGAGAGTGACAACACGCATAACACAAGCAAACACTCAACATCAGAAAAGACCTAGCCCAAAACACTTCTTGAATTTTTAATTTTGACTTTTTACCTATCCAATGTGGACATTTAAATTTGGAACCCGCTTGTTAATAATAGTATCTTACATTATTCATTCATAATAAAAACGAACCCGCTCTTTGACATACTATAAACCTCATTTAAAGACTGTCTTTCTACTGTCTAGTCCTAAAAAAAGTTTACACATAAAGCGTAAACGATGCAAAAAGTCAAAGGACGTAAAGGACAAAAAGGCAGGGGTACCCACGAGTTGACATTCCGTCGCCATGTAGCCCGCACTTACCTG
>Ga0207671_10004600_pt1 | contig 13104 bp, 6 predicted proteins | sample KBSC24metaG_FD_184352 | JGI IMG/M metagenome (GOLD analysis project Ga0207671, IMG submission 184352) | Corn rhizosphere microbial communities from Kellogg Biological Station, Michigan, USA - KBS C2-4 metaG (SPAdes) (version 2) | ecosystem: Host-associated > Plants > Roots > Rhizosphere > Soil... | reverse complement strand
TTGGTCCATCACGGTTATTGGGTCCGTGGCGTGGATATCAAGCGACCCGAGTTTGACGAGACGCAAGCTGACGAGTTTCTCCTGCTCGACCTCACCGTCCCGGACAACTGCCTGCGCGCTTCGCACGAGATCGACGAGGTTTACGGGCTCGCGGCAAACATGGGCGGCATCGGGTTTATCGAAAACAACAAGGCCGTAATCGTTCGCGACAACACGCTCATCAATCTCAACACGATCGAAGCCGCGCGCGTGAACGGAGTCAAGCGTTATCTCTACACTTCGAGCGCCTGCATCTATCCGGGTTATCGCCAGAAGGAAACTGATGCCGCGCCGCTGAAGGAATCCGAAGCTTATCCGGCCGACGCTGAAGACGGTTACGGTTGGGAAAAACTCTACATGGAGAGAGTTTGCCGGCACTACACGGAAGATTTCGGTCTCGACACGCGCGTCGTCAGGTTTCATAACATCTTTGGCCCCCTGGGAACCTACGACGGCGGCAGAGAGAAATCGCCAGCCGCAATCTGTCGGAAAGTCGCGCTCGCAAACGATGTTGACGACATCGAAGTCTGGGGAGATGGTGAACAAAGACGCTCGTACTGCTACATCGACGATTGCGTCGAGGGAATTTATCGCTTGATGCGCAGCGACTATCGCGAGCCTCTGAATCTTGGTCAGGATCGAATGATCTCGATCAATGAACTGGTCGACATTGTTGCGAACGTTGCCGGGAAGAAGATCGGAAAGCGTTACGACGTAACCAAACCGCAAGGCGTCAGAGCGCGCAACAGCGACAACACTCTGCTGCGCGAGGTTTTGGGTTGGGAGCCCGCGATCTCTCTCGAAGAAGGCCTGGATCGCACCTACCACTGGATTGCCGCACAACTCCGTTCGAAAGCCTCAAAGAACTACAAAGAAGCACAAAATGTCGCTTGAAGGCCGGCGCGTTCTGTTCATCTCCTACAACGGCATGCTTGAGCCTTTGGGTCAAACGCAGGTGCTGCCTTATCTGCGTGAGTTGACGAAACGAGGCGTGAAGTTCACGCTCCTGAGCTTTGAAAAGCCCGCCGCGTTTACTCCGGAAGGGCAGCATGAGTGCGACGTGTTGAAACAGGAGTTATCGCAACACGGAATTGAATGGCATTGGCTGCGTTATCACCAGCGACCATCGCTTCCCGCAACGATGTTCGACGTGCAGGCGGGCATTCGTTACGCCAGCCGTCTGGTCCAGCGAAACAAGATCGAATTGGTGCACGCGCGCGCGTACATCCCGGCGACGATCGCGCTTGCACTGAAGCGAAAGTTTGGGATCAAAATGATCTTCGACGTTCGTGGTTTGATGGCTGAAGAGTACGTCGACGCCGAGCATTGGCCCAAGGGCGGTTTGCGTTATCGCATCACGAAAGCAACGGAGCGCAGGATTTTTGCAGGCACGGATGGTGTTGTTACCTTGACTGAGCGCATCTGGCCCATCATCAAAGAGTGGGACGGTTTGAAGGGCCGCGACGTACATCACGAAGTGATACCGTGCTGCGTCGATCTCGCGCGCTTTAGGTTTGACGAGAAAGAACGTGCGAGGTTACGGAAGGCGTTGAAGCTGGGGCGTCGCTTGACACTCGTTTACAGTGGTTCTCTCGACGGCTGGTATTTGACTGAACAGATGGCGGATTTCTTCGCGCGTGTTGTTCGTAAAAGAGCTGACGCGCACGTGCTCTGGCTCACAAAGGGCAGCCACGAACGAGTGCGACAACTGATGACCGCGCGTGGAGTCAGCGAGGATCGTTTTTCGATTCGCGCGGTTGCGCCGAGGGAAATGCCTTCGTATCTCGCGGCCGGCGACGTCGGCGTCGCTTTCATCAAACGTTGTTTCTCCAAGTTGGCTTCGTCGCCGACGAAGAACGGAGAATATCTCGCGTGCGGGCTTCCAATCGTCATCAACGCCGGAATCGGAGACTCTGACAGCCTGGTGGACCAATCGCATGCTGGAATCCTGATCGACGACTTCGACGATCGCGATTTCGACCTCGCCCTCGTCGAAATTGAAAAGCTGATCGACGATCCGAATATAAAAACGAAGGCGCGTGCAGTGGCGGAAAAATTGTTTGACGTCAACACTGTCGGCGCCGAAGCTTACGCACGGTTGTACGGAGCTCTGCTGCAAGATGACTTGCCACAAAAAAGCACAAAAGATGTGTTTGTGGTTTGTGCCTTTTTGTGGGCTCTGTTTGTGCCTTTTGTGATGCACTAAGATGAGAGTGTTGGGATTGGCCACATATCCGGTCGAGGCCGCGGCAACACGGTTCCGAATGATCCAGTTCATCGAACCTCTAGCCGCCGAGGGCATTGAACTCTCGGTTTATCCGTTTCTTGATTCTCGACAGTACGGCTCCCTCTACAAACGATCGCAGTGGGCGCGAACGGCGTCGGGGTTGGCGCTGGCGTCGCTTCGTCGTGTGCGCGAGTTGTGGCGCGCGCGAAAGGCGGACGTGTTGTTTGTGCAACGCGAAGCGATGATGTTTGGACCACCGGTCGTCGAGTGGTTGGCAATCAACCTGCACGACTGCCCGATGGTGCTCGACCTTGATGATGCGACGTATGTTCCGTACAAGAGTCCGACTTATGGTCGCATCGGCAGCATGCTGAAGTGGTTTAGCAAGACAAACGATCTGATTCGCTGGTCGCGGCTTGTGACGTGCGGTAATCGCGAGATCGCGTCGTATGTAAAAAGCAAAGGTCGGGAAGCGGTAGTGATTCCTACCGTCGTCGACACGCAGAGTTTTCGACCGCTTGCAGATGGCCGTGCCGCTGACGTGCCGGTTATCGGTTGGATTGGTACGCACTCCACGTTTGCGTATGTGAAAACTCTCTTCCCGGTGCTCGAACGTCTCGCGCGCGAACATCGGTTTCGCGTGCGTTTGGTGGGGACGGGAGAAGACAACGTCGCGATCCCCGGAGTTGACATTGAAAACCTGCCGTGGAGTTTGGATCAGGAGATCCCGCATTTCCAATCACTCGATATCGGAATCTATCCGATCGTCGAAGACGATTGGTCGGTCGGTAAGTCGTGTTTCAAGGCTGTTCAGTACATGGCAGTGGGCGTTCCGTTCGTGGTGAGCCCGGTCGGCGCGTGTCAGGACATTGCTAAATCGAATGAAACACATTTCGTCGCACGTACCGCCGAGGATTGGTACACGCACCTTTCAAGACTGCTTCGTGATGAATCTCTACGGCGACAGCTCGGCGAGTCCGGGCGCAGGTACGCGGAAAAGCATTACAGTATCGAAGCACACGTACCGAAGTTGGCCCAGGCATTGAGATCCGCAAAAAACACAGTTTGATTTTCTCTGCGGCCCTCTGCGTATCTCTGCGATCTCTGCGTTTCGTCTGGCCTTTTAACGCAGAGATCGCAGAGATACGCAGAGGACCGCAGAGAAACACTCTTGATTTGCTCTGTTGACAGCAGTGTTACGAGAGCGTAGATTGCCGCGCATCAATTCCCCCACAGCCGCGACCCCTCGCAAAGTCGCTATCCAATAAGCACATCGGGCACAGACACGCCTTCGATAGGAGCTCAACTCCATGTCAAGGATCATTAGTTCTGAATCGGTCAATCACCGCATGCCGCGCCGTCTGTTATTACCACTGATGGCAGTCGCGTGGTCTATCGCTGTGGGGGCGTCCCCTTTGTTCGCACAAAACATTCAGCACACTGAAAACAAACCCGATCTTGGTTTGCGCAGTGACAGTCGCGTTGATCCGTCGACGCTCGGCATGAGCTTCTCGATCCCGCTTACTTCATACCCGGGGCGCGCGGGTCACGGCCTGCCGGTGGCCATCACTTACTCCTCGAAGGTTCTTCGTCTCGACTTTCAGGGAGTCGACTCAACACCGGTCACGGGCGCTAAAACGTGGACGGGCGTCGAGTTTGCTGAGCACTCCACCGCAGGCTGGACGAGCACGCTCACTCCGCCACGCGTCGAGTTCACGGGCATGGGCCAGTTTTACGATTGGCAGGGTCGCGCCGCCTGCCCGGATGTATGTCTCCCCGGACAGTCCACTGTCGGCGATCACTACATCAAGCGCATCCACGTTCATATGCCGGACGGCTCGTCCCACGAACTGCGCCTGGACGACGCGCTTCACATTATGCCTGTCGAGCCTTTCACTGGAACGTTCCAGGCCGTCGACGGCTCACGCATGCGCTTCGAGTCGAATGCTGGAACGGCAAGCGTGCTTTATCTGCCTGACGGTTCGGGCTATCTGTTCGGCCCGTACAACCTTGGTAATGAACTGACCGCCACGCACTTCATCGATCGTAACGGAAATACACTTACTTACAACGCCAGCACGCGCCAATGGACCGACACGCTGAACCGTGTCATCACAAACCCGCTGCCCGCCAACCCAGCGGCGAACACTGACACTTACTTCTTGGCGAAATTGGTCGGCGGTCTTGACGCTACGTACACGTTTCGCTGGAAATACCTGGCGGACGTACTGACTCCCGATCCGGTGACAGGGCAGCCGCCACCATTGCGCTACCCCGGTGATTACAAGTGCGCCCCGAATTCTTATCAGAACGTCGGCCCAAGTCTATTCACTTCGAGTTTCGATACCAGGGTGTGCGTCGAGAAAGATCAATTCGGTAACGCGTTGCTGTTTAATCCGGTGGTGCTGGCTGAGGTCGTGTTGCCCACAGGCAAGTTCTATCGTTTCACCTATACAGTTTATGGCGAGATTGACAAGATTCTCCTGACCACAGGAGCCACGGACCGTTTCACCTACAATCAAGTTGCGACCCTTAGCTTAAGTACAGGGCCGTACAGCCAGGTCAACCGTGGTGTGACCCAGCGGCGCGTGAGCGCGACCGGCAGCGGCACAGATGAGTCGCTGTGGACTTACGCGGTCATCTCCACCAACCCGTATACGGTGCGCACAACCCGGCCCGACCTTGGTTACACGGAGCGGCTGCTTCACAGGAGCCGCTATACCGGCGTTGGTGATGACTTCGCGCGCTTCGAGTTTGATGACGCGCGAATGGGAATGGCATACGAGGAACGTGCCTTCAACTCTTCGGGATCGATGCTGCGCCGCGAACTCTCGAAGTGGGTCGAGGGTGGTCCATTGCCTGGTGGTTATTCCACTGCGTCACGTGATTCTAAGGTGACGAAGCAGGTCTCGATCCTGCTCGACGGGGCCGGAAGTAATGCGTTGACGGCGACCGTCGTCAACCGTTACGAGCAGACGAGCCAGCCGCTGAACCTGACGTCCACGACCGAGTACGGCTACGACAGTTCGCTGAGCAAGACCACGGCGCAGACCGCCAGCGTTGACTCTTTCAATCCCGCCGACTCTCTAGCTATTCGAACGATCGAAACGGATTACCTGGATAACGTGGACTACAATGCGCGCAATCTTGTGGCATTACCAGTCTCGGTCACGACCAGAACAGGGATGCCGGTCTCGGGTCAGGTGACAGCACGTTCCGAAGTGCTGTACGACGAAGCGCTTTTCGCGCCGTTGAGCTGCGGCGCGACTGCTGGTTGGAGTGATCCGGGTGCGGCAGCGCGCGGCAATGTCACGACGGTGAAAAGTTGGCTCAACACGTTGGGCGCCTTTACGAATCCGAGCGCCTATCTTGCCACACACACGCAGCATGATCAGTGTGGCAGTGTGCGTAAAATCTGGAATGCTCGTGATACCTCGCTCACCAATCCGACACAGATCACATACTCACATCAGTTTTCGTATCCAACACTAAACACTTCGGCCGACCCTGATGGAGGTGGACCATCGTTGGCCTTAACCACTTCGACCGAGTACGACGTATCGACTGGCATGGTAACGGCGACCATCGACGCCAACGGGCAAAGGACTGCCTTTAGCTACAACGATCTACTGAATCGGCTGACAAGGGTAGTAAGGGCGGAGACCGACGCGGTCGCAAAGACTCAAAGCACTTATTCCTATGACGACAGCGCTCGAACGATCACGGCGACCAGCGACCTGTATACCTATGACGATAATCTGTTGAAGACTGTAACCATGTACGACGGCCTCGGCCGGATGACGGAAACTCAAACATTCGAGGGCGGGACGAACTACATTGCGACGCAGCAGCAGTTCGACACCTCGGGCAGGGTTTTCAAAACTTCCAATCCGTTTCGCCCATGGCAGAGCGAAACTCCGGTTTGGACCACTACTTCTTACGATGCGCTTAGCAGAGTGCTGACTGTGACGACGCCGGACAATGCGGTCGTGACCACCACTTACAGTGGCAACACGGTGACGGTTACCGATCAGGCTCAACACAAGCGCAAGAGCGTCACGGACGCGTTGGGGCGAATGATCGAAGTTTACGAAGACCCAACCGGACTGAATTACCAAACCACGTACCTGTATGACGTACTCGATGATCTGGTCAAGGTCAGCCAGGGTAGTCAGCAGCGGTTTTTCATGTACGACTCACTCAAGCGTTTGATCCGCGCTCGTAATCCTGAGCAGGCGGCGCTCGGAAGTTTGGCACTCTCAGATCCGCTCACCGGCCACAGCGCGTGGTCCATTGGTTATGCGTATGACGCGAATGGCAATTTGACGGACAAGACCGATCCGCGCGGCGTGGTTTCAACTTATACCTATGACGCACTCAACCGCAACACGACTATCAACTACTCAGATACCACGATCAATCCGGATGTGAAACGGTTTTACGACGGAGCCGCAAACGGTAAAGGACGGTTCTGGTATTTCTACAGCGGCGGAGATTACTCGACTGGAGCGAATGTGGACCACACGGCGGTCGATAGTTATGACGCACTGGGCAGGCCGCTCGTGCAGCGACAATTATTCAAGCTCAATAACGTTTGGAGTGGTCCATATCAAACCACACGTGGCTACACTCTGGCGGGCGGCGTGAAGACGCAGACATATCCCTCTCAGCACAGTGTGACCTACAACTACGATGCGGCTGGTCGCCTCGGCGACAGGGACGCGACAAATCTCGCCTTTAGGGGCAATCTGGGCGACGGCGTGCTGCGGACGTATGCGAAGGGAGTCGCGTATAGTTCGTGGAGCAGCCTCAGCCGCGAGCAATATGGCACTAACACGTCGGTGTACCACAAGTTACATTACAACATACGCGGCCAGCTCTGTGACGTGCGCGCCTCAAACGTCAACGACGACATGGGTGGCGAACTGGGCGCGCTTGTTAATCACTACAGTACAACTTGGCAATTCTGCGGCAGCGGGACGGACAACAATGGAAATGTGTTGATGGGCCAAACGATCATCAACAGCGTCTTCTTTGAAGATCGTTACGCCTACGACGCGTTGAATCGCTTAACGTCTGTCAGCGAATTTTTGAATGGCTCTACGCCCAGTGGCAGCCAGCAATACAACTACGATCGCTGGGGTAATCGCAACATCACGCCAAGCTCTCCCGCTCTTGGATTCAACACAAGCTTTGAAAAGGAAGATGCAACGAACCGGTTGTACGCGCCGGGCGATTTAGCCCTTGTCGAAAGCGCGAGGCGGATTCGCTATGACGCGGCCGGCAATCAGACGAGGGATAGCTACACGGGCTATGGCGATGCGATTTTCGATGCAGAGAATCACATCACGTCCATCCAGGATAAGCTCGGCGGGTTGTCCACTTACACCTACAACGCCGATGGACAGCGCACGCGCAGAAAGATCAACAATCAGGAGACCTGGCACATTTACGGAATGGATGGCGAGTTGCTGGCTGAGTATCCAGCTAATGCTGCGGCCGGGACTCCACAGAAAGAGTATGGCTATCGCAATGGGCAGTTGCTGGTGACCACCGCGCAGGACACGATTTGGTCAGATGACGCAGTGCCTGCCGGCGGGGCGGTCGCAGGTGATGGTGAGAGTTGGAACTGGGTTAGTTCGAACCCGGGCTCGTTCTCCGGCAGTACAGCGCATCAATCGAACGCGGTTGCCGGTTTGCATCAGCACTACTTTTACGGCGCCACTGCGACGCTGAGCGTGAGTACTGGTGACAAGCTGGTGGCATACGTTTATCTCGATCCGAGCAATGTGCCGAGCCAGATCATGTTGCAATGGAACGATGGTACTTGGGAGCATCGTGCTTATTGGGGAGCCAATAATCTCCCCTGGGGTGTAGACGGCACGAACAGCCGCCGCTACATGGGACCGTTACCCGCGGCTGGCAGTTGGGTGAGACTGGAGGTGCCGGCAAGTTTGGTTGGACTCGAAGGCCACACGTTGAATGGCATGGCCTTCTCGATGTGGGGCGGGCGCGCGACGTGGGATCGGGCCGGGAAGTTTAGTTCCAGCGCATCAATTAACTGGCTGATCACAGATCACCTCGGCACACCGCGCATGGTGATTGACCAGTCGGGCACTCTGGCAAACGTGAAGCGTCACGACTACCTACCATTTGGCGAAGAGTTATTCGCGGGAACCGGCGGCCGCACAGTCGCACAAGGCTATACGGCAGCTGATGGCGTGCGGCAGCAGTTCACGTCAAAGGAGCGGGATGCTGAAACAGGACTTGATTACTTCCTCGCGCGGTACTTTGCTTCCACTCAAGGTCGATTTACTTCAACCGATCCGCTACAGGCCAGCGCACGAAATGGGACTCCGCAAAGTTGGAATCGGTACAGCTATGTTCTGAACAATCCACTGAAGCTGATTGATCCGACTGGGCTCGCAGACAATGATCCACAAAAGGAGAACGACGAACAACCCTCGCTACCTCCACAAACGTCGCCTCCGACGCAACAGCCTGCACCGCCACAGCCAGTGGTGACGCAAACAGCTACTGTATCCGATCCTTGGGAGAATTACCTGTGCTTCGGCCCAACACCCACTACCGTTAAAGTTGACCAGCTGAATGAGCCGCAGGTTAGAACGGACGCAATCAAGGGAACAACGCAATTGAATGTTGGCGTAATTTTGGTCTATACCTTCACAGATCAATTTGGTAACCCGGTGGAGGGACTGGTCACTGAAACCGTGGTCGCCACTCAAGGACGTAAGGTAACTCAGACCACCGACCCGGTTCCTTTAATTGGTGGAAAGGTAATGGACCTAGTTTCAAACCCGGTTGGAGTAGTACCGACGACTCAGGCTCAGCAACTTCACGCTATCTCTGACCTCAACAAACCTTTCGTTACCGGTCAGCAAAATACAATAACCGTAATACCAGATGGCGGCGCGCCACCGCTTACAATAATTCACGAACGGAATTTAAACAATACGACGCCCGGGGCACCACCGCTCGCCGGCGGTTTGATTAAAGGCTATACGTTTACGATGGATAAACCTAAAATACCCAATTAGCAGTTGGCTGATCGGTAAAGGTGAGGAGGAAGCACTTTGAAAGGCTATAGCGCAAAGTCACGACAATATGTGCTCGCTTTAATCCTGATGTTTTTTTGTTTTGACGGTTATGTGGCCCAACAACACTCTCAGGCTGGACCAAAACAAAACTCTGAAATTGCTGGGGTCCAGTTTTCCACTCCACCAGACTTTAAGCTGGAGCAGACCTCCACTCCCAGAGTCGCTTTCATGCGGAATCCCGAGATCTCACTGTTCGTCGCAGTCCCTGACAAGCAGATCGATGACAAGTGCTTAACTGACATTTCGAATGTCGTGTCAGGAATCCTTACTGAACAGGATGCATTTGTTTGGAAGATTCGGCCCGCGACTGATCCACGTGTAAGCAATTACCAAATCAAACGGGGGATCACGAAGGGGCGCAATGCAAAAACCTACGTCCAAGCAGATTATGTGGTCCTCAAAATCCATGGACAAGAGATTGTCGTGGGATTGGTGGGGACATATGGAGAAGGTCTCAAATCAGCATATCACTTCGAGTACGAAGGCGCTGGTTATTCCTTTGTCGGTTGGCGAGCACTGTTTCAGTTAATTTCATCAATTACCGGTGAAAAAATCTGAGGTTATATTAATTCCCCTAATACCGAGTAGAACTTCTGCCTTCCGCATATCCCTCAACTGCATTCAGCAATAACTTTGTGTATATTGACAGCCCAGAATGTATATCCTTGGTTTAACTACGCTCGGTGACTCGGCGGCATCACTCATCAAAGACGGGGAAATCGTAGCCGCGGCCGAGGAAGAGCGCTTTTCGCGACGCAAGCATCACAGCGGGTTTCCCTACAACTCGATACAATATTGCCTCGATGAAGCAGGCATCGGCATCGCCGACGTTGCGCATATCGGTTTGTACTGGAAGCCATGGGTGTTGCGTCACAAAGCGATGCAGGCGTTAAAAGCCGCCATAATCTCGCGCGACATGTTCAAGGCGCGCGTCGATCGCGGTGTCTCGCAGGTTGGCGAGAGTTACCTCGGCATGCTGCGACACCCTCACAGAATTCGCGAACACTTCGGCAACAGCGATTTCAAGTTTCACTTTCTCGAACATCACCAGTGCCACGCGGCCAGCGCCTTTTTTGTCTCAGGCTTCGATCAAGCAGCCATCATGACGTGGGACGGAACGGGTGAAGACACGACGACGCTGTTCTGTCGCGGCGAGGATCGAAACATTCAGCCGTTCAAAAGAATCAAGCTCCCTCATTCGCTGGGCCAATTCTATTCGGCGGTCACGAACTATCTCGGGTTTGACATGTTCGAAGGCGACGAATGGAAAGTCATGGGCCTCGCTGCCTACGGTAAGCCCGAGTACTACGACTTTTTCGCGAAGCACGTGCTCTCGGTAAACGGTAATCACGACTTCCGGCTGGACATCCGCGTGTTAGACCATCACCTCGCGAAGTATTACCAGTTCAGCGAAGCATTCACGAAGGCGCTTGGTCCAGCGCGAGCGAAAGGCGACGAGCTTGTCGAAAAGCACTGGAACGTCGCCGCCAGCGCGCAGAAAGTTTTGGAAGACACTTGTCTGCATTTGCTTTCCGGTCTTTACGAACACACTCGCACTGAAAACCTTTGCATGGCAGGTGGTGTAGCTTTCAATTCGGTCATGAACGGCCGCATCATGACCGAGACGCCCTTCAAAAAATTCTTTATCCAGCCTGCGGCGGGCGACGCCGGTTGCTCGCTCGGCGCGGCGCTACTCGTCTGGCACAGTCGCCTGAACCAGCCACGCAACTTTCGGATGGAACACGCTTACTACGGGCCTGGTTTCACTTCTGAAGAGTGTGCCTCGGCACTGCGCGCAGCGGGATTGCGATTCGAAACGTTGCCCGACGAACAAATGCTGCCGCGAGTTGCTGCAATGCTGGCTGACGGCGCGATCATCGGTTGGTTTCAGGGCCGCATGGAGTTTGGTCCGCGTGCGCTCGGTAATCGTAGCTTTCTCGCAGACCCGCGCCGGTCAGACATGCGTGAGCTGCTAAACAAAAAGGTGAAATTGCGCGAGTGGTTTCGACCGTTGGCGCCGTCGATGTTGGAAGACGCAGCGCAGGAACTCTTCGGGCACGCTCATTACGATCCATTCATGATCACCGTTTTGAACGTCCTTGAAGAAAAGCGCGCCGCCATCCCCGCGGTAGTTCACGTCGACGGCACCGCACGCCCGCAGACCGTGAATGCACATGTTAATCCGCGCTACTGGCAGCTAATTCACGAGTTTGAAAAGCTGACCGGCGTGCCACTTCTGCTCAACACTTCCTTCAACGTCCAGGAGCCGATCGTTCTGTCGCCTGAGGACGCAATCAAAACATTCAGTCGCGCAAGCTTCGACGCGTTAGTCCTGGAGAATCATCTCGTCGTACGAAAGGACCAGGCTGGTTGAAAGTCCTGTTGGTGTCTTCGTATTTGCTTGTTTGCGCCGTGGTTGTTTTCACGGTGCCGACGATGGTTGATTCTTTCCCGGGCTACGAAACATATTCGACTTCCGATGCAGCCCAGGCGACGTTGTTGTGCACGGTTGTCGGCGCCGCTGTCGGTTTCTTCGTTTATCGAAACAAAGAGGAAGGACCTTTCCTGCTGCAACTCTTTGCCTGGGGCCTGCTGATAAGAATGATTGTTGGGATCGGCATCTTTATATTCAACAAGCAGGAATTTTTCGGCGGCGATGCGATTACCTACGACTTCTATGGTTGGGCACAAGCGAAGGCGTGGCAAGGAGATCCTTATTATCAAATAATCGCCAACAGGTTTACAGAAGGACAGGCGTCCGCGTGGGGATTTACCAAGATGGTTGGTGCTGCCTACTACGTCATCGGACGCAACACACTCTCGATACAATTTCTGAATTCTATTCTCGGATCGGCGACGGCGATTCTCGTCTACAACTGCGCGCAGCACGTCTACAAGAACGTCCGAGTAGCAAAAATCGCGGCCATGTATGTCGCATTCTTTCCCTCGCTGGTTCTCTGGTCCGCCCAGGGGTTGAAAGATGCGGCTGTCGTTTTCTGCCTGGTACTGGCGATTCTTGCGAGTATTCGGCTTAACGAAAAATGGTCAGCCAAGCAGGTGATTATTCTGATCGTGGCGCTGTTTTCTGTTCTCAGTCTACGCTTTTATGTGTTCTACATGATCGCCGTTGCGATAGGTGGCGCATTCGTTATTGGTTTGCAGAAGATCACGCCCACAAACTTCGCACGCCAGTTCGTTGTCCTAATTTTAGTGGGAGTGTCTCTCATGTACCTGGGCGTGACTCGGTATGCCAGCGGGCAATTCGAACGCTTTGGAACGCTGGAGGCTGTGCAAAGGAGCCGCGCTGACCTTTCGCGTGCCGGATCGGGTTTTGGGAGAGATGTGGACGTGTCGACAACGGAAGGCGCCATTTCCACCATTCCGATAGGTTTGATCTATCTTTTGTTTGCACCGTTTCCGTGGCAGCTCGTTTCGTTACGACAAAGCATTACGCTGCCGGAGATGATCATCTGGTGGCTGTCGTTTCCGTTACTCGTGCTCGGCATCTGGTATTCACTCAAATACCGTTTACGCCAGATCGCACCGGTACTGATTTTTACCACGATGCTTTCCATCGCGTATTCGGTGTTTCAAGGGAACGTGGGCACGGCATACCGCCAGCGCGCGCAGTTGCTGGTGTTCTACTTTGTGTTTGTCGCGGTCGGTTTTGTGCTGCTGAAAGAGAAACAGGAAAACCGAAACAAGCAGCGGTCGTAGCCG
>Ga0207671_10004592_pt1 | contig 13120 bp, 11 predicted proteins | sample KBSC24metaG_FD_184352 | JGI IMG/M metagenome (GOLD analysis project Ga0207671, IMG submission 184352) | Corn rhizosphere microbial communities from Kellogg Biological Station, Michigan, USA - KBS C2-4 metaG (SPAdes) (version 2) | ecosystem: Host-associated > Plants > Roots > Rhizosphere > Soil... | reverse complement strand
TCCAGCTTGGGTCCCGCTCTATGCAAAACCGCTGGGAGGCATTGAATGCCCTCCCCCAGGGCGAATGAAAGGCGTTGGTCGCGATGGGAACGATATGTTCGAAAAGCAGGGGTTCTTCGATGGCCCTTCTAACGATGGCGATACCGGTGGTTTCGTCTTCGTTGGCGCCTTTCAGCTTCTCCAGGGCCTCGATGGCGCGGATATACGCTACACCACCGCCAGGAACTATGCCTTCTTCCACTGCAGCGCGGGTTGCGTGCAGGGCGTCGTCTACGCGGTCCTTCTTTTCCTTCATTTCTACCTCTGTGGCAGCGCCTACATAGAGAACTGCCACACCGCCGGCGAGCTTGGCCAGGCGTTCCTGTAATTTTTCCTTATCGTAGTCGGAAGTAGTGGTCTCGATCTGAGCCTTGATCTGATTCACGCGGGCGAGGATATCTTCCTTCTTGCCCTTGCCACCTACGACAGTAGTGTTGTCCTTATCGATGGTTACGCTGGCAGCGGTACCTAAATAGCTCAGGTCGGCGCCTTCCAGTTTGTAACCCTGCTCTTCGCTGATGACGATACCCTTTGTGAGGATAGCGATATCCTGGAGCATTTCTTTACGACGGTCGCCAAAGCCGGGGGCTTTTACAGCAGCCACCTTGATCGTACCGCGCAGCTTGTTTACCACGAGGGTAGCCAGTGCTTCACCTTCCAGGTCTTCTGCGATGATCAGGAGAGGACGGCCGCTCTGAGCTACTTTCTCCAGGATATGAAGGATGTCCTTCATAGCGGAGATCTTTTTGTCATAGATGAGAATATAGGGGTTCTGCAGTTCGGCTTCCATCTTTTCGCTGTTGGTAACGAAATAGGCGGAAAGATATCCCCTGTCGAATTGCATACCTTCTACTACGTCAACGGTAGTGTCGGTGCCTTTTGCTTCTTCTACGGTGATAACACCTTCCTTGCCTACCTTGCCAAAAGCCTGTGCGATGAGCTTTCCGATGGCATTATCATTGTTGGCGGAGATGGCTGCCACCTGCTCGATCTTGTTCTTATCGTTGCCGATGGTCTGGGACTGGCTATTGAGGTTAGCAACTACCTTTTCTACAGCCTTGTCGATGCCGCGCTTCAGGTCCATGGGGTTGGCGCCTGCTGCTACGTTCTTCAAACCTTCGCTGATGATGGACTGTGCCAGCACAGTAGCGGTAGTGGTACCGTCACCGGCGATGTCAGCAGTCTTGGAAGCTACTTCCTTAACCATCTGGGCGCCCATGTTCTCGATGGGGTCTTCCAGTTCTATCTCTTTTGCTACCGTAACGCCGTCCTTCGTTACGGAAGGAGCGCCAAATTTCTTTTCCAATACTACGTTACGTCCTTTAGGTCCTAAAGTAACCTTTACAGCATTTGCCAGGGTATCAACGCCCTTCTTCATCTTGTTGCGGGCTTCGATATCGAAGAAAAGTTGTTTTGCCATAATTATTTTGATTGATCTCCTTTATCAGGAGGGTATTTTAGAATTTATGATAATTTAAACGATAGCAAGAATGTCAGATTCCCTCATGATAAGGAAATCGTCGCCTTCGATCTGGATCTCCGTACCGGCATATTTGCCATACAGAACAGTGTCACCGATCTTTACGGTCACCGGCTCGTCCTTTTTACCGGGACCTGCGGCTACAACCGTACCGCGCTGCGGCTTTTCCTTTGCCGTGTCAGGAATGATAATGCCACCGGCAGTTTTTTCTTCAGCGGGAGCTGGCTTCACTATTACCCTATCAGCAAGCGGGGTAACGTTTAACTTTTTGCCCATAGTCGTCTTATTTTATTTGTTTTTTTGAAAATTTGCCCGAAGGAAGTTCGGACGGCGAAGTTAGGCGAATTTTGTACCAAACCCTCCAACTATGTCATTTTTTCATACCAAAGCCCGGCCGGAGGGCGGGGCTTTACAATTACTGCCAAAAAGACTACTTCCGGACCACTTGTGACTCAAAGGAGTAGATTACTACTACGGAGCGTGACAATGGCTCCGGACTTTTCTAATTTTCTTCCCGAGGCCCGGTAAATCCTTATATTTGCAGCCGCTAACAAAGTTCTTATTATAATGATCAGCAGAAGAAATATCAGGGTAAAAGTGATGCAAACCTTATATACCCTGGAAGCACAGGAGCAGACCGTGAAGCCGGGCGAACACGTACGAATCTTACAAAAGCATTTTGACCAGACCAGACAGCTACTTATCTATCTTATATATTTTGTCACGGAAGTGGCTCGTTATGCAGAGACGGACTCCCGTGTCAGGTCTTCCAAACACCTCCCCAACTATGGGGACCTCAATGTCAATATAAAGCTGGCGGGCAACGAATATCTCTGGAAAATACTGGAGGACGCCAGCTGGCAAAAGGCGGTGGGTGTGGATAAACCCCATCTGCAGGACAATAAAGAGCTGATCAAGCGTCTTTACCAGGAGATGGTTCTCACGGAGGAATACAAGCAATATATCAGCGAGGCAGGAAGGGATAAAAAGAGCGAAAAAGGCATCCTCGAATTTATTTTCACGGGTCTGATGCTGCCCAACGCGGTATTCGAGAACCATGTGGAAGAGCTGTTCACGAATTGGGACGACGATGGTGAAATGATCTGTCAGCTGGCAATGGGCTATATCAACAAACCCCAGTCGCTGAATTTCCAGGAGATCATCAGCAAGGATAAATGGGAGTTTGCCAAAGGACTGCTTCAGACGGTGATGGATAAAAAGGACGTGCTGATGGACCTTATCAAACCCAAGCTGAAGAACTGGGACCCCGAGCGGATCGCTACCCTGGATATGATCCTGATGCAAATGGGGGTTACCGAGTTCCTTTATTTCGAGACGATACCACCCAAGGTCACCATCAATGAATACATCGATCTGGCCAAGGAATACAGCACCCCTCAAAGCGGCCAGTTTGTCAATGGCATCCTGGACAATATCCATAAGGACCTTGTCAGGGATGAAAAAATGCATAAGATCAATTTCAAGGCAAACCCTTAGGTTTGCAAAAAAATTACCCATGCGTCGAATAGCCATCGTTGTATTAGCGGCGATCCTGATCGTCAGCTGTCAGAGCAATGACAAAAAAGCGGCAACAGCTGCTACCGGCGCCGCCCGGGACTCCACACAGTTCACGACGGTGGAATGGCTGGACTCTACCAGGGATTTCGGGAAGATGCAGGAAGGGCCGCATCTGGAGGTGTCTTTCCGATTTCGCAATACGGGGAGCAAGCCGCTGGTCATTGAAAGAGTACAGCCCAGCTGCGGCTGTACGGTGGCCGAGCAGCCAAAAGAACCTATTCCACCGGGCTCTGAAGGAGTGATCAAAGCCACCTTCAACAGTCAGGGTCATGTCGGCATCAATCACAAGACGCTTAATGTCTATGCCAATATGAAGGACGCGCCCCATCCCCTGCAGTTTATCGTAGAGGTGGAGAAAAAAGCTTCGTAGGATCTTATTATTCAAACAAACATCAATACACAATGACTCAATTAGTGGTTTTATTACAGGCGCAGGGAGCAGCACCCAACAGTAATTACACCCTGTTCTTATTAGGGGGTATGATCCTGGTGTTCTACTTCTTTATGATACGCCCGCAACAGAAGAAAGCCAAGCTGGCCAAGAAATTCCAGGAAGAGATGCAGAAAGGTGACAAGATCGTGACCATCGCTGGTATCCACGGCACCGTGAATAAGGTAAATGACGATTCCACCCTCCTGATCGAGACCAGCCCCGGCAGCTATCTGAAAATCGAGAAAAGCGCCATTTCCATAGAATGGACACAAGCGCTGAATAAGCCAGTAGCAACAACTGATAAAAAATAACGACAGCCCCGCTCCCGCGGGGCTTTTATATTTAATACACTATGCTAAGGGTCGGTCTAACAGGCGGCATCGGGTCAGGTAAAAGTACCGTAGCCGGCGTCTTCGAGGTGCTGGGCGTTCCCGTAGCCTATGCCGACAGAGAGGCAAAAAAGGTCATGACCGAAGACCCCACACTCCGGCAGCAGATCATACATCACTTCGGAGCCGAGGCCTATATGGGTGAACAGCTCAATCGTCCCTACCTGGCAGCCCAGGTATTTACCAACAAGGAAAAGCTTGCTTTATTGAATTCCCTGGTCCATCCCGCCACTATCGCAGCCGGTGAAAGATGGATGGAGCAACAGGCGGGTCGCGCGCTCTATGCCATTCGTGAGGCCGCGCTGATCTTTGAGAGCGATTCGGTAAGACATCTCGACTTTGTCATCGGGGTCTACGCCCCTCCTACCCTTCGGATGCATCGTGTCCTCCAACGCGATAAGCTCACCCGGGAAGAGGTCCTCCAGCGCATGAAGAACCAGATCGATGAGGATATCAAGATGAGGCTTTGCGATGCGGTGATCTATAATGACGAACAGCACCCGGTAATACCCCAGGTGCTGTCCCTTCACGAACAGCTGCTGCAACGAGCAGCAGCGGCTCAATAACTTATCTGAACTTATTTAAGCTTGGCCAGTGCGTCCTTGATCCTGGCCCATGCTTTTTCGATATTCCCCATGCTGTTGGCGAATGAGAACCGCACACAGGCGGGCTCGCCAAATGCATCTCCCATTACAGAAGATACGTGCGCTGTATTCAGCAGGTACATGCTGAAGTCGGCGGAATTCTTGATTGTATTGGTCCCGTCGGACTTGCCGTAATAGGCAGATACATCCGGAAAGATATAGAATGCTCCCTGCGGCTCAAAACATTTCAGTCCGGGGATGGCTTTTACGAGTTCGAGGGTCTTCTTCCGGCGATCGGTAAATTCCTTTACCATATCCATGCTGGGTGTAAGATCGGCTGTCAATGCTACGACAGCAGATTTCTGGGCGATGGAATTGGTCCCGCTGGTGAACTGTCCCTGGAGCTTTTCACAGGCCTTTGCGATCTCAACATTGGAGGCGGTATATCCCAAACGCCATCCTGTCATGGCAAAACCCTTGCTCAGGCCGTTGATGATCACGATCCTGTCCTTCAGGTCGCTGAACTGGGCAATACTTTCATGCTTGCCGGTGAAATTGATGTATTCGTAAATCTCATCGGAGAGGATGACGACATCAGGGTGTTTACGGAAGACGGCGGCCAGCGCTTCCAGTTCGGCCCGGCTGTATACGGCCCCGGAGGGGTTACAGGGCGAGGAGAAGAGGAATACCCTTGTCCTGGGGGTGATGGCGGCCTCGAGCTGGGCAGGAGTGATCTTAAATGTGTCCAAAGAGGTATGTACCTCCACTACCTTGCCGCGTGCGATCTTCACTAATTCGGAATAGGTGACCCAGTAAGGGGTAGGGATGATCACCTCATCGCCATCGTCTACCAGGGCAAGGATGACATTGGCCAGGGACTGCTTGGCGCCCGTGCTGACGACTATGTTCTCCGGCTTGTAATCCAGGTTGTTATCTCTTTTGAACTTGGTGCAGACGGCCTCACGCAGGTCCAGGTATCCCGATACGGGTGTATAATGGCTCCAATTGTCATCTATGGCCTTTTTCGCGGCATCCTTTATATGCCTGGGGGTATCAAAATCGGGCTCTCCCAGACTCAGGTCAATAACATCGACGCCTTTGGCTCTTAATTCGCGGCCCAGCTTGGCCATTTTCAAGGTCTCCGGTTCGGCAAACCGGGACAGAATAGATGATAATTGCATAGTTTATATAGATATATTACAGAGAATTGCGGCGCAAAGGTAATTATAAGCCATCAGTTCGGTGGTAAATAATTTCCATAAATTGGGTCCCCACAGCGGTCATTTTTGCCAATCTACTAACAGAATTAGTATCCGCAAAGGGTTTTAGGGCTAAATTTCGCAAAAGACATCCGGTGTAAACCAAACTAAAACCTATATTTGCGATTCTTAAAAAACAAACGAAACTTCCAATGAGAGCACTGGTAAGTATTTTTGCTGCTTTATTGATCGTCATTTCACTGTACCAATTATCCTTCACCTGGTTTGTCAACAAGCACGAGTCGGAAATGGAAGCTAAAGCCAAGAGTTATGTCCACCGGCTTTATCCGCAATCTGCCGAACAGAAATATCCCGGCACGGAGCAAAAGGAGGCAAGAGCATCCTACCAGGATACATTGGATCAGCTGTTAAGCATACGCAAAAAGGAGCTGTTGGACAGCACGAAGGATAACAAGATAACGTGGTGGGGCACTTCCTATCAGAAGTCGAAGGAAAGCGAGCTCCTGCTGGGTCTCGACCTCCAGGGCGGTATCAGTGTGACATTGGATGTAGCGCTCGATGGATTGATAAAGAACCTTTCCAACAATCCCCGTGACGGACAGCTGCTGAAAGCGCTCGCTCTGGCCAACCAAAAGAAGGTTGCCAGCTCCAGTAACCTGGTCGACCTGTTTGCACAATCCTATAAAGAAGTCAACCCCACCGGGAAGCTGGCGCCTTTATTCGCCAATGCCAATCGCAACAAGCTCAAGTTCGATGCATCGGATGAATCTGTTATCAGCTATCTGCATGACATGTCGAATGCGGCCATGACACAGACCTTTAAAGTGTTGCAGACCCGTATCGACAAGTTCGGGGTTGCCCAGCCAAGCATCAGCCTGGATCAGAACAGAGGCGTCATCGCCGTCGAGCTGGCCGGCGCCACCGACCCTGAGAGAGTGCGTAAATATCTTCAGTCCACTGCCAACCTTCAATTTTGGGAAGTATATAATCTCGGCGAGCTGGAGAATTCCCTTATCAACGCCGACAAGGTATTACATGATGAGCTCAGCGGTGACACTGCCGCCGTCCGGCACGATTCGACCGCTGCCGGCGACTCGACAGCCCAAAAAGATACTACCACGGGGCCCAATGCGCACCCCCTGCTGAACAATAAGATAATCCAATTTGCACAGGCGTCGACTGATAAATCAGGACAGCCGCGCTATCAGCCATTCCTGGGCGGCGTCGCGATAAAGGATACGCCAACGCTCAACCGCTGGCTGAACAATCCCATCGTCCGCGCCAACTTCCCGCAGGACCTGAAGTTCGTTTATGGCAAGCCGGAAGTGGACGAAGACGGCAAGGTGGCTCTTAGCGTGGCCCTATATGCCATCAAGACGCTGCCAAATACGGACAAGGCTCGTATCGAGGGTTCCGCCATCGAGGACGCCAGACAGGATTTTGATCCCATGACCAGCGAGGTCACGGTGGAAATGTCCATGAACAAGCAAGGCGGCAAAGCCTGGGCCGACATGACGACGAAGAATACCAATAAACCCATCGCCATCGTACTGGATGATATCGTCTATTCCGCTCCGTATGTGAACGAACCGATAACCGGCGGCAATTCCAGGATCACCATGGGACGTAACACCGGTCATAGCATCGAAGATGCACAGGACCTTGCCAACATCCTCAAATCCGGCAAGCTCGACGCACCTGCCAAGATCGTTTCCGAATATGTAGTCGGCCCTACTCTGGGTCAGGAAGCCGTACACGGAGGTCTGATGGCGTTCATCATCTCCTTCCTGGTGATCTTCACCCTGATGCTGGTGTATTACAATACGGCAGGATGGGTTGCCAATATCGCGTTGATATTGAACCTGCTCTTTACCATCGGCGTGCTCAGCGCCCTGCATGCCACCCTGACGGCGCCCGGTATTGCGGGTCTGGTACTTACCATCGGGATGGCGGTGGACACCAACGTTATTATATTCGAGCGTATCAAGGAAGAGCTGACCCGAGGTAAGAGCTATCCATTGGCCGTCAGTGACGGTTACAAGAGATCGCTGGCGCCGGTGTTGGACGCACACGTCACCACCCTGCTCACCGCCCTGATCCTTTTCTATTTCGGATTGGGCCCTGTATTGGGTTTTGCCACCACACAGATCCTGGGTATCCTGCTGTCCCTGTTCTGCGGTATCCTGGTATCCAGACTGGTTACAGATTTCTACACCAACAAGAACCGTCACTTTAAATATTTCACTCCCATCTCGCGCCGCATCTTCAAGCATGCAGCGTTCAAGTTCATCGAATACCGGAAAGTGGCTTATGTCATCTCCGTCGTGGTGCTGATATTGGGTGTGGCTTCGTTCTTCCATGGTTTCAGGGAGGGCGTGGAATTCAGAGGTGGCCGCAGCTATGTCATCGACTTCCACAAAACGGTGACTTCCGCGGAAGTGCGCAGCGAATTGAAGAAAGTAATGCCGGATGCATCCCTGGAGATCAAGACCTATGGCACCAACGAGCAATTGGAGATCACTACGGACTATCGTATACAGGACCAGGGCAATTCGGTGGATTCCGCCGTGCTGGGCAAGCTGTACGCCGGATTGACCCCATTGCTGCCGCGGAGCACCACCTACAGTGATTTCGCCAGCAGCAAAAAGTATGTACAGGGGAGCAAGACGGTGCTGCCAACCATTTCCGATGACCTGAAGTCCGGCGCCATCAAGGCCGTCGTGTTCGCCATCCTGATCATCTTCATTTATATCTTTATCAGATTCCGCGACTGGAGGTATTCACTGGGTACCATCATCGCCCTGCTGCATGACGTATTTGTCACACTGGCGGTATTCTCGTTCCTCCATGAGGTAGTGCCCTTCCCGTTGGAAATTGACCAGCACTTTATTGCGGCGGTGTTGACCGTGGTTGGTTTCTCGATGAATGACACGGTCATCGTATTCGACCGTATCCGTGAGGACAGCCATCTTATGAAGGGCGCCAGCAATGCGGCCATTATCAACAAAGCCATCAACGAGACGCTGAGCCGTACGATCATGACCTCGCTGACGGTGTTCCTCACTATCCTCATCCTCTTCCTCGTGGGCGGTGAAGTAACACGTGGTTTTGCATTTGCGATGCTCATCGGTGTGATCACGGGTACCTATTCCTCTATCTTCGTAGCAGCGCCCTTCCTGGTGGATTTTGCCAAAGGCAAACCCCTGGGTAAAGATCAGGCGCCGGTGGTGGAGAAAGCCAAGGTTAAAGCATAAACGTAATAGCCAGATAGAAAAAAGGCCGATCGGATGATCGGCCTTTTTATTTTAGTGTCCCTTGTGGTGTACTGCGTGATGCGTTCTGTGATGGTGGTGATGGACGGCTTTCTTATGATGGACGGGTTTATGCGTCTGAGCCATCGTCACTCCTGTCATAGCCACGAGGACCAGGACAGACAAAAGGATTTTCTTCATGTTTGATCTGTTTTTTATGGTAAAGAAGCGGTTCAGCTCTTCTTGGGCGCAGGAGTCTTGTTCTCCTTAAACCTCTTGTCCGGCGTACCATCCTTTTTCAGATGGGTAGTAGCAGGCTTTGCAGCGGCAGCGTCCTTATTGGCCTTAAAGCGCATATCGGCTGTACCATCCTTCTTCGTCGGGCCAGCTGCCGTAGTGGCAGGCTTGGCAGCCGTAGTGGTTGCTGGCTTGGCAGCGGCCGTGGTTGCAGGTTTGGTAGCCTTTGCTGGCTTTGTCTTTGCAGGAGTAGTCTGGGCAAAAGTCATGCCGGTGAGTGTCATCAGTAGGCTGGCAATCAGAAAAAGCTTTTTCATTTTTAAAGGAGTTTTGTTTTTACTTCAACGTTTTCTATGTGAATTTATTTAAATGCAACAGTGCTGCCAAAAAAAATCAATGCGCCGGTGCGGGCCTATCCTTCGTTAACTACATATTAACAATTGATTGTGTATTAGAAAGATGCGAAATATTTTCCCTCTTCTTAACTAGTACTTAACCATTTTCCTAAATTAGTAAGAACAAAGCAAAGCAATTTTGCATCCATGCGTTCATCTACCTTAAAATGGATCGTTCTGTCTGCCACCCTGCTGACCGCCATCATCATCGCGGTCCAGCTTTACTGGCTGAATATGGTCTATTCCCTGGAGCAGCGCCAGTTCAATATCAGCGTGGTAAAGAGTGTACGCGGCCTGTTCGAGGACCTGAAAATGAACGATGCCCCCGGCACGAGCCTGCAGGAGCTGATCAAGAACCCGGGTAATAACTATTTTCTGGTAAAGGCGGATACTATCCCCCAAAAGGATTCCCTGGCTTTCTACCTCCAGCAGGAATTTGCGCTTTTTGGCGTCCTGACGGACTGTAAGCTGGGCGCGTATAGCAATACCCAGAAAAAATTCGTGTACGAGGAGTTCCTGCCCTCCCCTGCCTCGCGGTATGCAGCCTCCATGATATCTTTAAAAGACATGCCGATGACGGCGGATCGCTCCGACTACATCCTGCTGTATTTTCCCCATCGGCATGAATATATCCTGGAAGAGATGGACTTCTGGATCATCAGCAGCGCCGTCCTCTTTATCGCCCTTATCGGGCTGGCGGTCAGCCTTTTTTATTTCTATCGTCAGAAATTCCTCGCGGAGATACAAAAGGATTTTGTGAACAACTTTACACACGAGTTCAAGACCCCGCTGGCCGTTATGAAGATAGCTTCCGGCGTCCTGTCCCAGGAAAATATCCTCCATCAGCCGGATAGGCTCGAACGTTATGTCACCATTATAAAGAATCAAACGGAACATCTCCAAAGCCAGGTAGAACGATTGTTGAAGGCGGCTTCTTCGGAGTCCAGGAACCTGCCCATCAAAAAAGAACATATCGACGCCAACCAGCTCATCGAGCAGGCCCTTAACAAGGTTCAGCCGCTGATAGAAGAAAAAAGGGCCAAGATCGAGCTGAAGATGGAAGACAGCAAGGCGGAGCTGCATGCGGATAGGGCGCACCTGGAGCTGGCAGTGGTCAATCTTTTGGAAAACGCCCTGAAATACTCTCCTGAACCACGCATCGTCGTGGAAACGGGCAATGCTGAGGATGAATTCTTTATATCTGTAAAAGACAATGGCGTAGGCATTGAAAAAAAATATTTGAAAAGCATCTTTAAGAAGTTTTATCGCGTACCTACTGGTGATATTCACAATGTCAAAGGATTTGGCCTGGGACTTAATTTCGTCAAACGGATCATCGACGCGCACAATGGAAAGATCCGTGTCAACAGTCTGCCCGGCATCGGTACGGAGTTCCGATTATTTATTCCTCTCAATTAAGAAATTATGCAACAACCCCCTAAAGTAAAAGTGCTGCTGGCTGAAGACGATCTTTCTCTCGGATATGTAATAAAAGATAACCTTATTGATGCGGGCTATGAGGTGGTATTATGCCCGGATGGACAGTCTGCGATCGACAAGTTCGATAAGGGTGAGTTTAGCATCTGTCTTCTGGATATCATGATGCCCAATAAGGATGGATTTGCCGTTGCCAAAAAGATCCGGCAGCAGAGCGATATGGTACCCATCCTCTTCCTTACAGCGAAGTCCATGGAAGAAGATAAGATCAAGGGATTCCAGAGCGGCGCCGACGACTATATCACCAAACCCTTCAGTATCCAGGAGCTGCTGATGCGTATGGAGGTATTCCTGCGCAGGACCCGTAAAATGCACTCCGACAAGTCCGTATATTTCTCCATCGGCAATCTCCGGTTCTCCTACACCGACCTCAAGCTCACCATCGACAAAGAGATATTCAACCTTACTCAAAAGGAGGCAGATCTGCTTAAATTCCTCTGCGAACACTCCAATCGCATTCTGAAAAGGGAAGAGGTATTGTTGAATGTCTGGGGCAAGGACGATTACTTCCTGGGCAGAAGCATGGACGTATTTATTACCAAGCTAAGAAAGTACTTCAAGGCCGACCCGGATGTGAACCTGGAGACCATTCATGGCGTGGGTTTTCGTTTCAATACTCCACAGGCCTGACGATACCGGCCTAAATTCTATCAATAAGAACTGGCTGCACAAGTTTTTGGTACCATTTCCGTTGTTCAATGGCCGGACAGGGATATGTTATATATGCAATATTTCAAACATGCGTATATTTGAATGAATAACATGGCGATAATGAGCTTAACCCCTGATTAACATTAAAATAAAATATGTTTGCGCACTCAAAACGCTAACACAACCTATGCAGAAAAAATGGATCGTACTGATATTAGGTTCTTTTTTCATTAGTCTTTTCCTGGAAGCCCAGCCCCGTCAGGATTCCGTACGCCTGACCCTGCCCGAGGCCGAGAAAATGTTTTTGGACAGCAATTTTCAGTTACTGGCAGCCAGGTATGATATCGATGCCAGCAAGGCCCAGATCATCCAGGCCCGTCTGTGGCCCAATCCCAATTTTTCCATCGGCCATACGCTGTACTCAGGTACGCTGAAGCAGTTTTTCCCCCTGGGCGCCAATGACGAGACCACCGCAGGCCTCTCGCAGCTGATATTGCTGGCGGGCAAACGCAACAAGCAGGTGAAGATCGCCCAGGCCAATGCACAGCTCACCGAATACCAGTTCTTCGACCTGATGCGTACGCTGAAGTATACATTGCGGACGGATTTTTTCCGCATTTACTACCTGCAGCAGTCCGCCAAGGTCTATGATGAAGAGATAAAGGCCCTGCAGCAGATCGTAAACGCATTCAACGAGCAGGCCGGGAAGGGTTATATAGCTGAAAAAGAGGTGATCCGTATACGCGCCCAGCTCTATAGCTTTCAGAGCGAATACAGCGACCTCGTCAACCAGATCAACGATGTACAAAGCGAGCTGCGGCTGATATTGCAGACAAAGCCTTCCGTATTTATCAATCCTGCCACGGACTCCATGGTGCTGGATAAGCTGGACCCAACGCAGTACCCATTGACCACGTTGATGGATTCCGCCTACCACAATCGGACAGATCTGCAGATCGCACGCACCAATTCGAATATCAGCCGGCTGAACTATGATTATCAGAAGGCACTGGCCGTACCCGACCTGACCCTCGGGGTAGGATATGACGAAGCCGGCAGCTTCCTGAACAACTATGTGGGCCTCGCCGCCTCCATCGACCTGCCCTTCTTCAATCGCAACCAGGGTAGTATCAAGTCAGCCAAGGCCCAGATCGCCAGTTCGCTGGCTTCGCAGAAGGGCACGCAGGCCACGGTGGAAGAGAATGTCTCCACGTCCCTGCAAAAGGCTTTTGCCCAGGACAAGCTTTATCGTACCATCGACCCGAAGTTCCAGGGAGATTTCGAAAGAATGCTGCACGAAGTGGTGACGAATTATGAGAAGCGGAACATCAGTATCCTGGATTTCCTGGACTTTTATGACTCGTTC
>Ga0207671_10004588_pt1 | contig 13127 bp, 6 predicted proteins | sample KBSC24metaG_FD_184352 | JGI IMG/M metagenome (GOLD analysis project Ga0207671, IMG submission 184352) | Corn rhizosphere microbial communities from Kellogg Biological Station, Michigan, USA - KBS C2-4 metaG (SPAdes) (version 2) | ecosystem: Host-associated > Plants > Roots > Rhizosphere > Soil... | reverse complement strand
CGAGCAGTGCAACAAGGTTCGTGTTACCGCCGATGGTAAGCTCCGTCCCTGTCTCGGCCACCACGGCGAATACGACCTCAAGCCGACCCTGCGCCCCGCCCGCGACGAGGCCGCGCTACTCGGTGTGATGCGGCAGGCGCTGGCCGAGAAGCCTCCCGTCCACCTCTTCCGCGACAATTACCAGCCCGGTCGCGTCATGACGGCCATCGGGGGGTAAAATTTCCGTCATCCCGAGCTTGTCGAGGGATCAGACGCGTTTTGACCTAAGGCCAAGGCGATAGAATTATCCAACGTCTACGCTTTGTGTTTTATCACGACGCGTCTGATCCCTCGACAAGCTCGGGATGACGGCTGCTAAATAATGTCATGAGTGAAACCATCACCATCCTCGCCTTCGCCCGCGCGCGCGAAGTCTTCGGCTTCTCCGAAAAGAGCGTCGCATTCGAACCGGGCCAGACCGCCGGGGCATTGCTCGAAAAGCTCTCTCCCGGCTGGCGCGCGCGGTTCGCCGATTGCCGCCTCGCCCTCGATCTCGAATTCGTCGACGCCGCCACGCCTTTGCGCCCGGGTCAAACGCTGGCCCTCATTCCGCCCGTGAGCGGCGGGTGATCATTGTTCGCGGGAAATTCATCCCGAAGCATAGCGAGACCCAAATCCTTCTCCTACCTAACCTGTCATCCTGAGCTTGTCGAAGGATCAGCGCCCGAAAGGTGAGCGAATTTCTCGGCAAGTGTCACTTACAGGAGGCTGATCCTTCGACAAGCTCAGGATGACGGGTTGTAAAAGAGTGGAGCGTTACGGCTTTCCAAACAACTTTTTGAGCCCCTCTTCGCTTGCCGCGCAGACGCCCTTCTCGGTGATCAGCGCCGTCACGAGCCGCGCCGGGGTGACGTCGAAGCCGTAGTTGCCCGCGGGCGAGCCGTCGGGTGTCACCTGGACCTCCACGCAGGAACCATCCGCGGTCTTGCCTCGTAGATGGGTCACCTCCGCGCCGCTACGTTCCTCGATCGGGATTTCCTTCAGCCCGTCGCGGATCGTCCAGTCGATGGTCGAGCTCGGCAGAGCCACGTAGAAGGGCACGCCGTTGTCGCGGGCCGCCAATGCCTTCAGATAGGTACCGATCTTATTGCAGACATCGCCCAGTGCCGTGGTGCGGTCGGTGCCGACGATGCAGAGATCGACCAACCCGTGTTGCATGAGATGTCCGCCCGCGTTGTCGACGATGACCGTGTGGGGCACGCCGTGCTGGTTGAGCTCCCACGCCGTGAGCGACGCGCCCTGGTTGCGCGGCCGCGTCTCGTCGACCCAAACGTGAACAGGAAACCCCGCGTCGTGCGCCAGGAAGATCGGCGCCAGCGCCGTGCCCCAGTCGACGCAGGCGAGCCAGCCCGCGTTGCAATGAGTCAGAACATTCAGCTTCGAGCCCGTCGGTTTCTTCGCGAAAATCTCGCGGAAAAGCGCCAGGCCATTCCGCCCAATTGCCTCGTTCACCGCCACGTCCTCGTCGCACAACTCCGCGGCACGGTCGTAGGCGGCGGCGAGGCGCTTGGCCGGGGGCAACTGCAGGACGGCGTCCCGCATCTGGTCGAGCGCCCAGCGGAGATTGATCGCCGTGGGTCGCGTGGCGTGCAGAACCTTGTAAGCGGCGGCGAAGCCCGCATCACTCGGATCGTCCCGGAGTGCGAAGCAGACGCCGTAGGCCGCCGTCGCCCCGATGAGCGGCGCGCCGCGCACCGTCATGTTCCGGATCGCCTCCGCGCATTCCTCCATCGTGCGGAGCGTAAGCGTCTTGAATTCGTGCGGCAGCAGCCGCTGGTCGATCACGCCGATGGAGCCGGACGCGTCGTCGGTGTTGCGCCAGATCGTGCGCCAGCGTTTGCCTTGGTAGTTCATAGGATTGGGAATAATTAAAGAGCCGTCATCCCGAGCTTGTCGAGGGATCAGACGCGCAATCGGATAATCAATTGCTTTGAAAACCGCCAATGGATGCGCTTTTCGTGCTCGCCTAATTCAGTGGAAAGAAATGCGCGTCTGATCCCTCGACAAGCTCGGGATGACGGAAGGAAAAACTTAATCCTTCAGCTTCGCCTGGATCTTTACGCCGAGGGGTGATGCCGGATTCAGCTTCAGCCCGCTCGTCCACGCCTCCTTCGCCTGCTTATCCTGGTCAAGCTGCTTGAAGCTGAGACCCGCGTAATAATAGATCGCCTGCCGGGTCTCGACGTTCAGCGTGTAAGGCGTCTTCACCGTGCCTTCAATCTGCTTGAGCAAGAGCTGGAAATCATCGCGGGCCGTCTGGCGCTTGCCAAAAATTGCGGGCAGCGAAAAATAATTGATCGCGCGGACGAAGCGCACCGCCGGGTTGTTCGGATCGGCGGTGACGGCGGCGTCCATCGTCTTCCCGCCATTCTGGAGGTAGGTCAGCTTGCCCGGACCGATCCAGGCATCGCGGCTGCACAGGGTATAGGCGCTGCCGAGGTAAACTTGCAGGAGATGATTGTTCGGCTGCTGCTTGGTCCATTTTTCCAAATCGGCGGTGAGCGCCTTGGTCTCCTTCGTGTCGCCGTCGACCGCCTTCTGGTGCCGGGCCTGCACCTGCTTGATGAGCGGATCGCTGAAGGGGTCTTTGCGAAAGGCCGGAGCGGGAGCAGCGGCGGGCGCGACAGGAGTAGCGGGCGCCGGATTGGTCGTCTGCGCTGGAAGAAATGTGGAAATCAGGCCCAGGATAAAAACGGTGATCGGAAATAATTTCATGCGCGGAAAAATCGGCCCAGAGACGTTCCCATCAGGCGCGAACCCAGCAGCAATCCGCCGCCAAGCAGGACCATCGCCAGCACGCCCAGCGCGCAGGCCAGCCCGGCGGAATCGGGACTCGGTCGCCCCATGACTTCGTAAATCCCGCGGGTGATGGGCGCAAAGCGCGCCTCCATAGCGAGGATCAAACTATCACTGACCTCCAGCATGGCAAAACAAAAGGTCAGGATCGTCCCCGCAATCAGGTTCGGCGCGATCAGCGGCAGCGTGATCTGACGGAAGGTTCGCCAACGGCCTGCGCCGAGATTGTAGGACGCCTCCTCCAGCGCCACGCTCGTTTGCTGGTAACCGGCATAGGCCGCGCGGACAATGTAAGGCAGCCGCCGCAGCGCATAACTGACCACGAGCAGGAACGTTGGATCCACGCGCGGATTGATCCACGACCACAGAGGCCCGCGCAGATTGAAGCTCATCAGCAGCCCGAAGGCCAGGACCAGCCCCGGCAGCGCCAGCGGCAACATCGCCAGCGCGTCGAGCAGCGCCTTGCCCCGGAATCGTTCCCGCGCCAGCAGATGCGCGATCATCAGTCCCAGCGTCAGGTCCAGGAAGGCGCTCAGGCCCGAGTAGAGGAGCGAGTTGGTGATGAAGCGGGCGTTCGTCCCGTTCGTCAGCGCCTCGGCGTAGAATTGAGTCGTGTACTGGCTTGGCAGGATGGTGAAGAACCAGCGTCCCGCTACCGAACTAAGAATCACGCCGAGATGGGGCAGGATCGCCACGAAAAGAAAACCGGCCACCGCCAGCGTCGCGCTCCAGCCGGCGAGGGGGGAGAGGATCCTTTCCGCCGCTGCGTGGCTCGCCCGCGCAGGCATCGCGCTGGCCGCGCTTTCCCCGAACCGCCGCACGAGCAGGAAGAAGAGCAGCACCAGCCCCAGCGTTGCCACCACGAACGCGTAGCCGATCTGCTCGCTGTTGGCGTCCGAGGTGGCGTGGAAAATCTGCGTCGGCACCGTGGCTGAGAAATTGAAGATCAGCGGCGTCCCCAGGTCGGTGAAGGCGCTGATGAAAACGATGCACGCGCCCGCGAAAATCCCCGGCCGCGCCAGCGGCAGCGTGATGGTCGTGAACCGCCTCCACGCCGACGCGCCAAGGTTCGATGCCGCGTCGAGCAGCGACGGATCGATGTTGGCCAGCGCCGCGCTCACGCTGAGGAAAAAGATCGGGAAAAGATGCAGCACCTCCAGCACGACGATCCCCGTGAAGCCGCTCGCGCCGAGCCAGTCGATCGGGCTATCCAGCGGCAGGATTCCTAATTTTACCAGTAGCAGGTTTAACGCCCCGAATCGCGCGAAGATATGCTTGATCCCCAGCGCTCCGACGAACGGCGGCAGAATCAGCGGCGCCAGCAGCAAAGGCCGCAGCAGCTCGCTCCCCGGAAAACGGCAGCGGGTGAAAAGCACGGCGAGGGGAATCGAAACAAGCGCGGTGAAAAACGTGGAGAGCAGCGCGATCTCGAAGCTGTTGACCAGCGAGAGACGGTAAAAGCGATTCTCCAGCAACAGCCGGAAAAAATTCAGAGTGAGCGTCCGGTGACCTTCTCCATCCGTCGCCACGAACGCTCCGGCCAGCAACCCCAGTAGCGGATAAATAAGAAAACATCCGAAGAAGAGAGCCGGGACGAGGAGAAAAAAGCGTTTCATGGCCCGCGACCCAAGTAGCCCTTTGAGGCTCTTCCCGGCAAGCGAAAAGGGAGAGTCTTGTATCAACTTGTTGAGATTGCTTTTATCACAGCTTTTATCGACATGTTCGCAATTGATGCTACGCTCGTTGTCTGTCTTTTTCCCGTCCCTTGAAGATGAAGCGCTTACTCTCTTCCTATCTCCTCTGGTTGGCCTTCGTTCCCGCTTTTGCCCAGCCCAATATCCTTTTTGTCGGCAACAGCTTCACCTACAGCGCCACCGCCTCCAGCTATAATACCGCCAATGTCCACGACGAAAACGGCACCAGCCAGGGTGGCGTGCCCGGTATCTTTCAGAAGATGACTTCCGGCCTCGGCTATTCCGCCAACATCTCCATCGAAGCGGTCGGCGGCCAGACGCTCGCCTACCATCTCGCCAACAAGAGCGCGATCATCGGCCAGTCGAAGTGGGACATCGTCATTCTCCAAGGCTTCAGTACCGAGCCCACCACCATTGGCGATGTTGCCGGTTTTAACAATTCTTTGGCCCAGCTCAAAAGCCTCATCCTCGGCGCCAATCCGAACGCCAAGATCTATCTTTATGAAACCTGGGCCCGGGCCGACCTCTGCTCGCTTGGCGGCAGCTCGAATTTTCCCAGCCTGGCCGCGATGCTGAATCAGCTCCACGCCAATTACTACGCCGCCAATGCCGCCTTCGGTTTCCAGGGCGTCGCTCCCGTCGGAGATGCCTTCGCGCTGGCCATCTCGAGCGGCTACGCCATGCCGAATCCTTACACGCCCGTCTCCGGCAAATGGGACCTCTGGTGGACCGATAACTACCACGCCAGCACTCTCGGCAGCTATCTCTCCGCCGCCGTCTTCGCCGCGCAGATTGCCGGACTCGATCCGCGCTACATCCCGACCGGAGCGGGCAGCGCCGCTGCGGGCCTTAGCATCTCGGCTGCCGACGCCGCCAACCTCAACCTCGTCGCCTATCAGATCACCGCCACCGCACCGGCCATCACCAGCCCGTCCGCCACGATTTTCGGTGCAGGCGTAACCTCCAACTTTAAGTTTACGGCCACCGGCATTCCCGCTCCCACTTTTAGCGCCACCGGGCTGCCCGCCTGGGCGAGCCTTGATCCGGTCAGTGGCACGATCAGCGGCACGCCGCCCTCGGGAACGACTTCCTCCTCGACTATTCTGATCACTGCTTCCAACGGCGTCTCTTCTGCCACCACCCAAAGCTTCACGCTCGACGTAAATGCGCCCGCCATTCCCGTGATTCTCAACGGCCCGCCTCCGACCACCGCCCCTATCCGCATCGCCCCGTATAACTTTGCTTTTCAGGCCAGCGGGGCACCTACACCCACCTTCAGTCTGACCTCGGGCAGTCTGCCTTCCGGAATGGCTCTTTCTTCCTCGGGCACTCTTTTCGGCACACCGACTGCCGCGGGTACCTACTGGGCCACGGTGAGCGCGGGGAACGGCTACGGCAGCGCCAGCCAGACCTTCAGCATTGTCGCTCAAGCAGTCGCTCCCACGATCACTAACGGCCCGCCTCCCGCCACCGCTTTGATCGGCAATTCCTACACCTTCACTCTTCTGGCGGGCGGTGCTCCCGCCCCCACCTTCAGCGTGACTTCGGGAAAGCTGCCTCCCGGAATCAACCTCTCATCGACTGGCGTCTTTTCCGGTTCGCCGACGACTGCAGGCACCTACTTCGCAACAGTAAGCGCTGCCAATGGCTTCGGTGCCGCGGCGATACAAAGTTTCAGCATCGGCGTCCAGCCCGGTACCGTCGAAATGTTCAACTTTGGAGTTGCGGGCAGCGGCAACTGGAATTCGCTCGCCAGTAACGGTTATACGAATGGCTCCGTCACCAATGCGAAGGACTTCCGAACCGGCGCCGCCACCGGCGTGAAACTTCAGATCACCACCCCCTTCACCTTCAGCACCACTTACGGGACAGCGAGTACCGCGCTCTATCCGGGTTCAATCCAAAATTACGCCTATGCCGTCGGCAACACCGATGCCGCCGGAGTGATCACGCTGAGCGGTCTCAGCACCTCTTCCACCTACAACATCACTGTCTTCGGCTCGGTGAACAACGGTTGGGGCGGCCTGGTCAATTACACCATCGGCACGACCACGTTGAACCTGGCCACGACCAACAACACCACCCTGACGACCACCTTCCCCAAGGTCGCTCCTGACGCCAATGGTAAGATCGTGCTGTCCGTTTCGGCCGGGACTGAATCGATTGGTGACATCAACGTTCTCACCGTCAGCGCGCCCGGACAGCCTTCCACGATTTCCAACGGCCCCGCGACCATCACGGCGACGGTCGGTACGGCCTACAGCTTCACCTACACCGCCGGAGGTTCTCCCGCCTCAGGCTTCAGTGTGACCTCGGGTGCTCTTCCACCCGGGTTGACGCTCACCTCGGCGGGTACAATCTCCGGCACGCCCACCGCTGCCGGGAGTTATGCGGGGGTGATCGGCGCCGCCAACGGAGCCGGTTCCGCTTCCCAGACTTTCGCCATCACCGTTGCCGGAAATTATAGCCAGTGGACTGCCACCCGCTTCACCGCCGCGCAGCAGCTCGATCCCACCATCAGCGGGCTCAATGTCGCTCCCCAGCACGACGGAGTTACCAATCTGATAAAGTATTTGTGCGACATCAATCCCTCCTCGGCCATGAGCGCCGCTGACCGTGGAGCATTGCCGGTGGCAGGTACAAGCGGTTCGTACCTGACGCTGACTTATCGCCGGAATCCGGCATTAATGAATCTGACGGTAGAGGTCCAAGTCTCCACCGATCTCCAAAACTGGCAAACTGTAGCCCCTGATCTCAACCAAAATGCCGGAACCGATACGGCCACCGGCGATCCGCTTATCCGGGTTGGAGTCGATGCAACTCTTGGGAAGAAATTTATCCGCCTCCGTCTCACTTCGATTTGAATGTACTTGATGGAGAGCTATATATGCAAAGGGTGAGTCATGGATTTAATTAGAATCCCGGACAATCCTTTGCTTAACCAAGGACAAATAAAGATTTCCTTAACTCCGTTTTCATTTATATTGCAACAATGACCGCGACTGCTACAGCTTCCCTTCCTTTAGAAAAAAATCGCATGAAACTTCCCTCTATTTTGCTCGTGTTGCGGCTGGTGATTTTGACTGCCCTATTTGCAGCATTTGGTTTGAAATCGGCTTCAGCTTTCTCTTACCCGGCGGTCAATGGCACAAACTTTCTTTACGGCAATTCCGCTGTGAATCAGGTGGGACAAAACGCCTTTTTTTTTGGCCCCGGAGTGCCTTACCGCTATTTCATTCCTCATAATTATAACTCAGCAACCCGGTACCCGGTCGTTGTTTTCCTGCACGGTTTGGGAGAGGGTGGTACCGATAATAACAAACAACTGACAGCGGGAAGCAATACCGCCAACGGTGCGCTTGCTTTACTGTCATCGAGCAATCCCAATAACCAGGACACTTATCCGTGCTTTATGGTTTTTCCCCAATCGGGTTCGGGTTGGTGGGGTGCGACCAGCATTATCCCTATCCAGGCGATTCTCAGCACGCTTAATCAATATTATTCGATCGATACGAGCCGCATCAGCCTGACCGGGCTTTCGGCGGGCGGCATTGGCACTTGGAATATCATGCAGTGGCAGGGCGGCAACGCCAATGTCAACGGTGCCATCCAATTCGTCACCGGGGCCAACAGCATCTTTTCTTGCGGTGTTCCCCTGTCCGCCAGTGCGGATAATTCTATCCAGATGCCTAAAGTTCCCATGTGGGCTTTCCATGCCGCAAATGACCCCACCGTTGGGGTGGGAGGTGATGACATCGCCATCGCCAATATGCGGAATCACGGCTACCCCGCCATTTATACCCGTTATGCCACAGGTAGCCACAGTACAGCCGTTTGGGGTGGGGCCTATCAGACGCCGCTTCTTCTTCCCTGGATGCTCGCGCAAAAACTGGGTGAACCGATGCACGGTGTCTTCAATATCCAGATCACCAATTCCTCTCAGTCCGGCTCGAGCCTCAACCTCAGCGGTCTCGCCAATTCCTCGCCGACTTACACAGCGATGGGTTGGACTTCCAATTTCCAGTCGACCTTCCAAAGTGGCACCGGTACCGCGCCTACTTGGTCCATCTCCAGCATCCCTCTCTCTTTTGGTTATAATCTCGTCCAGGTGATCGGTCAGGCGCCCTCTTATAATACCAACAACGGGGGCCTGACGACTGCCAGTGCGCCTTTCAGCACGATTTACAATAACCAGTCGAACGCCTCGACTCCGTCGATCGGCATCACCAGCCCGGTCATCACCAATTCCAGCTACGCGATCTCCTCGCTCCTGGCCCTCTCGGGCACGGCTGCATCAAGTGGCGGTACGATCACCCAGGTTACCTGGACAACGAGCCTCGGCTACAGCGGAACTGCCAGCGGCACGACCAATTGGTCCGTTGCGAATGTGCCCCTGATCGCAGGTCTTAATACTGTTACGGTGATTGCCACCGATGCCAACGCCAATACCAGCTCGGTCAGCTTCGATGTTACCTACGGCGGTGCTTCGGCCAATCACGCCCCTGTCGTTTACGCCTACTATCCCATAGATCTCAACGTCTGGGTGAACGGTCCCTACACCAATCCTTACGTTTCCTACCAAACGATCACTTGGTCGGGCTCCTCCGCCAATGCCGTTAATCTTCAGGGGTCGGTTACCGATGACGGCCTGCCTAACGGATCGAGCGTTACCTACGGATGGACTCAGGTCGGCGGACCGAGCGGCAATGTCATTTTCAGCAACCCTTCTTCTCTAGCCACCACGGCCACTTTCACGCAGATTGGCACCTATGTCATGCGGCTGACTGCCAGTGATGGAGCCTTGAGTAGTTCCAGCGATGTCACCGTCACGGTCCTTCCCACGGGCACGGTCCAGGCCGCCATCGATTGCGGCAGCACGAGTTCCTTCACCAGCACGGATAGCATCTCCTATATTGCGGACAATAGTTCCACCGGTACCAATCTCTACGACAATATCGGGCCTTGGACGGGACTGGGACCGGATCCCAATGGCTCGCTCTACCAGACCATGCGGGTAGCCAATAGTGGGACGGGCTTGGTCTATAGTATCACTAAGAACGACGGTAGTGCTCTACCCAACGGTACGTACGACGTCGACCTCAAATTCATTGAGCCCAGCGGTATCCTTCTTTCAGGCGCTCGGGTCTTCAATATCTCGGCGCAAGGTCAGCCGGCAGTTTCCAATCTCGATATTTACGACCGGATCAAGGATCTGGGGGTGAATAACAATCGACCGGCTTCTTACGATCACATCATTCCAGGAGTTACAGTCACGAATGGAACGCTAAACATTACCCTGTCCGGTGTGGTCGGTTACCCGGTCATCAGCGGTATCGTGGTTCGCACTTCCACTCAGGCTCCCACGGCATCCGCGGCAACGATTCTCAATGGCCCTGCCACGGCTACCGGCCGGGTTGGCATTGCTTACAACTTCACCTATCAGGTGGGTGGTTATCCGCAGCCGACCTTCTCCGTTACCTCAGGGCAGATCCCGACGGGCGTCCTTCTTTCCTCCGCGGGTGTACTGGCGGGCACTCCGCTGACGGCCGGAACCTATACCGGCACGATAACGGCGGCCAATGCACTGGGTTCCGCCAATCAGAACTTCTCCATCGTGGTGGCGCCCAGCACAGCGCCCACGGAGATATTCAACTTTGCTTACGATGCCCACACTCTCGGTAACTGGAATTCCCTCTTTGGTAATAATGCCTGGATCGCAGGTACGGTGAACATTGCCAACGCCAAGGATTTCAACACCGGATTGACCACTAATATCGGCCTCTCGGTCACGGGCAGCTTCACCTACGGCCAGAATTATGGTGTTTCCAGTTCTGCACTCTACCCATCTCCGATCCAAGTCTATGCGTTTGCCACCACCGGCACCGCATCCGTGACGGTAAATGGGCTCAATACCTCGTCGACATACAATGTTATCGTCTTCGGTTCTGGCGCTGGCCTAAGCGGTACGGGTAACTTCACAATTGGGTCCACGACGAAAGGCTTGGCGATTGGCAACAACACCACCAACACGGCCACCTTCAATAACGTTTCGCCCGATGGTACCGGTAAGATCCTTCTGACAGTTTCGAAGGGCACGATGTCGAATTACAATGCCCTCAGCGTGCTGAGCATCAGCCAGGTTATCCAGCCACCGGTTATCACCAATGGTCCCGCGCCGAGCAGTGCGGCTGTGGGCGTTGCCTATAGCTTCACCTACACGGCAACTCAGCCGAGCGGTGCTCCTGCGGCCGCCTTCAGTGTGAGTTCCGGAGCTTTGCCCGTCGGATTGAGCCTCTCGGCGGCTGGTACTATTTCTGGAACGCCGACGCAGACGGGTGTCTATGCGGGTACGGTCAGTGCCTTCAACGGTGCCACAACCCAGGCCAGTCAAAACTTCAGTATCACCGTCACCACCCCGTCGTACAGCCAGTGGTCCAGTCTCAAGTTCACCCCATCGCAGCAGTCGGATCCGAACTTCATCGCTCCGACGGCGACTCCATTGCATGACGGCGTATCAAATCTGCTGAAGTACGCCCTCGATATCAACCCATCCGCGACGATGAGCACGACCGACTTGGCAGCCCTGCCGGTTCTTAATACGTTGAATGGCGATGGAGCCACTATCCTCACCTTGACCTATCGCCAGAATCCTTCGGCGACCGGTATCACGGTGAATCTCCAGACCTCTCCCGATATGGTGAACTGGACCACAGTCACGCCCGATTATGTTCAGAGTGCGGGAACGGATAGCTCCACGGGTGATCCGATGATCCAGGTAGGAGTTAATGTCACCGGTGCCAGCAAGGAATTCATCCGCCTTAACGTGACCCAGCCCTAAATATCCATATCCGAAAGACCACTTGGGAGCTCTCTTCAAATATTTATTTGAGAGGGCTCCGGTGTTTTTCAAATAAGGATTCCGGATATCATTCCGGCCTCAAAGGCCTAATAAATGATGTGCTTTAGTAGCTATTTCATTTACATTGCAACAAAGGCTGCGGCTGCTACATATTCCCTTTCCAGCCTCGATCCAGAACTCTATTTATGAAATTATCGTCCATCTTTTTCGCCACTTTGCGGATTGTCATTTTGCTGACACTGGGAGTTATCTGGGGAGTCTTGCCGGTTTCTGCCTCCATTGTTTACCCGGCAACGGATGGAACCACTTTCCTATACGGTAACACGGGGACTAACGCAGTGGGACAAAGCAATTATAACAATGTCTCCAATCGTACAGGTATGCCTTACCGCTATTTTATACCGGTCAATTACAATTCGGCGACCAAGTATCCACTCATTGTCTTTATGAACGGGTTGGGCAATGGCGGTACGGATAATAATGTGCAAATGAATGGGAATGGCAACGGGGCAACCGCCCTGGTGGCATCGGATACCAATCCGGCGAATAGCAACCAGCTCAATTATCCCTGTTTCATGGCTGTTCCCCAGTCGGGTGGTGTTGGCTGGTGGGGTAACACCTACATCCCCGCCCTCGAGGCGATGATTGCCACCCTCAAGCAAAATTACTCGATCGACAGCGACCGCATTATTCTAACTGGTCTGTCGGCGGGTGGCATTGGCACTTGGAACATCCTGCAATGGCCGGGAGGTTATTACAATGGCACGTGGATCGATGCGGGCGGACCCATTTTCTCGTGCGGTGTTCCGCAGAGCGGCGGGGTGGATAATGCCAAGCAGATGCCGGTGCCCAAGCCGATCTGGACCTTCCATGCCGCCAACGACCCCACGGTGGGTTGCGGTGGCGACGACAATGCCGTCAGCTACCTGCGTCACCAGGGCCAGTCGATCGTCTACACCCGTTATAACGGAGGGCAGCACGGCATCTGGCCCACGGCCTACCAGCATCCGCTCCTCCTTCCCTGGATGTTTGCGCAAAAGCTGGGAAAACCCATGCAGGGTATTTTCAATATGGCGATCACCAGTGCTTCCCAAGGCACGAGTCTGAACTTGATGGGGACCGCCAATGCTTCGGCCCAATTTACGCGAATCGGCTGGACCAGTAACATGCTCACCGCGGTTACCTCCTTCACCGATGGAACGTTCAGCGGCACCTCGCTGACCACGACGTCCACCAATCTGGCCGTTGGGAATCGCATTGGTTCTTATGACGGTGGCGGCCACCTCTTCCTGTTCGACGTGATGTCGGCCACCGACTCGCATCACGTAATCGTGAACAATTCTCCCACTTCGTATGGCTTAAGTGCGACTCCGGTCTGCGTTCTCTATGCTCCGGGCACGGATGTTACCAGTCCGGCTCCGGGAACCGGCACAGGACCGACGTGGTCGATGAACGGCATTCCCCTCTCTTTCGGTCTTAACAATATCCAGGTCATGGGAATGGCCCTCTCCAATAATAGCGGCATGGGAGGGATGACGACGGTTAATTTCTCGTATTCAACTCTCTCTGCCAATCCTTCCAGCAGCGTGACGCCCTCGATCGGTGTCACCAGCCCGGTGATCACCAATTCGGCTTACTCGATCTCTTCGGCGCTTGCCCTCACGGGTACCGCGTCTGAAAGCGGTGGCACTATCACCCAGGTCAACTGGGCGACGAATCTCGGCTACAGCGGCACGGCC
>Ga0207671_10004587_pt1 | contig 13127 bp, 9 predicted proteins | sample KBSC24metaG_FD_184352 | JGI IMG/M metagenome (GOLD analysis project Ga0207671, IMG submission 184352) | Corn rhizosphere microbial communities from Kellogg Biological Station, Michigan, USA - KBS C2-4 metaG (SPAdes) (version 2) | ecosystem: Host-associated > Plants > Roots > Rhizosphere > Soil... | reverse complement strand
GGCACCATCGTCTGGCCATCGCCCCCGAGCGAGCCGAAGTACAGCTCGTGGAGCAGCGTCGAGTTGGTGTCAATGAGCTCTTCGCGCTTGAGCCCGTTGACCTGGAAGCCGGGCGCCGCAGCGAAGTCCAGGACCGCCAGCTGCGCGCGGATGGCGTTGAGCCGTTTGACGGCACCGCCGTAGTTGTTCTGGTGATGGCTGCGCAGCAGCTTGTCGGAGAGTCCTCGCAGTGTGGTCGGGTCAAACGGAAGTTCTTGAATGCGGATGTCCATGATGTGTTCCTTCACGCGCATGCGGCGTCGTCAGCTGGTCACGAGGTAGGGCGCAAGGCTCAGCGCGAGGCCGCACAGGCCCGACACGAGAACGACCGGGATGACGCCGACCTTGAAGCGAATCAGGGCGATGGCCGCGGCGACGCCGATGACTGCGGCCGGCCACTCGAAACGTCCCGACAGACCCGCTGGCCAAAGCACGTGGTACGCGAAGAACACCGCGAGGTTGACGATGACGCCCACGACCGCGGCGGTGATGCCGGTCAGCGGTGCCGTGAACTTCAGGTTGCCGTGCGTCGACTCGATGAACGGGCCGCCGAGCAGGATGAAGAAGAACGACGGCAGGAAGGTGAAGAAGGTGACCACGGCTGCCGCAATCGCGCCGGACAGGAACAGCGAGTCCGCTCCGAAGATGGCCTTCGTCCAGCCGCCGACGAAGCCGACGAACGAGACCACCATGATGAGTGGCCCCGGCGTCGTCTCCCCGAGGGCCAGGCCGTCGATCATCTGCAGCCCGGTGAGCCAGTGGTAGTGGTCCACGGCTCCCTGGTAGACGTAGGGCAGCACCGCGTAGGCCCCGCCGAACGTCAACAGCGCGGCCTTGGTGAAGAACCACGCCATTTGCGTGAGGACAGCGTCCCAGCCATGGAGCAGGGTGAGCCCTCCGATGGCAGCCGCCCACAACGCGAGAAACGCGACGAGGACACGCAGAAAGTGCTTCCATGTGAACAGCGCATGCGCCGGCGTGGGCGTGTTGTCGTCGATGATGGCCGCACCGAAACCTTTGGCTGCCTTGCCATGCCCTCCGCCAACGGCGAACTTGGCGGGGGCGTAGCGTCCACCGAAGTACCCGATGAGGCCGGCACCCAGGACGATGAGCGGGAACGGCAGGTTCACCGCGAAGATGGCGACGAAAGCTGCGACGGCGACTCCCCAGAGCCAGCTGTTCTTCAGCGCACGCGAGCCGATGCGAATTGCGGCCGAGACGACGATGGCCGTCACCGCAGGCTTGATGCCGTAGAAGAGACCTGCCACCGCAGGGACAGTACCGAAGGCCATGTAGACCCAGGACAGGGCGATGAGGATGAACAGCGACGGCAGCACGAACAGACCGCCGGCGACGATGCCGCCCCAGGTTCGGTGCATCAGCCAGCCGATGTAGGTGGCCAGCTGCTGTGCCTCGGGTCCGGGCAGCACCATGCAGTAGTTGAGCGCGTGCAGGAAGCGGTTCTCCGATATCCACCGGCGTCGCTCCACCAACTCCTCATGCATGATGGCGATCTGCCCGGCCGGCCCGCCGAAGCTGATGAAGCCGAGCTTGAGCCAGTAGGCGAACGCCTGACCGAAGGTGATGGGCTCGGGCGCCGCGTCTGCGGTTGTTGCGGGGAGGGCAGTCATTTCGCGAGCCGCAGCGCGGCGTACAGAGTGTCGAAGAAGGCGCAGGACGCCGCGAGCAGTGCGTCATCGTTGTCGTGCTGGGTCTGCAGGCCACGAACCATCATCTCGACACCGGCGGCCTCGTCGACGGGGATGCCTCCGATGTCGATGTAATGCACCAATTGGCCCATGCGTTTGAGCGCGGCGTCCTCATCGAGGCCGAAGGTGTGCGCGACGACCTCGAAAGTCACCTTGTCGCCCACGTGAGTGAACCGGGCGCCGTCGAAATCAAAGCCAAGCGCAGACTTCGGGCACTTCCTGGGGTCGACGAGCCAGACGAACTTTGGAGACTTGTCCACGAAGCGCCGCACCAACCAAGCAGTGGCGAGGCGGTCGACCCACGGCCGCTTGCGCGTCGCCCAGGTTCGACCTTGGAAGTCCTCGACCGCTTGGCGCTGGACATCTGCTTCAGCGGAGGCAGGCTCGCCGGGCGACAGGTGCAACTCCACTTCGCGCCGGAGCGCGGCAAGGGCGCTGCCGGCCTTTTCGCTGGGCTTGCCGGGAAAGAAGTCACTGCCTCGGATGGCCTGGAGCTGCTGTTCGAGCGCTCGAAGACTCTTGTGCAGTTCGACCTCGGTGGCCTTTCTGATGGTGCCGCGGGCTTCCTTGATGGACTGCAGCAGTTCCGCATAGAGATCGGAGCGGTCGAAGAGGGCCCGGAACGATTTCTCCTGCGCGTCGTCACGCGCGTTGACGACCAGCATGTGCGCGTCAGCGCCTGCGTCGGCGATGGTTCGCTCGATGTCCCAAAGGGCTGGCGCGGTCGGCGCGCCGGTCGGGAGGACGTAGACGCCCTCGCGCAGAGTTCCCGCACCGGTGGCCTTCAAGGCTCGCCAGACGCGGACCCGCAGCGCGCTGGGGCTGGTCGGAAGCGTTGCTGTAAGGACTAGCCACTCATTCATGTAGCAAGTATCACGTACTATGATGAATGCTACAAGGGCGTGGGTATCGTCGGAACAGAGTCCCGCTCTGTGCTCAACTCACGCCATGTCAGTTCGCACCGCATTTCCTGCCCTCGCTGCCGCGCTTCTGTTCGGCGCCAGCACGCCGCTGGCCAAGCTGCTCGTTGGCGACGTCCCCGCGTTGCTGCTGGCCGGATTGCTCTATCTGGGCAGTGGCCTGGGGTTGAGCATCTTGCTCGCTTCGCGCTGGGCGCGAGAGCGCGCCTCGGGGCAGGTGGCAACGCGGCTCGCAATCCCGCGCAAGGAGCTTGCGTGGCTTCTGGGCGCCATCGTGTTCGGGGGCATGCTTGGCCCCGCGCTGCTGATGCTCGGCCTGACACGGACCACCGGCGCTGCGGCGTCGCTTCTGTTGAACGTCGAAGGCGTGCTCACGGCGGTCATCGCCTGGCTGGTGTTCAAGGAGAACACCGACCGCCAGATCGTCCTCGGCATGGTCGCCATCGTCGCCGGCGGCATCCTGCTGTCGTGGGAGCCTGGAGGCGCCACGTTCTCGACGGGTGCGCTGTTCATCGGGGGCGCCTGCCTTTGCTGGGCCATCGACAACAACCTGACGCGCAAGGTGTCGACGAACGACGCGATGCTCGTCGCCGGACTCAAGGGTCTCGTCGCCGGCACGTGCAACACAGCACTGGCGTTGGCGGGCGGAGCGACCTGGCCTGGATTGCCGACAGTCGGCGCCAGCCTGCTCGTCGGGTTCTTCGGCTACGGCTTGAGCCTCACGCTGTTCGTGGTCGGCCTTCGAGTGCTGGGCACGGCCCGTACCGGCGCCTACTTCTCGGTGGCGCCCTTGTTCGGCGTCATCATTTCGCTGTCCATCTGGCCCAGCGTGCCGGGCCCGTTGTTCTGGCTGGCCGCAGCCTCGATGGCGCTGGGTGTCTGGCTGCACGTGCGGGAGCGGCACCTCCATGAGCACACCCACGAGCCGCTCGAGCACTCCCACCAGCACCGGCACGACGAACATCACCAGCACGAACACGTTTTCGCCTGGAGCGGCGACGAGCCGCATGCGCATCTGCATCGTCACGAGGTGCTCACGCACAAGCATCCTCACTATCCGGACATCCATCACCGGCACACGCACCCGCAACACTGAGCGCCGCGGCGAGCAATATGACGCAGTTCGTCGCAGGCGCGCCGCGCGTTGTCAGTTCGGCCGTCCGCAGGCTTCGACGAGATTGGGCTCGGGTTGTGATGAACTTCACGGTCAGAAGTCGCAGCGGTCCCGTTGTGCTGTTCCCCCGCATTTGGGCACGCTCCGTGCAACCGAAGTGCGCGCCGGGCTGGGAAGTCGGCTCCTTGCAGAACACCAACATGATGGGAACCCAATGCAACGCGCGCGCCTCCTCGCCCTCCTGACTGCCACTGTCGCCGCATGCGGTGGCGGTGGTCAGAACACATCGAGCACGACAACCACCTCCGACTCGCCGGCTGCTGCACCCGTCGCGGCTCCCGCACCGGCGCCGGCACCCGCAGCGGCGGCACCGACTCCTGCACCCGCGCCGGCACCCGCAGCTGTTTCATCGTCGCCGGCACCGGCACCGGCATCCGCAACCTTGAGCGGAGGCTTCGCCGGAACCGTGACGGGCGGCGGCAGCGCAACGGCCGTGACGGTCACGACGGCGGCGCAGATGCAAGCGGCGATCGACGCATACACCGGCAGCGGCGGACTCGTGGTCCGCTACAGCGGGACGTTCGACTTCTCGACCATCCCCGATCCCTGCGCGCAGTGGCAGAAGGCGGCCGGTGCCATCGTCGAGATCAAGAACAAGAGCAACGTCACCATCGAGGGCACGGACAGTTCGGCGGCGAACTTCGGGCTGGCCATCAAGGCAGAGTCCACGAACGTCATCATCCGCAACATGACGATCGGCCTGCTGCCCGGATCGATCGACGCGATCGGCATCGAAGGCCAGAGCGGCAAGTTCCCCGGCTACATCTGGATCGACCACAACACGCTGTTCAGCAGCCTGGCGGAGTGCTCGGGTGCGGGTGACCTGGAGTTCGACGGCCTGGTCGACAACAAGGCCGGCGCACACCACATCACCTACTCGTACAACCACCTCCACGACCATCACAAGGTCGGCCTGATCGGATCGAGCGACAGCGATTCCAGCGACCGCTTCATCACCTTCCATCACAACGTCTACCAGAACGTTGGGTCGCGGCTGCCGCTGCAGCGCGGCGGCTACACGCACCTGTACAACAACCTCTACAGCGGCGTGCTCGCGTCCGGAGCGAACATCCGCATGAACGGCTATTCGCTGATCGAGGGCAACTACTTCGAGAACGCGAAGAACCCGGTCACCTCGCGCGACAGCACGGCGATCGGCTACTGGGAACTGCGTGGCAACAACATCCAGAGTCCGGCCGACTTCGGAACCTACGGCATCACGTGGTCGGCCAGCTCATCGTCGCCATCGCGCGATGCGACCGACTGGGTCACCACCGCCGTGTTCCCGATCTCGATTCCGTACACCTACGCGGTGCAGGATCCCGCCTGCGTCAAGCAGAAGCTGCCCGCCGTTGCGGGCGCCGGCAAGTCGCTCGCGACCTTGAGTTGCAACTGAGCGGACGGCGCCTACAACGTTGCGCGATTGTTGGCGATGTACTCGCCCGCTCGGATGCTGAGCGCCATGATCGTCAGCGTTGTTCCAGCACAGCCGCCGGACGCGAAACAACTCGCGTCCGTGACGAAGACGTTCGGAGCGTCCCAACACTGGTTGTTCACGTTCACGATCGAGTTGGACGGATCGGATCCCATGCGCGCGCCGCCGCACTCGTGAATCGCTGCCCCCATCGCCATGCTCGCCTTGAAGTTCTTCCTGAAGAACCACCTGCTGATCGGGTCGTCGTCCGGAAACGCGCCAGCGCCGGCCTCCTCGAACTTCAATGACGAACCGCTGAACTCGACCTGCATGCCCGCGGCCTCGACCATCTCGCGAATGCTTCGCATCTGTTCGAGAAGCATCTCTTTCTCGTTCTCCGACATCGCGCAGGTGATGTGCGGAATGGGAATCCCCCAAGCGTCTTTCCTCGCAGGATTGAGCGTGATGGTGTTTTCCGGATTGGGAAGCATCTCGCCGTATCCCACGAACGCGAACTTGGCCGGTCGATGACTCGCCGTGAATGTGCGGCCTATCGTTCCTTGGTAGGCAAAGCCTCGCGCGAAGTTGGTGTTGCTTCGCCGTTCGAGGTTCTCGTAGCGAGGAACGTAGACGCCTCCGGAGACTCCATAGAACGGGTCTGGCTCGACCGTCGGGTCGGCCTGCCAGCCGGCTCGTCCGGGTACCGTACCCATGATCAGGTTCGGCATCTGGTCCATGAAGTATCGACCGAGCAGTCCCGAACTGTTGCCGAGTCCACGGGCATGCTGCCTCGAAGTCGAGTTGAGCATCAGCCGCACGGTCTCGATCGGCGAAGCGCTCAGGACGACGACATCTGCGTGCACCTGTTCGACCGTACCGCTGACACGATCGATGAACTCGACGCCCGTCGCTCTGCCTGAAACCTCGTCCGCCATGACCCGGCGAACAACAGCGTCGGTGCGCAGGGTGAGGTTTCCCGTCTTCTGCGCGGCGAGCAGCGGCTGCGGAATCCGCTTGGCGTTGGGAGGCATGTAGCGCCATGTGGTCGCCCTCCGGTCGGGCCACTTCGTCTGGATCGCCTGCCTGAAATGCTCCTCGGCCCCTGTCAACCAGGCCTGCCCGATGAAGTCTCCATCGGGCAGACTCTCGAGTTGTTCGCTGCGCCCGTAGATGCCGAGAAAGTTTTCCACGCGAGAGTAGTAGGGCGCCAGGTCGGCGTATCCGATCGGCCAGTCGATTCCGAACCCGTCGCGGCTGGCTGCCTTGAAGTCGTAGTCCGACCAGCGCAAGAGCATGCGGCCATAGGTGTGGAGGCGGCCGCCCAGCTGCTTGCCGCGCAGCCAGAGAAACGGGGCGTCCTTCGGTGTGCTGTACGGATGCTCCCGATCGTTGACGAACAAGTGCCGCGTCTGCTTGCCGAAGAAGGTGACCCTCGATTGGATGGGCTGGCCGGAGACCGCAGCCATCGCGCGATCCCAGAGCTGGATCCCCGCAGCCCTTGGCCCGCGAGGGTCGGCCTTGAAGTCATGGGGCGTGACGTTGGGCCCCGCCTCGAGCAGAAGAGTCTGGAGGCCTCGTCCTGTCAGTTCCCTTGCCGCGAAACTACCTGCGGCACCGGAGCCGACGACGATGACATCAAAGTGCTGGTTCATTGCGATCGCATACTTCCCATGTTCGTTGGCCTGCGCAGATCGCGAGCAGGCGCAACGCGATTCGTCGTGCGCAGTCTCAGCCTCGCCCGGCGGGCGCACGCGTGCTCTCGCGTACGATCAGCGCGCTCTCGACCACGCTGCGCAGCGGCGACTCGGGCACCTTGCCCTCGACGATGCCGAGCAGCATCGTGGCGCCGGCCGCCCCCATCGTCTTGAACGGCTGCGCGAGCGTTGTCAGCCCCGGCTCGCAATAGCTCGCGCCTTCGATGCCGTCGAAGCCGGTGACGGCGACGTCGTGCGGGACCTTGAGGCCCGCCTCACGCACGGTCTTCATGAAGCCGATCGCCATGTAGTCGTTCCAGCAAACGACGGCGCTCGGGCGGGCGGGCCATTGCAGATAAGCCCTGGCGGCGGCCTCGCCGTCGGCGATGCCGAAGCGACCTGGATGGCGGCGCAGCGCCGAAGCGGGCAGGCCGGCCTCGGCCAGCGCCTCGCGCACGCCCGCATGGCGTTCCTCCTCGTGGTACTCGCCTTCCTGGCCACCGATGTAGAGGAAGCTCTCGTGGCCCAGTTCCAGCAGGTGCCGCGCCGCGCATTTCGTCGCCGCGCGATCGTCGGTGACCACGCTGGGCACGCCGAGCGCGCTGCGGTCGACGAGCACGCTCACGCTGGGCAGCGGCAGTTTCTGCAGCGACGCGCTGCCGTTCAGGTGCGGGCCGATCATGATCATGCCGTCGACCAGGCCGCTGCACGCCAGTTCGAAGAGCTGCCGCTCGGTGGACTGGATTCGGTTGAGGTGCGCCAGCAAAAGGCCATAGCCGCGCGGCATCAACGCCTCGTCGATGCCTGCCAGCGTCTGCACGACCGATTCGGAGGACTGCATTTCCGGCACCAGCGCCATCAGCAGGCGCGACTGCCCGACGCGCAAGCTGCGTGCGACGGCATGCGTCGTGTAGTTCAGCCGGTCGGCGGCCTCGGTGACCTTGCTCAGGGTGCTCTTGCTCACGCGCCCCGGGTTCGACAGCGCGCGACTGACCGTCGACACGGCCAGGCCCAGTTCCTGGGCGATCTGCTTCATGTTGACCGGTCGTTCCGGCCGCGTGGCTCTGGGCTTCATGGCGCGCTGCTCCGTTGCGCGGTGGCCTCGTTGTCGACGCCGAAGCGCAAGCCGCAGTCGCGCAGATAGCGCCGGTACGCCACTGAAAGCGCGTCGGCGCGCTGCGGCATCTCGGCGCGCGGAGCCAGCGGCAGCTTCTTCGGACGTTGCGATTCGAGGATGGGCCGATCCTGCTCGAAGATCAGGTGCTGGAAGGCGCGCACCGCATCGTCGTCATGGCTCGAACGCTCACCGGCATAGACAAACCACGCGCGGCTCAGCTCTTCGCCCAGCGGCTGCACGTGCAGACTGATGCCTTCGGCGACGTCGCTGCCGACAACCTGCTTGGTGAGCACGGCGCTCAACGGGCGCGAGACACGGTAGCTGTAGCGCACCTGCGCCGTCGTCTGCACCTGCAGGCTGGCGCGCGGCTGAGTGGCGGCGCAGTCACGTGCGCGCACCCCGCGCTCGCCCGAGCTGTCGACGAAGTCCTCGACGTCGTAAGGCGGCACGGCCGTGTCGTCGGCGCTGCCGAGAATGCCGTCGTGGACGAAGCCGAAGTGCGCCATGTCGAGAAAGTTCTCGATGACCCGCGGTCCACTCGTCTGCACGTCGTAAGGTCCGCAGACCACGGGGCGAAGGCGCACGTCGTCGTGTTCCTCGAATGGCACCACGTCGCGCGTCGCTCGGCCGAGGCAGACCCAGACCAGCCCGTGGCGTTCGCAGGCGTGGAAGACCTCGGCGTGAACATTGGCCGACGGACGAAAGTCCGGCTGGGCCGGCATGCGTACGCAGCGGCCGCTGCCGTCGAAGCGCCAACCGTGGTAGCGACAGGCGAGTTCGCCGTCGACCACCGTGCCGATCGACAGGCGGGCTCCGCGGTGCGGGCAGCGGTCGTCCCAGGCCGCGATGCCGCCGGCCCGGTCGCGCCACAGCACGAGTTCGCGCCCCAGCAACTGCACCGGCAATGGCGTGTCGGCAGGAACGTCACCAGCGGCGGCTACGGGGTGCCAGTCGTCGAGCAGGACAGGGTCGTCGGTCATGTCGGTTCGGTGAGAGGTTCGGCGAACGGTTAAGCGATCGGTTCAGCGAGAAAGGGCCGGATGCCGGCGCGCGCCCTGATGGCCTCGGCCCGCTGCTGGATGGCGTCGACGATTTCGTCTTCGTCGACGGTGAGGATCTTGCGACCGCGCATCAACCAGCGGCCGTCGCACATCGAGGCTTCGACGTTACGCGAATGCATGCTGTAGACCATCGCCGAGACCGGGTCGTGCACCGGCAGCGTCGCCGCATCGCGCGGGTCGACGACGATGAGATCGGCTTTCTTGCCGACGCTGAGCGAGCCGATCTCGTCGTCCATCAGCACGGCTCGCGCACCGTCGAGTGTGGCCATGCGCAGCACGGCCTGCGCCGGCACGACCGCGGGGTCGAGGCGGCGGCCCTTGTGAATCAGTGCCGTGAGGTGCATCTCGTCGATCAGGTCCATGCGGTTGTTGCTGGGGGCGCCATCGGTGCCGAGACCGACCGTGATGCCGCGGTCCAGCATCTCGGGCACGAACGCGAAGCCAAGCACTCGCATCGCCGCGGCCGGGCAGTGCGAGACCTTGACGTCGTGCAGGGCGAACAGATCCAGCTCGCGCTCCGTCAACCAGACCGCATGCACGGCAAGCAGGTTGCGGTCCAGCAGCCCCAGGCGGTGCAGGTGCTCGACGGTGCTCGATCCGCTGCGCGCCCGCATGAAGGCGATCTCGCCCGGGATCTCGGCCACGTGCATGTGAATGCCGACGCCCAGCCGGTCGGCCTGCGCCTTGGTGCTTCGCATCAGCTCGTCGGAGCAGTTGAATACCGTGCGCAGGCCGAACCAATGCCGCAACCGGCCGTCGGCCGCGCCATGCCAGCGTTCGTGCTGGCGGCGCTGCAGATCGATCAGCGCCTGCGGCGTGTCGCTCCAGCCTTCGGGCAGGCCCTCGGCCAGGTCCATCGCCGACTGCGACAGCACAGCACGCAGGCCCAGCCGCTCGACCGCTGTGCCCATGCCGTCGACGTGCCAGCCGCCGGCCTCGGCGAACGTCGTGACGCCGGAGCGAATCAGTTCGATGCCGCAGGCGAGCGTCGAAAAGTACGAATCGTCCGGCGTCAACGCGCTCTCGAACGGCCAGGTCCGCTCGCGCAGCCAGGTCAACAGGTCCACGTCGTCGGCCAGCCCGCGAGCGAGCTGCTGCGACGTGTGCACGTGGGTGTTGATCAGCCCGGGCAGCACCAGCTTTCCGGCCAGCTCGATGATCTCGCAGCCGGGCTGCAACCGGCCCGGCTGGACCGGGCCGATGGCGACGATGCGATCGCCTTCGACCAGCAGGTCGGCACGCAGCGGTGTGCTGCGCGCCGGGTCCTGGGTCAGCAGCGTCGCACCGCGCAACAGGGTCTGGGAAGGTCGACCCATCACCCGTTCACCAGTTCACCGAGAGCTTCACGCCGAATGTTCGCGGCGCGGCGAACGTATAGCGGTACGAGCCGGAGAATTGCGAGTCTTCGGCGTCGGTGAGGACGGTGCGGTCGGTCAGGTTGCGCACCCAGAACTGCAGGTTCCACTTGCCGTCCGCGGGCTCGTAGGCCACCGAAGCGTTGGCCCAGGCGTAGGCCTTCTGATAGTCGGTGTCGTAGTTCCAGAACGTGAAGTGCTGCGACGACTGGACCTTCGCGTCGATGCGAGAGACGAGGGACCCGCTGCCCAACGCCCAGCTCTTCTCCCAGCCGAGCGCCCCGGTCCAGGTCGGGCTTTGCGCCGGTCGGTTGCCGGCGAGCTGGACGTTGGTGCTGCCGCTTGCGACGACAAAGTCCGTGAAGCGCGCGTTCAGATACTGCAGCGACGCGTTGAAGCGTCCGAGGTCGCCGGCCAGTGCCACCAGCTCGCCCTCGGCACCGTAGATCTTCGTCTTGCCCGCGTTCAGGATCTGCGTCCCGGTGCTGCCGTCGGCGCGGGTGGCGTTCTGGCTGACCTGCTGGCCGTCGTAGTGGTAGTAGAACGCCGCCAGGTTGGCCTGCAGCCGCTGGTTCAGGAAGCGGCCCTTCGAACCCACCTCGAAGCCGCGCACGTTCTCCGGGCCGTAAGGCGCGATGTCGGTGAACCCACCGGCCTTGTAGGCGGTGTCGTACTTGGCATAGAGCATCAGGTCCTTCTGCAGATCCCAGTCGACGCCGACGTGGTAGTTCGTCTTGTTCCAGGATCCCGAGGCATTCGACGGAACTGCGAAGTAGGAGATCGGCGGCGTGTCCGTGGTGTTGATCAGGATGTTCCCGTCGCGCGACTTCTCGTCCTTCGTGTAGCGCAGTCCCGCCGAAAGGCGCAGATTCTCCTGGATCTTGTACGAGGCCTGGCCGAAGACCGCGTCCGACTTTGCCTTCGTGGCGTACTCGAACGAGAACAGGCGGTTCACCAGATCACCGTCGCCGGGCACCGCGTTGTAGCTGAAGAGGCTGGAGTTCTCGTTGAAGTGGTAGTAGCCGGCCTGCCAGTCGAGTGCGCCGCCGGGCTTGCCCGACACGCGCAGCTCGTGGTTCCATGTCTTCGGATATTCGTTCTGCACGAACGACTGCAGCACGGCCGAGCTGCTTTGCATGTCGGCATGGTGGAAGTCGATCTTCGCGTAGCCGCCGATGTAGCTCAGGTCCACCATCGGCAGTGCGTACGAGAACCGCCAGCGCACCAGGTCCTGGTTCATGTCCAGATAGGCCGGCGAGCGCAGCGGGAAACTGCGCGGGTCGTCGGGCAGCGCGATGCCGGTGTGCACGACGTTGCCCGACGCGTCGGTCTGGAACGGCACCATCAGCGGCTGCTGCCCGATGCCGCGGATCGATGTCGTCTCGACGGTCACGAGCCCGTTGAAGGCTGTGCTGGGTTGGAACGCGAGCGAGAGTCGTGCCGATCGGCTGTCCTCGTCGTTGCCGTTCTGTGCCGCCCCATTCTTCAGGTAGCCATCGTGCGCGCGCTGCGAGACGGCGGCGCGCATCTGCACCGTGTCCGACAGCGGCACGTTGAGCGCGCCTTCGACGTTGTGTGTCCGGTAGTTGCCGATCTCGAACGAACCGTACCCGCCGAAGACCTTCGTCGGTGCCGCCGTGATGATGTTGAGGGCGCCGCCGGTGGCATTGCGCCCATACAGCGTGCCCTGCGGGCCGCGCAGGACTTCCACGCGTTCGAGGTCGTAGAGCGTCGAGGTGAGGGCGTATGGCCGGTTCGAGTAGGTGCCGTCGACGCTGACCGAGATCGCGGGATCGCCGATCTCGGTGGTGTCGCGGCTGGAGATGCCGCGCAGCGTGAGCACCGGGGCGGCCCCGGAGCCGGACTCGGAGAAGCCCAGTCCAGGCGCCAGTGTCGACAGCGACCGCAGATCGCTGACACCTCGCGCGGCCAGGTCTTCGCCGTCGTAGACGCTCATCGAGATCGCGGTCTTCTGCTCGGACGAGACCTTCTTCTCGGCGGTGACGACGACGGTCTGCAATTGCTGCTCTTCGCCTTTCTTCGGCGCCGCGGCCGATGCGGCAGTCGACGGCGCGGCCGGCGCGCTTTGCGCGTGTGCCGAAGGTGCCATCGACGCGGCGGCGGCGAAGCCCGCGCTCAATGCCAGATTCAACGTGCTGCGACGCAGCCGGCGCGGTGCGGCAGCAGCGTTACCTTCGTGGACTCCGGCCACGACGATCATCCCAGTTTCAACCCTCATTCAACCCTCCAGTTGCTCAGTTGCTCAATGAATGACAAGACCCGAACCGCGGAGCGCCCTCAGTGCGGCATCTCCGTCGGCAAACGATTGCCATGCAGCCCGCAAGGCGGGACTGCTCAACCGGGTTCAGCCCGGCACCGCACCTCCCATCACGCGACCCCGGCCAGACGCTTCATCGCGATGGCACTGGTGCGCGCGAAGCGCACGTAGTCGTCGGGTTCGTCGTGCTCGGCGACCATGAGCTGCGAGCCGGCAGCGACCGACGCGGCCCACAGCGTCGGCCAGTCGACGATGCCTTCGCCGACGTCGGCCCAGCCGCCTTCGGTGACGACCGCCTTCTTCGGCGCGATGTCCTTCACGTGCACCGCCGGAATGCGCCCGGCATAACGCTCAGCCACGGCGTGG
>Ga0207671_10004584_pt1 | contig 13129 bp, 12 predicted proteins | sample KBSC24metaG_FD_184352 | JGI IMG/M metagenome (GOLD analysis project Ga0207671, IMG submission 184352) | Corn rhizosphere microbial communities from Kellogg Biological Station, Michigan, USA - KBS C2-4 metaG (SPAdes) (version 2) | ecosystem: Host-associated > Plants > Roots > Rhizosphere > Soil... | reverse complement strand
GGCTGCGACCTTTATGAAGCTAAATACAAGGCCACGATGCTCAAATCACTGCAACGTAAGGCTAAGTTACTGGGCTACCAACTCGTCAGCTATCAAACTCTCGATGCGGTAGTTCCTTAGGAGGGTTCGTATCGCACAGGCCTAACCCTTTCAGGGTTGGTCGTGATTGAAATTTGTGTCCCAGGGTTCTCGCGATGCTCAACCCTGTAAGGGTTCGCCGAGCGTTTAACCCTTTCAGGGTTGGTCGTGATTGAAATTTGTGTCCCAGGGTTCTCGCGATGCTCGAACCCTGGGCTGGAATTAGCGAACGCCTTCGGCGTTAAATGCGTGGAATTAGCGAACGCCTTCGGCGTTAAGCTGCGTGGAATTAGCGAACGCCTTCGGCGTTAAATGCGTGGACGAACGCCGTCGGCGTTAAGCTGCGTGGAATTAGCGAACGCCTTCGGCGTTATCTGCGTGGAATTAGCGGACGCCTTCGGCGTTAAGCTGCGTGAATTGACATAGGTAGGCCATCGCTGGCTTTCCCTGTCACACCACCGTGCATACGGGTCCGTACACGGCGGTTCGGCGAGTAAAGCTTCTAGTTGACAACTAACGGCGTCAATCCAAGCGATGCAAAGTGGGCATTGGGCAGTGCTACATTGAGAGCGGGCGAGTTGCTGAGTCGCCACGGGCCGTGAGCACTGCCCACCGTTCGCGCGGCAAGGTCTTTACTCACGCCTCGCTTGCGTAACTCAGCAAATCGCACTTTCCCTCGCTTCCACTGCTTCCAGACAACCGCCCGTAGGCGGCGTCTGAGCCAACTCTCAAGACTGCGCAACACCCAAGGCGTTTGGCAGAAGCCGAAGTAACCACGCCAGCCTCGCAAGTAGCGACTGAGTTGGGCCACCATCGTTTCCACCTTTACCCCACGCGTCCGCCGCGTCAGTTCCCGCACCCGTTGCTTGAACCGCGTAATAGCTTTTGGCGCGATGCGCCGCCGCAGTTCACGTCGCCAGATGAAACTAAAGCCCAGGAACTTGCGCTTACTTGGTCGCGACACTGCACTCTTCTGTTCGTTGACCTTGAGTTTTAGCTTCCTCGTGATGAACTGCGATACACTCTTCATCACTCGTTCACCAGCCCGCTGGCTGCGCACGTAGATGTTGCAATCGTCCGCATACCGCACAAACCGATGACCGCGTTGCTCCAACTCCCGGTCCAACTCATCCAGCACAATGTTCGACAGCAAGGGCGACAAAGGCCCTCCTTGCGGTGTGCCTTCGTCCACCGGACTCACCAACCCGCCTTCCAGCACGCCAGCACACAGGAACGCCCGAATCAGTTTTAGCATTCGCTTATCGCTGATTCGCCGTGCCAGCTTGGCCATCAGTTTGTCGTGATTGACTCGGTCGAAGAATTTCTCTAAGTCCAAGTCCACCACCCAGCCGTAACCAGCGGCAATGTATTGCTGTGCTTTGCTTACGGCCTGATGTGCCGAGCGTCCGGGACGAAACCCGTAGCTGTGTGCTGAGAAGGTGCGGTCCCAACTGCGTTGTAGTACCTGCATCACCGCTTGCTGAATGAAGCGGTCCAGCACCGTTGGGATACCAAGCTTTCGCATCCCACCGTCTGGCTTTGGTATTTCTACCCGCTTCACTGGTTGCGGTTTGTAAGTACCTCGCCACAGTTGTTCGCGAATGGTTGGCCAGTGTCGCTTCAGATAGGTTGGTAGTTGCTCGACAGTCATCCCATCGATACCAGCACTACCCTTATTGCTCTTGACTCGGGCCAATGCCTGCCGGCAATTCTTGCGCTCGCAGACTGCTTCCATTAGTTGCTCACTGATAGCCATGCTTTCGGCTTCACGCTTCGCCATTGGCGTTTCGGTCCCTTCGCCAGAGTCCCTCGGAGCTTCACTCCTACTCATCTCTGTAAAGGCCAGCTCTAGCTGGTTCTTCTGCCGCTTCTCGCTCATGAGTTGCGTTGCTTACTTGCTTGCTCTTTAATCCCGGCCCCGCGCCGGGAACCGTTCGGGCCTTCACCACTCGCGTGATTACTATGCCCTCTGCTGACTTCTGTTACGCGATCGACTGCCTCACGGCAATCTCAGTCGTGATTCCACGACACGCAACAGATCTCCCGAGGTAAGTTCGACCGCCTTCAGTGCACAACCGCCGGATTTACAACCAGCGTCCTTGATGGATATGGGTTTCGTTGTCAATTGCCAACTCGCCCGACGCCGTATGCCTCCTATCCGGTTCTTGTTCATCGGCTCACACCTTTGCTCCACGCTTCCTTCAGACCCCGCCTCGCGACGACGCCCTTGCGCTTCACTAACTCTTCACCTCCATCAGGTTGAGTAGAGGACTTTCACCTCCTAGCTGTCGAACATGCTCGGCACACAATTAGCGAACGCCTTCGGCGTTTTCATCAAATTCAATCTGATCCAGAAATACCGTTTGGCGGCTTGCTTGACACTCCTCAGATCGCACGTATAATTTTTGCCGCTACACACGAGGGCCGATAGCTCAGTTGGTAGAGCAGCTGACTCTTAATCAGCGGGTCGCAGGTTCGAGCCCTGCTCGGCTCACCATTTCTTGTTAACAAAGGGTTTCTAACTTCCTTCCAATTCAGAGTCCTGGTCATTGACCACCTGACTGGAGGAAGACATGGAAGCCCTTTTAAATATTTCTTAAAAGAAAAGGAGTATTGGTGTCGAGGGAGTTAGTTTTTGAGGCAAGCCAAAGGAGGGTGATGCTATGCGGTGCAGCCTACATGTTTTCCTAATAATAATCGCAGCATATCCCGTCGCCTCGGCCCCATCACTCTTCAACAGCGGAAGCAGTCATGTGAAACCAATCGCAGCAGAGCCTCAGACCGAAGATACGAATCCCTTTATCGCGCGAGTATTTAAAACCAAGCGTGGGGAGACGATGCCTTACCGGATCTTCATACCTCGAGATTACAACTCACAAAAGAAGTATCCACTGGTGCTGTGGCTTCACGGCGGAGCTGGGCGCGGCACTGACAATCTACGACAGATTTCCGGTGGCAATACAAGTGGATCTCACATCTGGACCAGTGCGGACGTCCAAAAGAAATATCCCGCGTTCGTGATCGCCCCGCAGTGTCCGGAGAATGAGATGTGGGCCACCGTAGAACTAGCTAAACCAACGCGCCAGTTGCAGATCGTCGAAGAATTGCTCTCGAGCATTCAAAAGGAATTCAACATCAACTCTCAACAGCTCTACGTGTCAGGCCAGTCGCTGGGCGGCTTCGGGACGTGGGCCCTGATCTCGGAACATCCCGAGACATTCGCCGCAGCGATTCCAGTCTGTGGCGGGGGCGACGAAGCTATGGCCCCAAGGCTTATTCATACGGCTATCTGGGCATTTCACGGAGCAGACGATCAGACCGTGAGCGTTGACCGATCGCGAAAAATGATCGCTGCGATTAAAAAAGCCGGCGGCGCGCCGATGTATCAGAATACAAAGGTGTTGGGCATAACAGTTGGGAGCGTGCTTTCGTCGAACCGGATTTGCTCTCGTGGGTGTTCGCGCAAAGGGCGACACTTCGCAAGAATCCGACCAGGAAGCCGCTGCGTCCCCCTGTGCTCATGCACTCGCTCAGCATGCCGTGTGTCTTGTTGCCAACACCCGAGCGAAAGACATCATGAACGCAAGCCACCTTGAAGCCTTCTGACTGTGGCCGTCCAAAACATTTTTTCGTTAATTAAAGCTATTTGCTAAGATTGCAGAGGCCTGATGCCGGATGCTTCTGCCCTTGTACTCTCACCGCCCGCTTCACTGCGAAAGTTGGTCGTCTTTAACAAACTACTCTACAGAAGGAGAAAGCGAATGAACTACCCACTTCAACTATCTTTCGAGGTCTTGTCGATAGCCCGAAAGCTCTCTGTTATCGACGCCGCGGGAAACTTGAATTTCTATGTGAAGCAGAAGGCTTTTAAGCTAAAAGAGTCGGTCACCGTGTTCGCCGATGCGGACCAAAAACTTCCTTTGTATGAACTAGCCGCCGATCGAGTAATCGACTTTTCTGCGAACTATCATTTTAAGGACGGCAGGGGCACGCACGTCGGCACCGTGAGGCGAAAAGGAATGAAGTCTTTATGGAGAGCACGTTACGACATAGTAAATGGTAGTGCGCGCGCTCTGACAATTCAGGAAGCAAATCCGTGGGCCAAGGTTTGTGATGCGCTGTTTTCCGAGATCCCTATCCTGGGAATGTTCAGCGGATATGTTTTTCATCCGGAGTACATAGTTGCGCGGGAGGATGGCACACCGCTCATGCGTCTGAAGAAAGAACCGGCATTTTTCCAGGGCAAATTCAGTATTGAAAAGCTCGGCGTTGTAAGCGAGGAAGAGGAAAAGCGAATACTTCTCAGCCTGATAATGATGGTGCTGTTGGAGAAGCAGCGCGGATAGTAATACCTCCCTACTCTCTCACGTACCCCTCTTTGTGACCTCGATTTGGTCCCCGATTCTCTCCGTGTTCAAAATGAACGAGATCTACCCACACACGCGGGGTAACTGTAGCATCCAGAGTCATTGGTATGGTCTGTGATTCACCTGGCGCCAGGAACTGGTGATCAGGTATGGGATTCGTAAAGTTGACATGAGCAGGGTAAGGTTGATCACTGCTATCCCAGCCACGACAAGCACATGAGTGTCCCAGGGAGTATCCTCGAACCGACCTGTTGCTTACGTTCTTGACGGTAACAACATACTGAGGTTCGTCAGGTGCTGTTGAAGGATGCGGCGTCATTGTGACTACGAGCGGTTCAGTCCACGCCGTGTGTCGCAACGGATTCACTAACCAAATGACAGTCCCGATCGAAAACGTAAGAATCGCCACTCCGATTTTGGCCGAAAAACGTTTCATCACAATCCTCCATCGAGCGCAGCTTTGTTCGTTAATCACGACGTGAGTTGATACCTATTACCACCTCCGAAACCCCCTCGCAAGCTCTTAGTAACAAAGTAACAAACATACGAACTAAAATTTTCCGGATCATTTTGTAGAATTCCGGTCTCGCCGTTCGTCGTGATAGTGAAGGCGGGACAACGAGCCCGGCTGAAAACCAATTTATAGGAGACAACATGCCACAATATCTAGTTTCTGGTTACCTTCCCGACAACTTCGACCCCTCCACGCAGGACGAAGCGACGGTGGAGGAGATTCACGCGCTCAATCGCGAAATGATCGCTGCCGGTGTCAGGAAGTTCGCCGGTGGGCTCGGCCCGGCCCACACGTTGCGGCCACAGCCCAATGGTGAGCTGCTTCTCACCGATGGGCCATACCTGGAGACCAAGGAGCACGTCGGCGGTTTATGGATACTGGAATGCGCCAACATAGACGAGGTGTTTGCGTGGGCGCGCAAGGGCGCTAAAGCGTGCCGTTTTCCGGTCGAGGTGCGAGAGATTTTCTTCGTGCCGGCCCCCGAAGAGAACTGAACGTCACGGCAGAGGGAAACTGATGCGTGCCTTTTGAGGCAAGGCCGACGGCGATTAAGATCAGGCGACATGAGCGATGCACACAGAACGATCGAAGCGGTGTGGAAGATCGAGTCTGCGCGGCTCATCGCTGCGATTGCCCGCGTCACCCGCGATATCGGCATTGCCGAGGAACTTGCCCAGGACGCGCTGGTTGCGGCCCTTGAGCGGTGGCCCGAAGAAGGTATCCCCGAAAATCCCGCTGCGTGGTTGATGACGGCGGCAAAGCGGCGCGCGATCGATACTCTGCGCCGTGGGCAAATGCTTGTACAAAAGCACGAAGAAATTGCTCGGGAGCTTGAAGCGCAACAGCAGCAGCTCGGAGAGGCGATGGACCAGGCACTGGATCAGGTGATCGACGACGACGTCCTGCGGCTGATCTTTACCGCATGCCATCCGATACTCGCGGTCGAAGGACGCATCGCGCTTACGTTGCGTTTGATCGGCGGCCTCACTACGGCGGAGATCGCTCGCGCTTTTCTCGTACCTGAGAAAACGATGGGCCAGCGCATCTTTCGCGCCAAGAAGACTCTCTCTGAAGCTCATGTGCCCTTCGAGACGCCGCGCGGAGACGAGTTGCGCCGCAGGGTCAACTCAGTACTTTCCGTGGTCTACCTGACCTTTAATGAGGGATATACCGCGACGTCAGGAGAGGAGTGGATGCGTGCGGCACTCTGCGACGAGGCGTTGCGGCTCGGACGCATGCTGGTCCAATTTCTTCCCGGCGAGTCTGAAGTTCACGCACTTCTCGCTCTGATGGAACTCAATGCGTCGCGCACAGCGGCTCGCCGCGGCAGCAACGGTGAGGCGGTGTTGCTGCCGGATCAGGATCGCTCTTTGTGGGACGACGCGCAGATTCAGCGAGGAATGTCGGCGCTCGAACACGCGCAACGACTCGGCGGCGGTGCCGGATACTATGCTTTGCAGGCAGCGATTGCTGCATGTCACATGCGAGCTCGCACAGCCGCAGAGACTGACTGGGAACGGATCGTTCTTCTCTACGACGCTCTGATGCAAACCACGCCGTCTCCGATCGTGGCACTAAATCGCGCAGTCGCTGTGAGTATGGCGGAGGGCCCGGCCGCTGGGCTTGATGCACTCGATGCCATACAGACGGCGAGCGGAGACTCTCCGCTGGATGGCTATCATCTGCTGCACAGTGTTCGCGGAGACCTGTTGATGAAAATGGGCAACTTCCCGGAGGCGCGTGAGGAAATCCAGCGCGCGATCGCAATGACGAAAAATCTGCGCGAACAGGAATTGCTGACGGAAAAGTTGAAGCAGATTGAGCTTTTGTGAATTACATCCCCGGATCATCGGCGGAAGGTCCATAAATCGAGGGGACCTTCCCTCCCATAGGTCGCAGATACGCACTTAACTGTCCACGATGATGGATCGCATCGAACATGAAGTCCCAAAGAAACTCTATCAATGGTCTTTCCATCACGACGTGGCCCTGGTAAAGAAACTGGGCGTTGCGTTGCTCGGAAGTATCATCCAGCTTTGCAACTTTGTCGAGTAACTCAGTCGACCACTTCTCAAACATCCCGATCATCTCATCTAAACCCGGTGGAGTAATGTTTTCCCAGTCGGATTTGCCAGTGTCGACGGCGTCAATCAACGCTTTCAATTCATAAGTCAGCGTCCATACTAGTTGCTTGGCTGAAGGTGAACGCTCATCCGGTTTGTAGCTCAGGTCCGAGGGCAACGCCCTCAGTACCTTTAGAAAGACTGGGAACTCCGCCTTTGCACGTTTTAAATAAAAATCCCGAAGCGTCATGTTGTCTCCTTGGTGGTTGATGTAGGCGGATTATATGTTACGGGACGTCGGTCGACGAACTTGCCTTGACGTCGACGACCTCGACGATAAAAATCAAAGTCGAATCTGGCGGGATGACGGGGGCAATGCCTTGTGGCCCGTAAGCAAGCTTGCCCGGGATCACCAGGATTGCCTGATCGCCAACGCGCAGTTTCGCGACACCTTCATCCCACCCCTTGATCACCTGACCAGTGCCCAGTTTGAACGCAAAAGGCTGATCGCGATCGTGGGAACTGTCAAACTTCACACCGTTTGTCAACGTCCCGGTGTAATTCATGGTCACTGTATCACCTGTTTTGAGCTGAGGGCCTGTCCCTTTTTTCGTGATCAGATACGTCAGGCCTGAAGGTGTAGTAATCGCTGCGGAGGAGCTTCTTGGAGCGCGTCTACGTTTAGTTTGGGCTTCTGCTTTAGGAGTGTGAATGGAGAATAGACAGAGATAAAGTAGAGCAACGATCAATTTCGCTTTCATCATGGGTGGCGCTCCGCAGATTGAGATTCCAAAGCACACAATCTTACTTGGATGAGGTCAGTACCGTCACGCGTGATCTCACTTGGATGAGGTCAGTACCGTAACGCGGTAGCGTCGGGTCCGCGGACACTAAGGTACATACGGGCTTGATGCGAACGGCTACCCGACGCTACCGCGTTACGGTACTGACCTCATCCAGGCAGCATCGTTATCGCTTGTATCGCTCCCTGCCCGGTTCGGTTTATTGACTTTATTTGCTACCTGGAATACAAAGCGCTTGCTTTCGCCTATTTCCTCGATAGGGAGTCCCTCCGATGCGATACAGCCTCTTAATTTTTTTCTTGTTAACAACAATCATGATGCTTATCGGCTTTGATAGTTCACCTGTCGAGGGAAAAATATCGACCAACATTCCGCCACCAAAACAGTCGCCCACAATTACACCCATGACGGAAATTGAGAGGACTTTCGAACGAGTAGACGTTTATTCGAAACTTGATCCAAGCAAGGTCGAGGTGGACGTTAAGGGCAGGGATGAAGCCAGGGGAAAAGTGATTATTAAAGTGAAAGACCCAAAAATCGCACCGCAATTGGCCGAGTTTCCAGACAAAAAATACACAATAGATTTAAGCATTCTCGCCATACCAGACAGCTACATTCTCCCCATAATAGCCTCAATATTTCAGAGAGACCCCAACGCCAGCTCATTCCCGGGTGTCGCCGTCAGGCAAATCGGCAATACACCTATGTATGAAGTAGTTGAACCCTATACTTACACTTATAAAGGTTCGACGATAACGGTGCCCACAGGGTTTCAGTACGACAGGGCCACCATTCCAAGAGTGTTCTGGATTCTGATCGACAAAGATTCTCTCTCGAACGTTGCGCCTCTGTTTCATGATTTACTCTATCGATACGGAGGCGTGCTGGACCACAACCTGGTCAGCCCATATAGAAAATTCAAACGCGATGAAGTCGACGACCTGTTTTATGAGCTTATGAGCAGGTGTGGTGTTGAAAAGTGGCGACGTGACGCGGCTTACGAGGCCGTTCATGCTTTCGCAAAGTCTCATTGGAACGGTCAATAGGATCGTCACTAACTGTGGGATGGCGCGCCGGATTACTTCACCAGGTGTTGGCCTTACGCTGCAACGCTGAATCACAAACCTCAGGAAATCAAAACAAATACGCTCATAAGCGAGAGGCACTCCGATTGCCCAGACTGCCGTTTGTTATCTCAGCCTCGGAATCGGAGAAGTGATCATGCGAAAACGTCTTCTTATCGTCACCTCGAGTATGCTGCTGCTGTGTTTCAGTCGCCTGGTCTCTCAGGCGCAGAACAAGATCGACGACAACAAAGTCCCAACCTACGAGGTTGGTGGACAGATTTTTTCCTTTAATGGTCATGACCTCGGATTTGGTTGGGGCGCGGGCGGTAGATTCACCTACAACCTCAATGACCTGATCGCGCTCGATAGCGAAATGAACTTCTTCCTCCCCGACGAAGGACCACCTTACGCAACACAGGGCCTATTCGGAATCAAGGCCGGCAAACGCACCAAATATGTGGGCGTCTTCGCGAAAGCAAGGCCCGGCTTTCAGACCAACCTTATCGTCAACCAGCGCGAGCAGACTCGGTTCGCACTGGACGTGGGTGGCGTTGCCGAATTCTATCCTAATCGTCACGTGGTCCTGCGGTTCGACGCGGGCGACGTGATCATTCCTTTCGGAAATGATGTTGTCGGCACGCCATTCTTCGCTCAGCGCCTGGGCACCACTCACAATCTTCAAGTTAGCCTGGGTGTCGGCGTTAGATTCTAGATGGTCCTACTTAGTTCGCGGATCCATCTTCACAACCAACGGCTGCGTGTAATTCTTCCCAGCCACGGAGAGCCTCACCGTGTACATCCCCGGCAGGACCATCGAAACAGCACCGCGTCCGCCGAAACCTCCGCCGCCGCCAGCGCCCGCTGGTCGCTGAGGCGGGGTGGGTCGCAGATCCCAAACCCATCGATGCATACCCGCGGCGGTCGACAGCGGCTCGAACGGTCGCACCCAGTACGCAGGGATGTTGAGCGTCTCTGGATTCACCGGCGGTCCTTTGTCTTCACTCGAATATTTCCGCACGATCTCACCCGCGGGATCGAGAATCTCGAGTGTTATTGGACCACTCGCGTTCGACTTCAGGTAGTAGTCGATGATCGCGCCAGTGGGAGCGTTCTCAGCCAACGGTTCATCACGCGGCATCGGCGTGCCGTTGTCGCTGCCGGCTGTCATCAGGATCGCCTCAGCCGGTTGAAACAGATACACACTGCTGCTCGCGACGTCAGCAGTGATCTGCCGCAACGCCGAGATGTTATCGAGCACCCAGAACCCACGGCCATGTGTTGCAACGATCAAATCGTTGCCCTGAACGTCCGCGTCGCGCATCGACGCCGGCGGCAGATTCAGTTGCAGCGACTGCCAATGATCGCCGTCATCAAACGAAACGAAGACAGCGCGTTCAGTGCCGGTGAACAACAGTCCGCGACGATTCGGATCTTCTTTCACGGTTTGCACGTAGACGCCCGCGGGCAGTCCTTTAGTTATCTCGGTCCATGTTGTTCCGGAGTCGAGTGTGCGGTAAATGTGTGGCTCGTAGTCGGCGAGTTGGTGTCGCTCGACGGCAGCGAAGGCTTCATTCACGTCGAAGTGCGAAGCTTCGATCATCACCACTTTGCTCCACGAGGTGAGTGCCGGAGGCGTCACGTTCTGCCAAGTCTTGCCGTCATCCTTAGTTAATTGGACCAAACCGTCGTCGGTACCAATCCAGATCGTCGCCGCGCGCAGAGGCGATGGCGCGATCGTGTATATGACGCCACGACGCTTGTCGGCGGGCGCATCAGCAGCGGCAGCGTCGTTGAGGTTCGAGGGTACGCCCGGATCTTCACGCGTGAGGTCCGGACTGATCTGCGTCCAGCTCTCGCCGCCATTTGTCGTCTTATACAGAAACTGATTTGCGTAATAGAGTGCGTGCCCGTCGGCCGGCGAGAAGACGAGGGGTTGGGTCCATGCGTGACGAAACTGACCCGTCGTCGCAGTGGGCGTCGCGCCGCGTTCAGGCGAAACGTTCTTCGTCTCGCCCGTGAGAACGTTGCAACGCGAAACAGTGCCACCGAAGAGAATTTCCGGATGCAGCGGATCGGGCGCCGTGTAACCCGCTTCGCCGCCCGCGCACAAACCCTCCCAATCGCGATTGGAGATCTCGGAGTGATTGCTGCGCGAAGGAGTGCCGACGGCGCCGCTGTCTTGTTGCGCGCCGGTCACCCAGTATGGAAAGCGATAGTCCGCCGCGACGTGATAGATCTGCGCTGTCGGTTGGTTGTACCAGGAGCTCCATGTTATCGCGCCGTCGACAGTTACGATCGCGCCCTGATCGCTGGCGACAATCATTCGCTTCGGATCGTCGGGATTGATCCAGAGCTGGTGATAATCGTCGCCGCCGGGTGCGCCTTTGATCGGCGTCCAGGTTTTGCCCGCGTCCGTCGAACGATAGACCGAGGTGTTCATCACGTAGACGACGTCTGCATTCTTTGGATCGACCGTGATCTTTTCAAAATACCAACCGCGATCCCACAATCGTTTGTCGCTCGAGAGCCTGGTCCAGGTGGCGCCCGCATCATTTGAGATAAACACACCGCCTTCCTTCGCATCGGCGACTGCGTAAAGCCGATTACGATTTGAAGACGCGACCGCGATACCGATGTGTCCGCGACCTTCAAGGGGAATTCCAGTGGAGATTTCATTCCAGGTCGAGCCGCCATCGATTGACTTGAAGATGCCGGCGCCTGGTCCATTCGCCGGAGCGTAGATAAACCAGGGCGGCCGGCGCACGTTCCAGAGCGTCGCGTAAACTACCTTGGAATCGACCGGGTCGAAAGCGAGATCGATTGCGCCGACGTCGTCATTTTTGAAGAGCACCTTTTGCCAGGTGGCGCCACCATCGTGCGAGCGGTAGACGCCGCGATCGGGATTCGGCGCGTAAGCGTTGCCGAGCGCGGCGACGAAAACTGTGTTCGGGTTTTTCGGATCGACGATGATCCGGCCAATCTGTTTTGTATTTTCGAGCCCGAGATGCTTCCACGTCTTTCCGGCGTCGGTCGATTTGTAAACGCCATCGCCGTAAGCGATCGAGTCGCGCATGTCAGGTTCGCCCGTGCCGACGTAGATCGTGTTCGGAGTCGAAGTCGAGACCGCGATCGCGCCAATCGAGGCGACATTGATTGCATCGAAGATCGGCGTCCAGGTGCGACCGGAGTTCAGCGATTTCCACAGACCGCCGCCTACCGATCCGAAATAGAAAGTATCGGGCTGACTGGTGACGCCGCTGACAGCGTTGACACGCCCACCGCGAAATGGGCCAATCATGCGCCAGCGCAAACCGGAGTAGAGATTCGGATCGACTTGTTGTGAATGGATATTGAGTGGTGTCAGCAGGGCAGCAAGTGCGATTAAGAGAAACAGCGCAGAAGGTTTCATGGTCCTTATTGTGGCGTGAGTTCACGGAGATCATCAAGCCACGTGGAGTTGCGTGGGCGAGCCGCTCAAGCGCAACATTAATCGATGAAGAAAGCGAGCATTCTGGAAGAGCCGTCGCAAGAGCGGCGCGAGGAGTTTCTGGCTGCTGTGAGGCGTAGCCGCAGACTTCACAGAAGTTGGGCTTCACCTCCCAACACGGCAGAGAAGTTTGATGCGTATGTTACCCGCTTGCAAACAGGAACACACCTTGGCTATTGGGTACGTACGGAAGACGGCGAACTTGCCGGAGTTATCAACATCAACGAGATTGTGCGCGGCATCTTCTGCTCGGGTTACCTGGGCTACTATGCATTCGCACCGCATGACGGGCGGGGTTATATGAAGAAAGGGCTCTGCGCAGTCTTGTCGGAGGCTTTTGGGCGCGAGCGGCTTCATCGGTTGGAAGCAAATATTCAGCCCGAAAACGAAGCATCCAGGCGTTTGGTCCAGAGCGTCGGCTTCCGGTTGGAAGGGCTCTCGCCGCGGTACTTGAAGATCGCGGGTCGGTGGCGCGATCACGAGAGGTGGGCAATTACTGCTGAAGAATGGCGACGTCGGAAATTTCGATAAACGACGAAGGCGTCACATGATCCGATGCCTTCTCTCATTCTCCCCAAGCTTTAGACAGGATTTACAAGATTTTTCATGATTTGCAAGATTCAATCCTGAAAAATCTTGTAAATCCTGTCTAAAGCTTGGGGTTACGGGACCACCTCGAAATCGATCAGTTGCGTTGCGTCGCCGCCTTTTCCAGATGGCTCTTTCACTTTTACCTGAAGCACATACGTG
>Ga0207671_10004582_pt1 | contig 13131 bp, 10 predicted proteins | sample KBSC24metaG_FD_184352 | JGI IMG/M metagenome (GOLD analysis project Ga0207671, IMG submission 184352) | Corn rhizosphere microbial communities from Kellogg Biological Station, Michigan, USA - KBS C2-4 metaG (SPAdes) (version 2) | ecosystem: Host-associated > Plants > Roots > Rhizosphere > Soil... | reverse complement strand
CCCGGCGGCGCCCTCCTCGATCTCGCGCAGGTCGTCAGTCGTTAGCTCAACGGCCGCAGCGCCGATGTTCTCTTCGAGCCGGTGAAGCTTCGTAGTACCGGGAATCGGCACGATCCAAGGCTTCTGCGCGAGCAGCCAGGCCAGCGCTACCTGGGCAGGTGTCGCTTTCTTCCGCACCGCAACCTTACGCAGCAGATCGACAAACGCGAGATTCGCCTACGTGCTTCTGGCGTGAATCGCGGGACCAGACTGCGGAAGTCGGAGCTTTCAAAGGTGGTGTTCTCGTCAATCTTCCCGGTAAGGAACCCCGCGCCTAGCGGGCTGAACGGGACGAAGCCGATCCCGAGTTCCTCGCATGCCGGCAGCACATCCTGCTCGGGTTCTCGCCACCAAAGCGAGTACTCGCTCTGAACGGCGGCGACGGGTTGCACCGCATGCGCGAGGCGAATGGTCTTCGCCGACGCCTCCGACATTCCGAAGTGCCTCACTTTCCCTTGCTGAATGAGATCTTTGACCGCTCCAGCGACGTCCTCGATGGGGACGGCCGGGTCCACTCGGTGCTGATAGAAGAGGTCGATTGCGTCGGTGTTCAGACGCCGCAGAGCGGCGTCGGCAACTTCGCGAATATGATCGGGGCGACTGTTCGTGCCGCCGCGCCGCGTTCCGTCCGGGGCGATATCGAAACCGAATTTCGTCGCGATCACTACCTGATCGCGAACGGGATGGAGTGCTTCTCCGACGAACTCCTCGTTAGCGAACGGGCCGTAAGCTTCCGCAGTGTCGAAAAAGGTGACGCCGTGTTCGACAGCGGCGCGCAACAACGAAACCATCTTCTGGCGGTCGCCCGCCGAGTTGTAGACGCCGGTCATACCCATGCAGCCGAAGCCAAGGGCCGAGACCGTCAAATTGCTCTTTCCCAGTGTTCTCTTTTGCATTCACTCCCTCCTCCAAGGCCGCATGAGGATCGCGTTATTCGTAGCGCCACTCTAATCATGCGGCCGACGCTTCATCTGTGCATTCGCTTCCTGGCGAACAGGCCCTGGCAGGTGGTGAACAACATCATGTACGACGCGAGCGCTGCGGCTTTGCTGAAATTGGATTGCTCGATTACTGACCGTCACAACGCTCGCAACCGACCTGTGTGACGGAGTCGTTCACGGGTCGGGAAGTACTGTTCGCCAGAAACCCGCTGCCAGTTTCACTCGCGTGAGAGATCATGAAGCTGAAATTCGCACAGATCACCCGCTTCGCCGAGTAACTGGTGCGTCTTATTGGGGCTCTACAACCGCGGCCCAACCCTTCATGAAATCGTTTACTGTTATCGTTGCTGTACTCACATTCCTGGCACACTCGCAGGCGCTTCACTCTCAGGACGTCTTCCTCCTGACCACGTTTGACCATTCGCCCGACACGGCCACGGTAGAGTGGTTGGAGCAGCAAACTGCGCAAATATTTTCCGAGGCGGGCTTGACGTTCTCGTGGCAACCGCGAAAACAGCTCAATCACATTCCGACCAGCGCGCAGCCTATCTGGGTGCAGTTTCATGGCGCCTGCCGCATTGAACCCACCCTACTGTCCTCCCCCCAGAACGGCCCAATGGGTTGGGTGCAGTCTCAGGACGGGGATATACTGCCCCTGATTGACATCGATTGCGACCGGACCTCGGCAATGGTGTGGCAGAACCGCGGTACGCTTCCACGGCCTCTAGTCATTCGAGCGTTCGGTCGCGCACTTGGCCGGGTCGTCTCGCACGAGCTATATCATTACCTCACGAAATCGGCTGAACACAGCGATTCCGACGTCTTGCGCCACGCGATGACTTCAAGAGACCTGACGCTGCCGGAGGTCCGGCTCGCACCTTCGGAAATTGAAGCTCTAAGGAAGGCGATGAACGCCATGCAGACAAGCGAACGATCTGTCACCGAATGACCGCGAGCAGATCGAGAGGCCTCGCATCCTGACGGGTCCGACATGCTTTCAAGACGCGTTGCCGCGCGCGAAACAACCGAACCTTCAACGCGTTCTGGTTTGTTTCGTAGATACTCTCCAACTGTGTCATGGACAGCCCATCTACTTCCCTCAACACGAGAAGAACCCGATCGGCTTCAGAGACAGTGGAGAGCAGTTCTTCGACGAGTTCGCGGGTTCGTATTCTGTTGAGGTCGTCCGCATGCACCCTGCGGGCGGCCAAGCTATCGGCCAGTGCCACGGCCGATTCGGAGACATCGCCCATCCGCGTTTCACGGCGACGGCGGCGGCATGGACCACGCAAGTAGTCGTAAGCCGCGTTCAGCGTCAGTCTTTGTAGCCAAGTCTCAAACGCGGCCTGCTCGCGGAGCTTTTGAATACCGAAGTAGACCCGCGTAAATACTTCCTGGGCGACATCCTCCGCGTCTTCGGGTTGATTAATCAATCGCGCAATCGTTCCGATTACCCTTCCGCGATAGTTCAGGACAATCTCATTGAAAGCCGCTGCGTCGCCCTCTCGTGCGGCAGTCAGGATTTCCGGAGCTATTTTCATGTAAGATTCAAGGCCCTAAGTCGTTACGGACCTTTTACGAAACGAATGCCGCCGTGCGTGTTCGCGGCGCCTTCCTCAAGCGCCAAGGAGCTTTCGGATGCGGTCTCGGTACTGCCTCCCAGTCTTGAGGCGGGTGCCGCCGCGCAACTCCAGTTCGTACACACCGCCGACCATCGTGTGCACCGTAACGATTCGCGCCGCGTTCACGATCGTCGAGCGATGCACACGCACGAACTTCGCTGGATCCAAACGGTTCTCCAGGCTTGCCAGCGTCTCCCCGAAGACGTGGTCCACCGTCCCGCAGTGCAAGACGGTATAGTTGTTCGCGGTTTCGATCCAGTCCACGGACATAAGCGATACGAAATCGAAGCGCTCGCCTTTGCGGACCACAAGCGTCTGCGGCCAGTGTGTTTCTCGTGTTTGAATCAACGCTTCCAGCCGCCGAGCCAGCGCTTCGCTGGACCCGGAAAACCGTTCCCTGACCCTGTCGAGGCTGGCGAGCAGGCGGCTTTGGTCAAAGGGTTTTAGCAAGTAGTCCACGGCATTCACTTCAAATGCCTGGATGGCGTATTTGTCGTAGGCGGTCACGAAGACGACGGGCGGCATCCGCTGCGGCCCAACCTGGCGGATAACGTCAAACCCCTTGCCGTCGGGCAGTTCCACGTCGAGCAAAACCAGATCCACATCGTCGGAGCGTAGGGCGTCTACTGCTTCCGAAACACTTCCACATTCGCCGGCGATTTCGACGTCGTCTCTTTCCGAGAGCCCGTCACGAATTCCGGAGCGGATCAGCGGTTCGTCGTCAACGATTAAGAGCCGGAATCTCTTCATGCGTACGAGTGTCTCGGACTGAATTTCCAAAGCGCAACGGTAGCGTGATGCGGACCTCGGTTCCCCCCTCTTTCGGCCGGCGGATCGAGAACCCATGGCGCTCCGGATACATCCTGGTGAGGCGTTCGCACGTGGAGCCGAGCCCCACACCGATCTTCATTTGGCTCGCGTCAGCAGGGGGGCCGTTGCCGTTGTCCGTGACGGTGATTGCGAGCCCGTCTGCCTCCTCCTCCGCGCGCACCGAGATGATCCCGACCTTGCGCACACCTCTGAGCCCGTGGATGATCGCGTTCTCGAGGAGGGGTTGCATCAGGAAGCTGGGCACGAAGGCCTGCTGTACTCCTTCCGCAACATCGAAGGTGACTTGCAGCCGGTCACCGAAGCGCATCTGTTCCAGCGCCACATAGGAGCGCGTCAGATCGATCTCCTCGCTTAGCGAAGTCTCGGGCTGCGAGTCGTTGCGGAGTACAGCGCGGAGCAGATCCCCGAGCACGGTCAACATGCGGCTTGCGGTCTGGGGGTCCTGCTTGGTGAGCACCGAGATGTTTTGCAGGCTATTGAACAGAAAGTGCGGATTGAGTCGCGCCCGCAGGGCCTCGAGTTGCGCCTGGTTGAGGCTGGACTCGAGCTGCGCTTTTTCCAGAGCAAGTCTGGTGGCCCGCTGCTCCTGCTGGTGCAACTGAAACAGCGTGCGGACGAAATACCCGCCCCCTACGCTTACCCAAAACATGCCCTGCGCGCTGGGAAAGGTCGCGAACCAGTATCCGACCCCGGCTATGCTCCCCATCGGGTTGTGCGACACAGCGAGCGCATGACGAAAGATTTCGAACAGTGCCATCATAACCGGGGCGGCAGCCAGACAAAACGGAACGCTGAAGGCAGCCAGCAGTGCCAAATGCCGTAGCCAGCGTGCGGAACTGAGTGGGTATCGGCGTTCGAGGCGGAAAACCAGAGGCGACAGCATTGCCCACGGAAGATACCAGGAAGCGCACGCGATCAAGCCCTCGAGCGATTCGCGGCTGGGGCCGGGCCTGGCTGATGGAAGCTGATATCGCGCGACGTTCAGGGCGCCGATGACACTCCAGAAGAGCAGCATCCGGCCGATGCCAGGGTAGCGGGTCTCCCCGCCGCCTGTTGTCGTTGCTCCCGCGTCCTTCTCGTCCGAAAGTCCCACAGCCGCACCTTCCCGGTCAATTTCATTCTGGCACGCCCTGTCCACGGCACATCCTGTTCCTGGCGAACCGCATCGTACAGAGTGTGAATGACATTGCTATACAGGGTGGACGTCAACGATGCTTGCGTATCGAAGTCTCCCAGAACCGAATGGCATCGAACACCCAGCCCTCGGCGCTCGTGCCCTTGCCCAACCCGAAGCCATGACCGAGACTCTTGTACTTGTGGTATTCCGCCTCTGTGCCGGACTTGCGCAGGGCCTCGACCCTCCGTTCCATGACGGCGGGAGGCGCAATCGCGTCGTCTTCACCCACGACCACGAACGTGGGCGGCTCAGCTAACGAATAGTCCAAATGAGCCGAGTATGCCATCACAACGGCGGAGGGCCTTGGAGCGTCGGCGCCTCCATATTTCGCCACTCCATTGGAACCGATCGCGGCCGCCATTCTCGCACCAGCCGAACTGCCCCACAACGAGTAGCCGTGGGTGCCAACACCAAGCGTGTCGGCATTGCGAAGAATGTAGGAGACTGCCGCAGCGAGATCCTGCGTGGCAACCGCGCCGCCCTCCCCGGCCCGGTATTTCAGGACGAAAGCGTTGTATCCCTTTCTGCTAATCGCGTCGGCATAGGGGAACCCCTCGTGCACTGAGCCGACATACGAGAATCCGCCACCGGGAGATACCACCGCGAACGGCGCGCCAAGGCGGCCACGGAAGAAGAACAGCCCCGTATTGCGTTGTGCAGGCTGCTGTGACATCTGCGTTTCGGAATAGAACCTGTAGAACACCGTCTTCCCTGCGGCGGCATCGTCGATCATGCGATTCAACGCGCTCGTTACCGTCTCCAGATCGACGTGGGTGTGATACGGAAGGAGCGAGCTGATGCGGGTCAACCGCATGTCCTCGTCGTAGGCGCGATCGTCCCACGGCAAGATCAGTCGTCCGAATCCGTCGAATGCCGGGTGACGCAGGATATCTCGGATGGTGCTTTGAACTCCCAGGTGGCCGCTTCGATTTGTGTTCACATCGGTGTTCCTGGCCGGAGACCATACGCTCAGCAGGAAAATCAAAGCAGCCGCCGATGGGTACGCCGCCTTTGCCGTCATCATAAGCTTCCGTGGCATAAAGATCCTAGCTGATGATCGTTCATTCCGCGCACTCGACCATCACATTCTTGGCGGACAGCGGTTCTCAAGTGGTGAACGACACGAGGGGATCTGGCACTTGAGCGGTTCATTCACCGATCGGGGGACATGGTTCACCACGGTGAGCGGTGAGTTCGCCAGGAATAGGCTGTTTCCTGCCGCGAAAGAGTGCAGGCTGTAAGAAAGTGGGGGGATTGACCTGCGCAGGAAGCCACCATAGGTGTGGCCTGGGCTTCACAAACTGGTCCCTGGACACAACCTGGCAAACGTGAAATCAACTCAGGAGACTGGAATGAAGAAGCTTTCGATTACTCTGGCTGTCGGCATCCTTGCCATTGGCGGTCTGCTAGTGTGGGCCGACGCGAATCCTGACAAAATCCTGACAGGAACCGACGCGTTCTCGACAATTCGAACCGAAAAGCCGGGCATTTTCCGTAAGCTAACGCCGGCCGATCTCCCACAACCCAACGCGACGCCGTCCGTTGCTAACTTCACGCGCACGGTCCCTCGGCCGGATGGCATTGTGCCGCAGACGGTACCTGGCTTCAGGGTCAACCTCTACGCCACTGGTTTGAGAACTCCGCGTGCCATGAAACAGGCTCCGAATGGAGACGTCTTTCTAGCCGAAACCGGAGCCAGCCAGATCCGTGTATATAGAGGGATTGACGCCGAAGGCAAACCGGGCAGCGGAAGCGTCTTCGCGAGTGACCTCGGTCCGGTTTTCGGGATGGCTTTCTATCCTCCCGGCGATGACCCTAAATGGCTCTACGTCTCCAATATGACGACGGTATACCGCTTTGCGTACGAACGCAATGACCTAACCGCAACAGGCAAGCCCGAGACGATCATTACCGGACTCCCGCAGGGCGGACACGTTACTCGGGACCTTGCCATCTCGGCTGATGGCAGGAGTCTGTTCGTAGCCGTTGGTTCCAGCTCGAACGTGGATGATCCTGATGACCATCCTCGTGAAAAGAACCGAGCCAATGTTCTCGAATACACGCCGGAAGGCAAGTTCGTTCGGGTCTACGGAGCGGGCATTCGCAATCCGGTTGGTCTCGCTGTCAATCCCACGACCGGCGAACTCTGGTGCTCCGTGAACGAACGCGACGCCCTTGGCGACAATCTCGTCCCCGACTACATCACCCATATCGAGCCGGGCGGCTTCTACGGCTGGCCATGGTTCTACATAGGCGGCAATCAAGATCCCCGGCAGGCAGGCAAGCATCCTGAGCTTAGGAGCAAGGTCATCGTCCCGGACGTGCTTCTGCAACCGCACAACGCGTCGTTGCAGTTGATGTTTTACGAAGGGGCGCAATTCCCCGCCGAGTATAAAGGTGATATCTTCGCCGCTGAGCACGGTTCTTGGAACCACTCTGTTCGTAGCGGCTACGAAGTCGTACGCGTGCCGATTAAGGATGGCAAAGCCAGCGGAATCTATGAAGACTTCCTGACGGGCTTCGTTCTCGAAAGCGGCGAGGTCTGGGGCCGTCCGGTAGGAGTGGCTGCCGCATCCGATGGATCGCTGCTTGTTTCCGATGACGGCTCCGGCTCGATCTGGAGGGTCGGCCATTCCAGGCCGCCGCGAGCCCGGTAAACACAAACCAAGTCGACTGAATCGGACCGTAGTGTTCGCCACTACGTCAAACTGGCTGCTGTCCGGAAAAGCCAGCGACGGCCATCGAAGGATGAACTCGCGCCCCTTCGCTCACCCGTTCGGAGGCATTGTTCACCACCCGGAATGATCGGTTCGCCAGGAATCGGCTGTCGCCGCTCGCGCGTCAGTGCAAGATAGGGAAAACGATTTAAGAGACCCGCCTCGACGCAGCCGGTGCCGCGAGGGGGGCTGGGATGTCACCGCAGGAGGGGCTTCATGATTACGCTGACCATCAACGGAAAAGCGCAAAGGTACGATGGCGATTCCGAAATGCCGCTGCTTTGGGTGCTTCGGGATGAACTCAATCTCAAGGGCACCAAGTTCGGGTGCGGCATGGGACTGTGCGGCGCCTGTACCGTTCACGTCAACGGCGAGCCTGTCCGCTCCTGCCTGGTGTCCGCTTCGGACGCGGCCGGTAAGAAGATCACGACGATCGAGGGCCTTTCGCCGGACGGCACTCATCCGGTGCAGGTTGCCTGGGAAGCGCTCGACGTCCCGCAGTGCGGGTACTGTCAGACAGGCCAGATTATGACGGCCTCTGCGCTGCTTGCGAAGAAAAAGAACCCGACGGACGCTGACATCGACGCGGCGATGGCTGGTAACATCTGCCGTTGCGGAACCTATGGAAGGATTCGCGCGGCGATCCACAAAGCATCGGAAGGGATGAAAGCCGGGAGTACGAATCGATGAACCGGACACAAGGAGAACCGATGGAGAAAATCAATCTCGGCCGGCGTTCGATACTCCGCGCGACTGCGATAGCTGGCGGCGGTATGATGCTCGGACTCTTTCCCCGGCGAGAGGCTCGGGCTCAGGCACCAGCGCAGGCGCCAGGACAGGGGCCAGGGCGTGGCGGTTTTGCTCGGGCACCGCTGTCACCGGCCAATTTCGTCAGTATTTCGCCGGACGGCATCGCCTCGATAGGTTCGCCAAACACGGAAATGGGGCAGGGCTCGTTTAATTTGCTGCCCATGATGGTGGCCGAGGAGTTGGACATCGATTGGAAGAACGTCAAAATTGTACGCACCGGTGTGGGATCCGAATTTGGCGGTCAGTTCACTGCCGGCAGCACCGCGACCCCTTCGAACTGGGTGCCGATGCGTCAGATCGGCGGCGCGGTCCGAGGCATGCTCATCGCCGCGGCGGCACAGAACTGGGGTGTCCCGGCTGCGGAATGTTCCACAACGCCGGGCCGTGTGGTTCATAGCCCGTCTGGCCGCGCCGCGTCCTATGGCGAACTGGCGGCGAAGGCCGCCACCATGCCCGTGCCCGACTTCAGCACGCTCAAGTTTAAAGACCCAAAGGACTACAAAATCATCGGCACCACAACGCTCGGCGGGGAAACGAAAGACATCATCCGGGGCAAGGCTCAGTTTGGCATCGACATAACCGTCCCCGGAATGCTTTATGCGGTCTTCGAAAAGACTCCAGTGTCGCGCGGCAAAGTGGTTAGTGCGAACCTCGACGCCATCAAGGCGATGAAGGGCGTGAAGCACGCCTTCATCGTGGAAGGCGCACCGGTTAACGGCAATTATCCGAATTACCTGTTTGCGGATCCGGGGCTCGAAGCGGGCGTTGCAATTGTCGCCGATAGCTGGTGGGCTGCGCAATCGGCGCGGAAAAAACTGAAGGTGCAATGGGATCTCGGCCAATTGGCGGCGCAGGACAGCGAACAGACCGTCGCGAAGGCGGAGGAACTGTCGAAACAAGCGCCGGCACGGACCCTTCGAAAGGACGGAGACACGGATGCGGTTTTTCAACGAACTGACATCCGGGTGATCCAGGGCGCATACCGCTTTCCGATCATCGCTCACAACACCCTCGAACCTCAGAATGCTACGGCGCACTTCCGCGATGGGAAGGTGGAAGTCTGGTCCACGAGTCAATTACCCCAGACAGGGCGCCAGTTGGTGGCCCGAGTGCTAGGCATTCCCGTGAACGATGTGACCGTCCATATGGTGCGCGCCGGTGGCGGATTCGGACGCCGGTGCTATAACGACTCCATGGCTGAAGCCGCCTGGATTTCCAAAACGGTCGGGGCGCCCGTCAAGTTGTTGTGGACTCGTGAAGACGACGTGCAGCACGACTATTATCGCCCGGGAGGATTTCAGTACCTGAAAGCCGCGATTGACCAGAACGGCAAGCTCGCCGCATGGCACGATCACTACATCACGTACGGCGAAGGGAACTCGTTTATCGCGGAGGGCGGATTCGATGCCGGTCAGTTTCCGGCGGGTTTAATCCGCGACTATCAGGTGCAGTCGTCGGTATTGCCGCTGGTTTTGAAAACCGGCGCGTTGCGCGCACCAGGATCCAACTGCAGCGCGTGGGTTGTTCAGTCTTTCGTCGACGACGTCGCCCACGCCGCCGGCAAAGACCCGCTAGCTCTTCGGCTCGAATTGCTCGCGTCGGCTCCTGCACCCGCGGCGCCTGCCTCCGGGCCTGGCGGTGGGCCTCCCGGTGGAGGCAGACCGGGCCTGAACGCGGCTCGAATGCGAGGGGTACTCGAGCTGGTCGCGGAGAAGTCCGGTTGGGGCAAGCGCCAGTTGCCGCCACGGACGGCGCTCGGCATCGCGTGCCATTTCGACCATGGCGGTCACGTTGCGGAGGTCGCCGAAGTCACCGTGAGTGCCGACAAGAAAATAAAGGTCAACAAGGTTTGGGTAGCTGCAGACGTCGGCAGTCATGCTGTGAATCCGGGCGCTGCAGAGCATGTGTTGCAGGGCGCTGTGATCGATGGTCTGAGCGAACTGATACAGGAAATCACCCTGAAGAATGGGCGGGTCGTGCAATCGAATTATGATCAGCATCCAGTATTGAGAATGCCCGAGGCACCTCCCATCGAGGTGCACTTTCTGAGAACGAACAATACGCCAAACGGTCTGGGCGAACCTGGGCTGCCCCCGATCCTCCCAGCTGTATGTAATGCGATCTTTAAGGCGACAGGAGAGCGCATTCACACACTACCCTTTACGAAACAGGGCTTCCGCTTCGCGTGAGTAAATATCGATAAGGTCCGATAAACCGTAATTGAAGGATGATATTTTGGGGACCCAATCGAACGACGCCAGTGACGAAGCAGGGCTTCGGCTTCGAGTAGCTTGGGATCGGAGGACTGCGTGGAAATTTCCAGACGCGCCATTCTCGGAGAGGTGCCGTTGGTTTTGACCGGCGCCGCCGCTTTTGGTGGGAGGGCGTTTGCCCAGCCCGCGGAGCCGGAGTACATGGAAGTCAAAACTGCCTATGGGCGCCTCCGCGGCGCCAGGACTGGCAATCTGACCACGTTCAAAGGGATACCTTACGGCGGCCCGATCTCCGGCGCGAATCGGTTTAAAGCCGCGCCAGCGCTGAAGCCCTGGGAAGGAGTCCGCGACGCCCTGAGTTTTGGCGCCCCTTCCTGGCAACCCGGCCAGCGCCGCAACGAACCGCCGCAGGACGAGGACTGCCTCTTCCTGAACGTCTGGACACCCGCGGCCGACAACCGTAAACGGCCCGTGATGTTCTACAGCCACGGTGGCGGCTTCACCACCGGATCGGCGGCCTCGAGCTACCAGGACGGAGGCAATCTGGCGCGCACCTTCGACGTGGTGGTCGTCGCAACCAATCACCGTTTGGGAATCTTCGGGTATCTCTACCTGGGAGACTTGGGCGGCGAAGAGTACGCCAGTTCGGGAAACCAGGGGCTCCTCGACATCCGCGATGGACTGAAATGGGTTCGGGAGAACATCCAGGCATTTGGCGGTGACCCCACCAACGTCATGATCTTCGGCGAGAGTGGTGGCGGGGCGAAAACGTCGTGTCTCTACGCCATGCCATCTGCGGCGTCCTACTTCAACAAAGCTTCCGTCGAAAGCGGCCCAGGCATTCGGATGATGCCGCGCGACGCGGCGGCTGAGACTACGCTGATGACGCTGAAACAGCTCGGCATCGAGAAGAGCGATTGGCGCAAACTCCTCGAGGTTCCCGCTGACAAGCTGATGGAAGCGCAGAGTTCGCTCGGCCGGAGCGGAGGGGGACCGCTCGGCATGAATGGGGGACGAAAGGGGATGGGAGGCGGCTCGCGCCCTGGAGGGTTTGGACCGGTGGTGGACGGGGCGATTCTTCCGCGGCATCCTTTCGACCCCGATGCGCCGGCCATCTCTAAGGACAAGCCTCTAATCGTTGGTTACAACCGCGACGAGACGGTCTTCTTTTTCAACCAGCAGCGCAACACGGAGGTTTTCAATCTGACCGAAGCCGCCTTGAAGGAACGGCTGGCGAAAGAATTCGAGGGCAACGCGGATGCGATCTTCGAAACGTACCGCAAGAGCCGTCCCGACGCTTCCCCTTCTGACCTGTACATTGCCATCACCACTGCGCGCATGATCGCAATCGGCGCGATGACGATTGCCGAGCGAAAGTCGGCGCAACACGGGGCGCTGGCCTACATGTACGTCTTCAAGCATGAGAACCCGTCGCTGATCCCGGGGACTCAGCACAAAATGGGCACGCCGCACGCTATGGAGATTACGTACAAGTTCTACAACGTGCCGCAACCGGCGCGGCAGGGTGGAGATACCGCCGGCGGCCTGATGTCGATTTCTCGCCCGGAGTCGGTGAAGGCCGCGCACAACATGGCGGAGATGTGGAGCACCTTCGCGAGAACGGGAAAGCCAGCGGCCAAAGATCAGCCGGAATGGCCGGCTTACACCGCACAGTCGCGGGCGACGATGGAGATCGATGCCGATTGCCGGATCGTGAACGACCCGTATCCGCTGGAACGAAAACTCTGGGAGAGGGTTGACCCGTAATCGTTGGCCAACTGAGAGAGGCGTGGCAGTCACTTCATTATCCTCGTGGAACGCCTCGACCTTAGTGCAAGAGAGTGGCGAATATTCCAGCGTGGTTGGGCAAATAGCGCCGCACGATGTTTGGTGGTCGGGACCCTCACATTAGTCGAGTATTAGTTAAGGATTTGGCCTCGTCAGAGGAATCTGTGGGTCACTGATATGGTCGAATGGTGCCGGGAAACTCGGCCTGCGTCAGCTTTATGTCTACGGGGTCAGAGGTCCAAGCCCTACGCAGCCAGCCGCAACGGAAGCGGTCAGTGAGCTAATTCGCTGAGGGCCTCTTCGCGCCGTCTATGATAATCATCTCAACCGGACCTTTTTGCGCGTTCAGTTTGAGTCCGAGCTGTTCCTGTAGGGCGCTAAATATCGAAGGACCATCCATGTTCGCTGTCTGGTCCGGAGTCCAATCCAGCTTCACGTCGAAATCTCCGCTTATGCCCGTATCGTCCCTAACAGTACGATCTAGTAGCTGTGCCAGCATACCGGCGAGAATAGACATGGAGATTTTGCTGCCCTTCAACTGACCAGACCCCATAGTCGCTTCAGGCCCGGGAGCGTCGATGTTCTTTGTGAGCTTCGGCCCGTTCTTTGCCACTACCAGCGAGTACATCGGCAGGTCCTTAATTTCGCGGTGGATCTTCAGCCTGAAGCGGTCTGCAAGCAGCGCTTGGAGTGCCACCTTCAATTGGTTCCGATTGAGCGTAACACCAACCGCGGGCTTGGCGACGATATCGTAGGCATCCGACGATTCGGAGTCGGCCCATTTCGGTCCTCTTGAAACCTGGAAATCCTTGACCCCGTATGCCATTTGAATCAGAGCATTGAGCGGTGCTCCAGTTGCCCTGAACTTCCCGCCCGGATCGAATGCCATAGTCGTATTACCGGGTCCAGCAGCAGTCGGTTTGATCGATGCCACATCAAATTCGAGCGGCGGCTGAGCGGCGCACGGTGGCGTGTGCACCGCGGCCAGCGTAC
>Ga0207671_10004581_pt1 | contig 13132 bp, 9 predicted proteins | sample KBSC24metaG_FD_184352 | JGI IMG/M metagenome (GOLD analysis project Ga0207671, IMG submission 184352) | Corn rhizosphere microbial communities from Kellogg Biological Station, Michigan, USA - KBS C2-4 metaG (SPAdes) (version 2) | ecosystem: Host-associated > Plants > Roots > Rhizosphere > Soil... | reverse complement strand
TATCTACCCGGTGAAAGTAAAATGACCTGCCCTCATACCGACAGGCAGCTGCTTCATCTTTGCCTCAAAACGGACCTCGGATTCTTCTACCTTGCAGTCGCTGAAATCAATGTAAATTCTATTATTCTGCTCCTTTCCGGTCACATTTTTATTATTTAACGCTCTATACATGCCACTTAGCCCCTGTCTTTAGAAAAGACATCAAACACTTCACAAAAATAATGTATTTTGGTACTTCATAGAGGCAGCTGCCACTCTCTCTATTTTTCTATCTAAATGAACGCATATTGATATGATGCCTGTGAGTATGGTTACCGGACCTTTAAAACCGGAAATTCTTCGCGAGGAAACCTTGGCAGATTTGTTTCGGGAAACGGCTAAAAAACATGCGCAGCACACAGCGCTGATTTTTAACCAGATTTCCCTTTCTTACGCCGAACTGGATCAGTGGAGCGATGCTGTTGCCCGGTTTTTAAACCAGCAAGGCATTGGAAAAGGGGCTAAAGTAGGCATCTGGTGGCCTCGTGGCCTGGAATTACATGTGGCTATCCTGGGTATCATTAAGGCTGGAGCTGCTTACGTACCCTTAGACCGGGAAATGCCTGCAGAACGGGTGGAACTGGTCATGAATGAAGTAGGTGCATCAGCCTGTTTCTGTGAGCATCAGATCAACGCCAGCTGTTTACAGTTGGAAGTTCCACCGCGGGGAGCAGAGAAAAATGCAGAGGCTACAGTTGCGAGTGACGGTATCGGTGCCGGACCTGATGATGATGCTTATGTCCTGTATACCTCCGGCAGCACCGGAAAACCTAAAGGAATTCCTATTACACACCGCCAGATCTGTCATCTGGTCCGTGCCGAACAATATATTTTTAATATCCTGCCAACGGACAAAGTATACCAGGGTTTTTCTGTATCCTTTGACATGTGGTGTGAGGAAACCTGGGTAAGCTATCTAGCCGGGGCTACACTTTGGATAGCAGACAATACAACATCCAAAGCTATTGATGAACTCAGTGACACGCTGCGTACACAGGGTATCACCATCTTGCATGCAGTACCCAGCCTGCTGGCCGTTGTGGAAGATACCATCCCCTCCATCAGGCTGATCAATGCCGGAGGAGAGGCTTGTACGCCACAGGTATTGGCCCGATGGGCAACGCCTTCCCGAAGATTCTTTAACAGTTACGGACCTACCGAAACAACTGTATCGGCCACCATGGCTGAATTGCATCCAGGTGATAACATCACCATAGGATTGCCTATTCCCAATTATGGCCTTGCCGTTGTAGATGAGCAATATAACCCTGTACCATTGGGAGAACGGGGGGAATTGGTGATCTCCGGCCCGGGCGTCTCTAATGGTTATGTAAACCTTCCCGAACTTACCGCAGAAAAATTTTTGAATAAACCAGAGCCGCTGGCCCTGATGCCGGGAAACCGGATTTACCGTACCGGCGATGCCGCCACCATCAATACCGATGGAAGTATTGACTTTCTTGGCCGTCTGGATGACCAGATCAAACTCAGGGGCTACCGGATTGAACTGGGAGAAATTGAAAGCCGGTTAAATGCCCTTCAAGGGGTATCCGCCGCTGCTGTAGCCGTAAAAAAAGACAGCAATGACCAGGATCAACTGGTAGGCTACCTCGTTCCAGATGGCACCATCAATTTAGACGATGCACTGATCCGGCTGGAACTGGCCAAATTCCTGCCACCTTATATGGTTCCGGGTACCATAGCTATCCTCTCAGAAATGCCCCGGATGCCCAGCGGAAAAGTGAACAGGAAAGCGCTTCCAGTACCAGAAGGCATGTTAAGTACACCCGCAGACCTTTCCGGGGAAACACTGGATGTAAATGCCCCATTGCCAGACCGGGTGCTCGCCATGCTCAGGAAGATTTTTCCGGGCAGAGAGATTAGCCTTGATCTTGATTTTTTTACCGACTTAGGTGGACATTCCCTTTTGGCAGCAGCCTTTATTTCCAAACTCCGCAACGACTGTAATATCCCCTATGCCTCATTAAAAGACGTTTACACGCACCGGCCGCTCAGCAGCCTGGTCAAGGTATGGGAATCGGTTCCACAACAAGCGCCGCCAAAGCAAAGTATCTTTAACAAAATACCACAATGGAGATACTTCGTCTGCTGGTTTGCACAGAGCATTTCCCTGTTGCTCATCTATGGACTGTTTGCTATACAAATATTTGTTCCTTATCTGGGCTATTATTATGTACGGGAAAGTACAGAAAAACTGTCCTATGGAATTGTTACTGCTTTAGGACTTTATTGCCTGATTCCCCCATTTTTCACTTCCCTGAGTATTCTGGCCAAACGGCTGGTCATCGGGAAGATCCGTGCCGGGGATTATCCGCTTTGGGGAAGTTATTATTTCCGCTGGTGGTTTGTGAAAACTATACAGGCCATAATTCCCACCCAGTTTATGAACGGAACGCCCATTTATCCGGTTTATCTGCGGATGCTTGGTGTTAAAGTGGCCCCCACCGCACAGCTCAGTTCACTCACTATTGGTGCAGAAGATCTGCTCACCATAGGAAATGACGTCAGCATCAGTTCACAGGTGGTTTTTAACAATGCGGTTGTAGAAGACGGCTGGTTGAAACTCCGCAGCATTCATATTGGAGACCATGCCTATATTGGCAGCAGCGCCATTATTTCTGCCGATGCCACCGTAGAGGAATGGGGCGAACTTCAGGATTTGAGCCACTTGCAGTCCGGACAAAAAATAGACACCCGTGAAGTCTGGAAAGGTAGTCCGGCCCAGCTTAAAGAAACCAAAACCATGGAAGAGCTTCCACAGCCCTTACCGGTCACTGCGGCTAAACGCAGCTTGTACAGTTTTATTTTTACGGTATTGCTGATTCTTTTTCCTGTCATCATTTTATTGCCCTTGTTACCTACCATACTGGTTTTAAATGCAATGGATGATGCGGCACCAGATTATAATTTCAATTATATGATCACAGTGCCCCTCCTGGCCATTTCTTATATCATTTTATATGCTTTTGAAACCATAGCGGTGACCAGATTGCTCCAGCATGGCATTAAACCAGGAAAACATTCTATTTACAGTGGTTTCTATGTGCGTAAATGGCTGGCAGACCAATTGATGTCCTTGAGTCTGATTGTGATGCATCCGATCTATGCCACCGTTTTCGTAGCGCCATTTTTCAGGTTACTGGGTGCAAAAGTGGGTAAGAATACAGAAATTTCAACCGCAAGCAATGTGACCCATCCTTTGCTTGAAATAGGTGACGGCGCCTTTGTCGCTGATGCGGTGACGCTGGGCGAATCGGATGTTCGCGGACAGCAGCTTATCCTCGATAAAACCATTATAGAAAGCAAAAGCTTCGTTGGAAACAGCGCCCTTATTCCACAGGGTTATCACCTGCCGGGAAATATGCTGATCGGAGTATTGTCTACACCACCAGATCAGCAGCAACTTGCCGGCTCTGATGCAAAAGACTGGTTCGGCTCTCCTGCCATTGCATTACCGCGTCGCCAGGAAAGCAATCCTTTTCCGGATGAACTGACCACCACGCCTTCGTTTCCAAGAAAAGTGGCCAGAACAATTACAGAGTTTATCCGCATCATTACACCAGAAACAGCCATCATTTGTTTCAGTATTCTATTTATCGCCCTTGGACATGATCTGATCACCCAAAAGCCGTTATGGAAAGTTCTATTGCTCTTTCCTTTCTATTACCTTGGCCTTATGGGACTTCCGGCTTTTCTGATCACCGTGATCTTTAAATGGCTTTTTGTAGGAAAATACAAAGCAAAGCAAAGCCCGATGTGGACCTGGGAGGTTTGGCGCAGTGAAGCCATTACTTCAACTTACGAGGCTTTATCCGTTCCTTTCCTGCTGGAATATCTGAAGGGTACCCCCTGGCTTCCGCTTGCCCTTCGTTTGCTTGGGGTAAAAACCGGGAAACGGGTCTGGATGAACACCACCGATGTAACCGAATATGACATGGTCAGTATTGGAGATGATGCTGCACTGAATGAAGATTGCGGACCGCAGACGCATTTATTTGAAGACCGGGTGATGAAAGTCGGTCCGGTAAAAATAGGCGCAAGAACAAGCATAGGCGCGCGCAGTATTATTCTATATGACAGCGAGATTGGCAATGACGTTAAGCTGGAGGCCCTCTCCCTGGTCATGAAAGGAGAGGTTCTGGCCCCAGGAACCTCCTGGACAGGCAGTCCTGTCAAACCTGTATAAATAAAAAAAGCTATCTGAAATCAGATAGCTTTTTTTATTTAAGTCATTATTTTACTTATTTGGAAGAACCCAGCAAGTCGGCCAGTTTCTTATGCAATTCTTCTCCTCTAACGTTTTTAGCAACAATTTTACCTGAAGGATCAATCAGGAAATTGGCAGGAATTCCACGAACACCATACATCTTAGACGCAGCATTGTTCCAGCCCTGAAGATCTGAAACCTGGGTCCAGGTCAGGCCATCTTTTTGGATAGCTTGTAACCAGGCATCTTTTTTACCAGGCTGATCCAGGGATACGCCTAAAATAGTGAAGTTTTTATCTTTAAATTTATTGTAAGCAGCCACTACGTTTGGATTTTCCCCGCGGCATGGTCCGCACCATGAAGCCCAGAAATCAACCAATACATATTTTCCACGGAAATCAGACAGTTTAACAGGTTTGTCATTCACGTCATTTTGCGTAAAATCCATTGCCATTTGTCCTACAGCTGTTTTTTTACCTGATTCGATCTCTTCAGAAATGCTTTTACCTAAATCTGTTGCTTTTACTGCAGCAGAGAATTTATTGAAATCTGCTTCTGTACCTTTTGCATCGGCGTCCAGATCCATACTGTTTCTGAAAGCAACCAAAGCAATATAAGAATTCCTGTTTTCAGCAATGAATTTCTTATTGATCGGTGCCATTTCTTTTTCTATTGCATCAGAACGCTCTTCAATAGATTTCCTGTAGGCAGGGTCCTGACGTTGCTCAGCTGTTTTGGCATAGTATTCTGCAGACAAAGCGTTCATCTTGTCATTTGGCGATTTTAACAAAGCTTTTAATTTGGCATTATCGTCGTTCACCAAAGAGCCTTTAACTGTTGCTTTTTTTACAGAATCAGCTGCGTTAACAGTGATCACTTTGTTTTCTACATAGAAAGAAAGTACATCGCCTGCTTTTCTTTGGTCTACAGGGCTTGCATCGTGTTTCAGAATCAAACGGGCCTCAGCTGGCGCAGTTACTTTTCCTTTGAATTCAAAAACACCGTTCTTTAATTCTGCAGAATCGACCACTACGGCCTTTGCAGTGCGGTATTGTAAATACGCTTTAGCCGGTGCATTCAGTGCACCTACTTTACCTTTAATGGTGTATCCGTCTTGAGCCATCGCCGCTAATGGCAATAAGAAGGCAGCAGATAAAATGGTTTTTTTCATTTGTGGGTTTATTTTTATGATAATAGTTTGCGATTTATTAAAACGTTAATCAAAGCTAATTATTGTCTGCAAATTTCTGGTAATCACTACACAAAAATTACAGTAACTTTTGATAGGTACGCCACCAGAGGTCAGGAACTTCGCCATTTACTGCGGTGTTATAATCTTCATAACGGCATGGGATCAGGTGATAACGTTCATTTTTGGAAACCCCGCTGGGATAAGGAACCTGCATCCACCAGCGATCTGATTTTTTACTTTTTACAAAAAGCATTTCTCCGGGGCCCTCGTTCAGACTGGTTCTGTAGATCAGGTACTGCGATTTGGGTGTTAAAGGAAAATCTTTTTTCCGGTTGTAATAACCGTCTACGAAATACCAAACCATTTGTGCCAGCAGCATTGCGCTTTGTCCGTTATTGTCAAAGGCCGGATTAAATTCATAGAAACCGATCGAACTGAGTTTATCGTTCATACCGGCATATCTGGTGATCCTGCAGGCCTGCTCTCCATAGAAACCATTTGGACCCGCATTGGCGTTGGCTCCTGCATCAGAAGACCGGATGGCAGAAATATCAAAGCTGAGCATATTGGCATTTCTGATGATGGGCTCTGCCGGGCTAATGTCTTCAGCAAATTCCCCTAAGCGGTGTACATCAAAATAAAGCTTGTTCATTACCCTAAGGCTATCCTGATTCACAAAATAAGTCTGATAACCGATATTGCTAAAGTTGAACAGGTAATTCGGCTGATGTAAGAAGATCTTGTTGAGATAGGTATCAGAACGGGCTTCTATTCCCTCATGATCATCTTCATCCAGGTCAAAACGGTTATCGACCACCACAAGATCTACTTTTTGTTCCAGCGCTTCATAAGCCATATATTGCGCATAGGTCAGGTCTTGTCCACCGCCAATAATGACGGGTAAGATGTGAAGTTTGATCAGTTCGGCTACCACCATTTTGACAGCGATATAGGTATCAGAGATACTGGCACCGGCTTTTATGTTCCCTAAGTCAACAATCCTACTGGTAAAATCACCTTCATGGAGCAGATAGAATTGTGCCCTGAAATAATCCGGACCAAGTGCACAACCATTGTTGTTTACCGCAGCCCGGTCGTCCAGTACACCTATAATGGCAATATCATAGCTATTTTCTTCCAGTTCAGGAAATTCATCAGTGTAAAAACTGGCCTTTAATCCCAGCTGACTGGTATAAAACCCCGGCTTGGGCGTGATTTTATCAAGGCTTAAAGGAGAAAAAAAATCTGATAAGGACATAAAGTAATATAATCTATGGCATCAAATATCTATTTTTGAGAGCATATATTAATAAGAGTACGTTTAAATAAATTTTAAACATACCCGGAACATCCTAAAAGAAATGAAATGATACTGGTTACCGGCGCTACTGGATTTTTAGGAGCAGAACTGATCCAACAACTCACCCGTGAGGGCATCAGGGTACGTGCACTGAAAAGAACGACCTCTTTAATTCCTGAATTACTCGTTACCGAACCCTTAATTGAGTGGGTAGTGGCCGATATTGAAGGCGTTACGCAGGTTTATCATTGTGCAGCAATGGTCTCTTTCAACCCAAAAGACAAGGAACAACTGCTCAAAATAAACATTGAAGGCACCAGTAATGTGGTTAATCTTTGCCAGGAAAAAGGCGTCAGGTTGCTTCATGTAAGTTCTGTAGCCGCCCTGGGCAACCCTAAAAAAGGCATGACACTGATTACAGAAGATGATTATTGGGTTTATGATGCCCATGTGCATGCTTATGCCATTTCCAAATATGAAGGAGAAATGGAGGTTTGGCGCGGAATTGCCGAAGGCCTGGACGCGATCATTGTGAACCCTTCTGTGATTATTGGCGCAAATGCTGGCTTTGAGGGGAGCGGAGCGATATTCAAACTGGTCAAAGAAGGGTTATCCTATTATACCAAAGGGGCTACCGGTCTGGTGGATGTACGCGATGTTGCCCGTGCGATGATTGCCTTAATGAACAGCGGAAAAAGTGATGACCGGTTTATCCTCTCTTCCGAGAATTACAACTACCAGACTTTATTCAGTTCCATTGCCAGGGGTTTTGGCGTTAAAGCCCCGGCGAAAGAGGCCAAGGCCTGGATGCTTGGAATTGCCTGGAGAGCCGCAAAAATCATTTCTATCTTTACCGGCAAACCTGCTGCGTTAACCAGTGATGCAGCGAGGAGCAGCCTGAACGAGAGTTTGTACAGCAACGATAAAATTAAAAAAACCATAGGTATAGAGTTCAGACCACTAGAACTTAGTATTGCAGAAACCTGCACCGCCCTGCAAAACAGGGTTAAAAATTAAAATTGACATGAATCAAAAGAACTACTACATTATTGATTTCGACAGTACTTTTACCCAGGTGGAGGCCTTGGATGAACTGGCGCGTATTTCCCTTAAGAAGCATCCGGACAGAGAATTGATCTATAAAAAGATTGAAGACTATACCAATCTGGCCATGGAAGGAAAGCTTTCTTTCGGGGAGAGCCTGGCACAGCGCGTAAAATTACTGGAAGCAGACGAGAACCACCTGAAGCAGCTGATCAAACACCTGAAGAAAAAGGTTTCCAGTTCTTTTTCCCGTAATGCAGAATTTTTCAAGAAACATGCCGACGAAGTACTCATTGTTTCAGGAGGATTTAAAGAATTTATTACACCAGTGGTGAGCCAGTACCACATCAAGAAGGAAAATATTTATGCCAATACTTTTGTAACCACTGGCGATGGCAAGATTATCGATTATGATCATGCCAATCCTTTAAGCGAAGAGGGTGGCAAAGTGAAGCTGATGCAACACCTGAACCTGGAAGGTGATCTGTATGGTATTGGGGATGGCTATTCTGATTTCCAGCTCCGGGAGAGCGGGCTGATCAAAAAATTCTATGCGTTTACAGAGAATATTGCCCGGGAGAGCATTGTTAAAAAAGCCGACCACGTTACACCAAGTTTCGATGAATTCCTGTACGTAAACAACTTGCCAAGGGCCATTTCTTATCCTAAAAACAGGATTTTATGCCTGGTGATCGGGGATGCAACTCCTGAAAGCATTGATCTGCTAAAAAAGGATGGTTTTTCGATACGTCACAAAGAGACTTTTGAAGAGAAATATGTAGCTGATGTGCATATGCTGCTCCTGGCTGATGGTGTGCATGTTGAGCCGGAGACTTTAAAAAGAGCCGTTAAACTTAAAACCATTGGTTACCTGGGCAACGCCAAAAGGCTGGAACTTCAAACCTGTACGGAGATGGGCATAGTGGTCTTTGATGATCCGAAACACAATCCGCGCAACCAGAATTTTATCCCCAAGCGGATGATCGACTTTATGAATACCGGCACCACCTATATGAGCCATAATTTCCCTAACCTGCAATTGCCAAGGATAGAGAAATCACACAGGCTGATCCATATTCACCACAATATTCCTGGAATTATGGCAAAGATCAACACGATTTTTGCCAAACATGACATCAATATCGTAGGGCAGTTCCTGATGACCAATCCGACGATTGGTTATGTGATCACAGACATTAATACCCAATATGATAAAGCCCTTTTTAAAGCGCTTAAAAAAATTGAGCAGACCATTAAATTCAGGGTCTTATATTAAGACTAAAGTATGGGTTTTCAGGGCTCTTAGTGTAATAAACACACCATTTAATCTGAAATTAAACCAGCGCGGAATAGGTTTTTTTAACTACTTTTGATTGAATTTTTAGAATATACGGCAGTGACAGAGACTTTAAACATTAAAACCACTAAAGCTACGCAGTCCAGATTAGCTGGGACTGACTTAACTAACCTGCCTTTTGGCAAGGTTTTTACTGATCACATGTTTATCGCAGAATACGATAATGGCGAATGGGCAAACCTGCAGGTCCTACCTTATGGTCCGATCCCAATGAGCCCGGCGATTTCTGCCCTACACTATGGACAGGCTATCTTTGAAGGCATGAAAGCCTACCGCCAGGCGGATGGTAAGATCAGTGTTTTCAGAGCAGACAAGAATTTTGAGCGCTTCAACAAATCAGCGGTCCGGATGTCTATGCCGACCATTCCTGAAGAAGTCTTTATGCAGGGTATTGCAGCCCTGATTAAAACTGATGAGGCCTGGGTTCCTAACCAGGATGGTTATTCCCTGTACCTTCGTCCGGTGATGTTTGCTACAGACCCTTATTTAGGTGTCCGTGCTTCAGACAAATATATTTTTGCTGTACTGACCACGCCAACTGGCCCTTATTACAGCAAAGCCCTGAAAGTTAAAATTGAAACTGAATATACGCGTGCCGATGAAGGTGGTGTTGGTTTTGCCAAAACTGCCGGTAATTATGCCCGTTCTTTATATCCTTTTGCGGAAGCGTTAAAAGAAGGCTTTGACCAGTTGATCTGGACAGATGCAGTTTCGCATGAGTTTATTGAAGAGGCTGGTACGGCCAATTTGCTTTTCGTGATCGACGGCAAACTGGTTACGCCTTCTGTAAGAAACACCGTACTGGATGGGGTGACCAGGGATACGATCATTCAACTTGCCCATAAAGCAGGTGTTGAAGTAGAAGAAAGACGGGTAAGTGTTAAAGAAGTGATTGCTGGTATCGAGAGCGGCCGTTTAACGGATGCTTTTGCTGCAGGAACTGCGGCAACAGTAACCCCAATCGGAGAAATCAGCTACGAAGGTAAACTGTATACCTTGACTGATCCTTCTACCCGTACGGTTTCTGCCGGTATTGCAAAAACCCTGAATGATATCCGTTACGGACTTGCCCCGGATGAATTTGGCTGGAACTGGGTATTGTAAACCCGGTTAAAATTTACGTCATGTTTTTTTCGGCATGATGATTTTCTTTGAGGCGCCTGAGAACCACAGGCGCCTTCTTTATGCCCTTAAATTGGTAACATCTGTCAGACAATTTCTTCCCTTCGTTCTTCTTTACTAATTTCAACATTTCAAACACACCTTACAAAAATGAAAAGAATTCTACTCTGCAGTTTAGCTGTCGTTTGCGCATTCAGCTTTTCAGTACATGCACAACTGAAAAGGCTCAGCAAACAGCAAACTTTTGGCAGCCAGCCATCTCTAACCACTTCTTTACCTTATCTTTCCGGCTGGAGCGATGACCAGCATTTTATTGAATACAATACAAAGGCCGGGAAATTTGAAACGGTTGATGTGAAAACCGGAGCTCATGCGGTATATACCCCGCCGGTTAAACAGAAGGAGGAAAGTCCGGTTAAAGAAGGCGACAAGAACCCTACCTTATCTCCGGATGGAAAATACATGGCGTTTACCCGTAACAATGACCTCTATGCGGTGGAAGTTGCGACCGGAAAAGAGATCCGGTATACGACTGATGCTACCGATGTCATTTACAATGGTTATTCTTCCTGGGTTTATTTTGAAGAAATTTTAGGCCGCCCTACAAAATACAAAGCTTTCTGGTGGTCACCAGACAGTAAGCATCTGGCCTTTATGCGTTTCGACGACACCAAAGTTCCTATGTTTCCAATCAATGGATCTACCGGTCAGCATGGTTATACGGAGAAAACCAGGTACCCAAAAGCAGGCGACCCCAATCCTGAAGTGAAAATTGGCTTTGTAGCTTCAGCGGGCGGAAAAGTGGTTTGGGCAGACTTCAATGAAAAAGACGATCAGTATTTTGGCACACCGTATTGGAGTTTTGACAGCAGAACCATGATGGTTCAATGGCTAAACCGTGGTCAGGATAACCTGAAATTCTTTAGTGTTGACCCTTTGACCGGGTCAAAGAAAGAGATTTACGATGAAAAGCAAAGTTCCTGGATTGATCTGGATTATGATGGCCGTATTGAATACCTGAAAGACAATAAGCGTTATATCCTTAAAAGTGACAAAACAGGCTGGGCACACTTTTACCTGTATACCCTGGCCGGCAAACTGGTCAATCCAATCACCACCGGAAAATGGCAGGTCACCCATTTACTCAAAGCAGATGAACAGCATAAGGTGATCTATTTTATGGCACGCAAGGAAGCTTCTACGCGTACAGATTTGTACCGTGTAGATTATAGTGGTAAAAATCTGAAGCGGTTAACCTTTGGCGATTATACCCATCAGGTAGACCTTTCCCCTTCCGGCGATAAATTTATAACCACCTATTCCAATGTTTCTACCCCACCAAAAAGAGCCTTGCTGGACAATAATGGAAAGATCCTGAAAGAATTGGGAGACAGCAAATCAGCGGAATTTGGCCAGTATGCTGTTGGTAAAACAGAAATGATCACCATTCCTACAGATGATGGTTACCTTTTGCCTGCAGTGATCACTTACCCAACAGATTTCGACAAAACCAAACGATATCCGGTTATTTTCAGCATGTACGGTGGCCCGAATGCAGGAACCGTAACCAATACCTGGAAAGGAACAGCCAATCAATGGTGGGCAAATGAGGGCATCATACAAATTTCGGTTGACCACCGGGCTTCCGGCCAGTTTGGAAAAGAAGGCGTTGCTTTAATGCACCGCAACCTTGGCAAATGGGAAATGAAAGATTATATGACCGCAGGCAGATGGCTAAAAGCCCAGCCCTGGGTAGACCAGAATAAGCTCCTCATTACCGGGCACAGCTATGGAGGTTATATGACCTGCATGGCCTTAACTTATGGAGCAGACGTGTTTGACTATGGATATGCCGGCGCTCCGGTAACCAGCTGGGAGCTATACGACAGCCATTATACGGAACGTTTTATGGATACACCACAGGAAAATCCGGAAGGATATAAGAATGCTTCGGTGTTGACTTATGCCGATCGTTACAAGGGATTGCTGAGGATTATGCACGGAGATATGGACGATAATGTACATATGCAAAACACCATACAACTGATTGATAAGCTGGAAAATCTGAACAAACATTTTGAACTGATGATTTATCCGGGTGGAAGGCATGGCTGGGGAGGGGTAAAATCCGCCCATGATCTTTCTGAAAGGATTCGCTTTTATTACACGAATTTGCTCAACAAACCAGTCCCGGCTGAATTGTTATAATCCTATTCCACAGAAAAGGGCTGCATATTGCAGCCCTTTTCATTGATGCTCCTGTTTGCGTTGTGCCCTTCTTTTCTGGCGGTTTGCCCTGCGCTTATCTCTTTCAGTTTTCATTTTTTCAAACCGGGCAACCTGGGCTTTGATTTGCGCCTCTTTTTGTGGGGTTACACCAACACTATATTTAATACCCTGGAACAGCGATTTCCAGATCAGGTTAAAGAAAGAGCGGTCGGGCGCACGTTTATAGTTAATGACGGCTTTACTCAGCCCCCCTTCTTTACTGGGATTCTGCGGATTAATAATCAGATTATTGGCCAGAAAGGACAGAAAACCCTGCCGGATCAACCAGGCCGTTCCAGCTTCCTTCTTCAGGACTGCGATGGCCAGGTCATGATATTTAAAAATCATATTGCCAGATACGCCATATTCATTTGCTTTCAGATCAAAACTCAACTCATCCACTACACCACTTTTGATATGTACCATTCCCAAGGGTTTGGTTACAGCATTCATTGCCGGACCATTCAGTCCGTGAAGAAGGCCCGAATAAGTAAAAGCACCATCCTCTGCCAGCAAATCAAAGCTGAATTTTGTATCTAATTTTCCCTGTCCCATCATATACGTAGTCAGGTCTGCAACCAT
>Ga0207671_10004580_pt1 | contig 13133 bp, 12 predicted proteins | sample KBSC24metaG_FD_184352 | JGI IMG/M metagenome (GOLD analysis project Ga0207671, IMG submission 184352) | Corn rhizosphere microbial communities from Kellogg Biological Station, Michigan, USA - KBS C2-4 metaG (SPAdes) (version 2) | ecosystem: Host-associated > Plants > Roots > Rhizosphere > Soil... | reverse complement strand
TTGCAGTTCAGGTTGAGAAGGATCAGCTTCAACTGTCGGATTTTCCCAGTTATCGCCAAAAGCAGACGAAAGTTCATCCAATGTAGCTTTATCTACCTTACCGGCTACAATGATCGTACAATTTGAAGGCTGGTACATCTGCCTGAAATGCCAGATCATATCGTCACGGCGCAGTGTTTTATAATCATCAAAATCGGCACCCAAACCATACAGAGTATTCCCATAAACGGCCTTGTTAAAAGCACGGCGGGCCAACACATCATTCTTTTGCAAACTCACCTGCAATTTCTGCTGCTGATTACGGATGAAGGTAGCCAGCTCTTTTTCAGGGAATATGGAGTCGGTGATGATATCCTTTATTACGGGCAATGTGCTTTTCAAATGCTTGTTCAGCGTATAGAGTACTACCTGCGAATGGTCGTAGCCGTATTCCACCTGGAGAAAGGCACCGTAAAAATCCACCTTGTCAGCAATTTGTGAGGCTGATAAGGTTGATGTTCCTTCGGTGAGCATGGTATTTACCGCCACATTCAGCAATGGCTTAGCCGGATCAAAGCGAAGGTTGGCGAATATCCATTCAATGCGTACTAGTTCCTGGTCGCCTGAGTTGAAGGAGAACAGGTTGCAGCCGTTATTAAAGCTGATATGTTCCGGTTTTATTAATTGTATATGGTCGATGGGCCTGAAATCAGGCGCTAAAGCTCTGTTAATCATAATGTAGATTAATTTTTGTCAGCAAGGTAAATAAGTGTCGAAGAATTCTCTTTTCGGAATACCGACCTGGCCTGTTGCTGTATTTGTTCAGCGGTTATGGCAAGGTATTTAGCGGTTTCCTTGTTCAAATCATCGGCGTCGCCTAAAAGTTCGAATTGGGCCAGGTTCATTGCCTTGTCTAATAATGACATCTCGGAAAACACCATAGTCGATTCCGTCTTGTTTTTCACCTTGGTCAGTTCGTCCGCAGGCACTAATTGCTGCTTTAATATTTCCAGTTCTTCCCAAATGGCGGCTTCGGCGGCGTCAGTGGTTACATTTTCAAGCGGCTTGCCTTCTATCACAAACATGCCGCGGTCGGAGCTGCCCATATTGTAGGCATGCACCTCGCTAAAAAGCTGCTTTTCCTGGACCAGGTTGCGATAAAGCCGTGAGGAATGACCACGTGAAAGGATATCTGATACCAGGTCAATCTCGTAATACCCCTCTTCCAAACGTGCCGGCATATGGAACGCCATATACACATCATTCAGCGGCACTTTGGCGGTGATAGTTTCGCGGCGCTCTTCTGTCTGTTCCGGTTCCTGCGGGAGATCGCGGTGATATTTTTCGCCTGCCGATATCGGGCCAAACCATTTTTCGGCTAGTTGTTTTGCCTGTTCGGTGGTGATGTCACCGCCCACTACCATAATGGCATTTTGCGGGTTGTAGTGTTTTTTGAAGAATGCCTTTACATCTTCTATCCTGGCATCTTCGATGTGTTTTATCTCCTTACCTATTGTGGCCCAGCGGTAAGGGTGCTTCTTATACATCAGCGGGCGCAAACGCAGCCACACATCGCCATAAGGCTGGTTAAGATAGCGTTGTTTAAACTCCTCTATCACTACGTTACGCTGCACTTCGAGGCTTTTTTCGCTGAACGCGAGGCTGAGCATGCGGTCGCTTTCCAACCAGAAGGCGGTTTCAATATTGGCTGCGGGCAAAGTGATATAATAATTGGTAATATCGTTGCTGGTGAAGGCGTTGTTTTCGCCGCCAACACGCTGCAGGGGCTCATCATATTGCGGGATGTTTACCGAGCCGCCGAACATCAGGTGCTCAAATAAATGTGCGAAACCTGTTTGGCCGGGGTCTTCGTCACGCGCACCAACATCGTACAAAATATTCAGGACGGCCATTGGCGTGGTGTGGTCTTCGTGAACAATAACGCGGAGGCCATTATCTAATATGAAACGGTTGAACTTAACCATGTAGTTTTCGAATTAAAATCGGACAGCAAAGGTAGAATTTTTGATGAAAGTTAGCTATAAGGCGATTTATAGCAGATTGCCCCGAAAAAAACGACCTGTTATGTTCCTGATCCTCTATTATTTAAGCTATACGCCACATTTAATAATATCATTCATATAAAATATGACATACTATTGAGCAATTTAATTAATAGTTAATAAAATATAAGAATTGATATTCAAGTATTTAACTACTAAAATTAACCAATAAGCATCAAGTATTAAAATAAATAATATATTTGATTTAGGATGCAAATCTTTTCCTAACCAATTATTTTACTTTACCTTATAAATTAAAAAAACATGAAAAAGCACCTTATCTTTTCGTTATTCACCGTACTTGCAATTGTTAGTTTGCTTTCTTTCACCTTGTTCAAAGGATCGCCTACCACCTATGGCGGTAAACCTTTTTTAATTAACACTAAACCCCATAACAGCTTTAGCTGTGTTGCCCAGGTAACCAACCTGCATGTTATATCTCATGCGAGTGGATATATTACTTTCGGATGGAGCTATACAGGTAGTCCTGCCTCATTTAACTATGGCGGTTATTATCAATACGGGCCTCCGTATACTTATTCCGGTAATACAACTGCTACACAAGTAACCATACTTGATCATACTGCAACTGGCTACGGAGGCCGGATCGGTGTACTGGCGGTTTGTGCTGACGGTTCGACAACGGGCACTACCGCTACTATGCTTTGGTAATAAAACCGCTTACCTAAAAAGATTTGCAGTCTATAAAAGAAGCCGCCTCAAAAGGGCGGTTTCTTCATTTTTATTGGGGTTGAATTTGAAATACTGAAAGGGAAATATTTTTTTTAACCAGCAAAAAGCCCCTTAGAAATATCGCAGCGCTCATTTTGTTGAGTTATTAACAAATGTTGATTAGTTATTAACAATTTAGCTGTAGATTTACCCTTAAATTTATACATCCTATGACACAATCACAATTGATACAGCACATTTCCGCTTTTGATAGTCCTATCAAGGTGGTTCACTTACGCAGTGAAGTAAAGCAACAAAGTTTCACATTAAGCGAATTGGTTGATCTTACGTTTTATGCCGATGAGCCGACCGCAACAAAGGCATCGGGCCTGCTGGAAACAATGTTGCTGAAATTCCCGAAAAGCTATCTTAATGAGATAGAATACCTGGTGCAGCGCGTCGAAGACGTGAACTGCGGCAATTGCAAAAGGCACTACGCTAAAATAATCAGGCACATTACCTCGCCGGAAGTACCCCGTGAAGTGCGCAACAAGGTAGCTGAAATCAATTTTGAACGTATTGTTGAGTTGTGTTTTGATTGGATGGTGGACCCTGCAATGCTGGTAAGTGTTCGTGCATCAGCCAGCGAGGCGCTTTTCAATTTGCGCCACCGCTATCCATGGATCGCGGCTGACCTGTCTGAGCACCTGGAATACATGATGCGTGATGCTACTCCCCTGCTTCGCGCCAAAGGAAACATGATATTAGGCTACCTGCATCCTGAGGATTAGTAATATCTTAGCATTGCGATGCTTAGTCCCGATGATTTAATAAAAGAGATCAGCACTACTATGGTGAAAGCCAAGGTGGTTAAGCTGACCTATATTCTTGAAAAGCAGCAGTTTGCCCTGCGCGATCTGATCGATGCCACCTTTTATCCCGACAAAAATATCGCTTTCCGGGCAGCATGGATCCTTGAGAATCTCTTCCTGAAAAAACCAGGGCGTTATCCTGATGACATGGAGTACCTGCTGGGCCGGATAAAAGAAGTTAAAAACGAAAGCTGCAAAAGGCATTATGCGAAAATCGTAATGCACATTACAGCACCTAAAGCCCCGTTGGCGGTACAGCAGAAATTATCCGGAATTGATCTTGAACCTGCAATTGAGCAATTGTTTGACTGGCTGATCGACCCCAAAGTGCTGATCGCGGTTAAAGTATTTGCCGCGCAGGCTTTATTCCATGTCCGCAACCGCTATCCATGGATAACCGAAGAACTGAAAAACCAAATCCAATTTTTAATGCGCGATGGGACTGCCGCGATACAATCAAGAGGGAGGAAGTTGCTGGGCCAACTTTAGTGGGCAGTTATCAGTTGATCGTCCTATATGCCATCCTGCAAACTGCCCACTGCAAACTTTATTCGGTAGGCCTGTCGCTGCCAACCAGGTTGGTGCTTATTTGCTTGTGGTGCAACTTTGCTGCTATGGCTGATGTGCTATCGTCGGCATAAGTGCCGTAGGCGTTCACTAACACGCCCTTCAATTTATATTTGGGTGAAGAGATGCCGTAAACGATGGACATATCAGACGGGTTGCTTTGCCCTTCGAAACGATAAAATTCATCGATCTCAAAATCATCGGCGCCCATGTGTATATTTTGGTCTTTGTCATCTATGGTATCGCCTTCCAAACTCAGGTTGGCAGTGTATCCTCTTTTATATAGGTCATTTGTGGCATCCACTAAGGTTTCGTAGTTTTTCATGATGGTATGTTTACATCATAAACCCTGAATAAGGGATGTTGTTTTGATTGGTTTAGCTTAAGTTTTAGAATTGGGAAACTCCTAAAATGAGAATAGCCAGACCTCGCGCCCAGCTATAGACATAACTAATTTAAACTATGCACTTGAACGTAAGCTTTAGTTAAAAGTTACACCGATTTTAATATAATTTGCCATTTCATATCATTCTAAGGATCAGGTTCTAAATAATTGCATTTGAACCATCAAAAAGGGCATTGAGAATGCATATTACAAAATATATGACAGGTTTTTGCTGATGAGATAACTTTCGCCTATGTGATGAGTGCGTTTCAGAATTTCCCTCTCCCGATTTCGGCCTATATTATTATTGCCATGATAGTTGCTGGTGACAACACCAGCGGCGGTGGAGATTGCTGGGTTCCTCGCAATGACGGTCGTTAACATTTTATGGAGCCAGTGGTAATGAGAAATAGAATGTTGAGCCTTTTCTTTTTTCGCTTTCGGCCCATATCTCACCGTCGTGGCGGTCAATAATTTCAGCACTTAAATACAGGCCGATACCAAAACCTGCAATGTGTTTCGTGTCCTTGCTTTCAACGCGGTAATACCGGTTAAATATTTGAGCAAGGTCTTGTGGTTCAACACCCATGCCTTCGTCTTTCACGTGCACAATTACTTTATTTTCGAGTATTTGGGCGCCAATCTCCACTGTGCTGCCCTTAGGTGAATATTTAACGGCATTGCTAACGAAGTTGGAGATAACGGAGTATATCTTGTCCCTGTCTGCATTAACTTTCATTGGGCCAGGCTGAACCAGGTTAACTGTATGTGTGCTGACGATCAACCTCGTTTCCTCAAATATTTCGAGCAGCAGCTGGTCAAGCTCAAAAACATCCTTCTCGATATGCAACTTGCCGGCTTCCAGCCTGGAGATATTCAGGAAACCGTTGATCATGACCGTCATTCTTTTTACCTGCGTATTTGCCCTGTCCATTGCTCCTGCCAAAAAAGGGTCACCGCTGTTTTTTAATTTGTAGTTCGCCACCTGGAGGATCGCATTCAGGGACGTAAGCGGAGTTTTCAGCTCATGACTGACCATGCCTATAAAATCACTTTTCCTGGTCTCATCCTGTTTTCTTTCCGTAATGTCCCTGGCTATTTTAGACAAACCAATGATATTACCCTGCCCGTCTTTGATCGGCGAGATCGTGAGGGAAACATCCAGGAGCCTACCGTCCTTAGTCAATCGCTGCGTTTCGAAATGCTCCACCCGTTGGCCGCTTTTTAATTGTGCGAGTATCCGGGGTTCCTCTTCCTGGCGATCAGGTGGTATTAATTTATAGATCGTTTCGCCAATAATTTCATCTGCCTTGTAACCAAACATCCGTTCTGCCGAATCGTTCCAACTGGTAATTACGCTCTCCAGGGTTTTACTGATGATCGCGTCGTCTGAAGATTCGATGATCGCTGCCAGCTTGGCACTTTTTTCTTCACCCTGTTTCAGCTCAGAGATATCCATGGTCATCACCAGCCCGGCTTCCACTTCGTCATACTCATTTTTAAGGGGCACCAAATGTACCATATAAGTTTCGCCGGTTTCAGCCTTGCGTTCAAACGAAATCCTTTCCCCGGCCATCATGCGGTCATACAAGGGCTTTGAAGCATTGTACCGTTCCGTTTGTCCTATTTCTGTCGGGTGCTTTCCTTCATAATCCTGTTCCTCATAACCCATCTTTTCCATCAGGTCGCCCTCAACCATGATGTACCTGTGTTCCCTGTCGATCACCACGATCACCGAGTTCGGTATATTTACGGAGATGGACCTGAAAAACCTTTCATTACGCTCCAGTATTCTTTGGGCCTCGGTGAGTTCATCATTAGTCGACGCCAATTCCTCGTTCACTGCCGCCAGCTCTTCATTCAGAGCTGTCATTTCTTCGTTGATGGCCAGTAGCTCCGAAGCGCTTTCTTCTGTCTTTTTCCGGGCCAACACCTGCATCGTGTTTTCTAATACCCATACCGCTACTTTGGTTACCTTCCCCTCATTACTTTTTACAGGCGAATAAACAAAGGTTACGAAGATCTTTTCTTGCTTTCCATGCCGTATCAGCATCAATTCTACCTCATTGGCGTAATATGGTTCGCCGGTCTGCACCACTTTATTTAACGCATCTTCATAGTAAGGTCTTGCTTCTGCGAAGGAGTCCCAATAAAATTTTCCGTATATGGCATCATGGGGCTTGCCGGCTATTTCCAAAAAATGCTGGTTAACCAGTTCGGTGGTCAGGGTAGCCGCGTCTAATATGCAAATACCAATGGGGGCATTCAGAACAACGTTATGTAAATCGGCTCCGTCGGTTAGTTGCATGATAAAAGTGGCAATTTAGGATTTATAAATATAGATATGTTATTTAAAAGCACCTTATGAAAAATAACATATTAACGTAGTCATGTGCAGTATTGTAGCTGTGTTATAAACCAATATTTCAAAGAACGGTTTCAATTATTTTTCTCTGATAATTTTATATGATAAAATGCCTTGAAAAGTATGAGGCATGAAAGAGTTGTTGGGTGGCTAATGCCTGGTGATCGGACTCACCCCGACGTCGCTGCGCTTGTCGACCCTCTGCTGCGCAAAGAGGGTGAAGAAAAAGAATTTTCAATATTACGTGCTGAAGATCGCATCACAGATGCTGAAACATATTAAGCACTCGTTGCAAACCTACCGTGTACCCACAAGTTTTAAATCGAGGAAGGTAATGACCCATAGGGTCTACCGCTTTGTAGAAAACGATAACACCAACAATTTTGCCTCGTAGAGGCTACCCTGCGTCCAGATATCCTTGCCACCAACAGCCGCCGTGCATAGCGGCTAAGGGTAACCCCGACGGGGCAAAAATCTCTTTCTTGTCATAAGCTACAAAGCGGTAGACCCTAATGGGTCATAGAAATATAATGTAGAAAAGATATGGGTACACGGTAGGTTGCAAACGAGCGCAAAGAGGGTGAAGTAAGAAAAAGTTATATACAAATTTACAAAGAGTATTTGGATAAAGTACTGACAGCGTTTTGCCAGTACTTTTATAGTTAAATAATTTAACTATTGTTACTGTTCCATGTGTTCCAAAGTGTTCCGGGTGTACACACATTCTAAATGGAACACTCTCCGCAGCAATCCGTCCAACCACAAAAAAAGGCCGCCCATAGGCAGCCTTTCAGATATATGATAGATTTTAATTAGCTGTTATTTAACCGCCTCAGCAAGGGCAGGCTGACCTGAATTCAAGAAGACAAACTGATTATCAAACATATCCAACTTGATCTTGCTGTCTTTATCGATCTTGCCGGCCAATATTTGTTTTGACAGCTCATTCATGATCTTTTTCTGGATCACGCGCTTCAATGGCCTTGCACCAAACTGCGGATCGTAACCCAACTGGGCCAGCCAATCGAGGGCTTCGTCTGAAGCTTCGATCTCGACACCGATCTCGGCCAAAGTATTTTGCAACTGTTTAAACTGTAATTTGACGATATCGCCTATCTCATCACGGCTAAGTGGTGTGAACATGATTATCTCGTCGATCCTATTCAAAAACTCAGGGCGTATGGTTTGGCGCAACAATTCAAACAACTGATTTTTGGTTTTGGCGATCACCTGCTCCTTATCGCTGTCCTCAAAATCCTGGAAGTTTTCCTGGATGATGTTTGAGCCGATATTGGAGGTCATGATGATGATGGTATTTTTAAAGTTGACCACACGGCCTTTGTTGTCGGTCAGGCGGCCATCATCCAATACCTGAAGCAGGATGTTAAATACATCCGGATGCGCTTTTTCGATCTCGTCGAGCAGGATCACGCTGTATGGTTTGCGGCGAACGGCTTCGGTGAGTTGTCCACCTTCATCATACCCCACGTAGCCCGGAGGCGCGCCGATCAACCGGGAAACCGCATGGCGTTCCTGGTATTCGGACATGTCGATGCGGATCAAGGCACCTTCGTCATTGAAGAGATATTCGGCCAGGGCCTTTGCCAGCTCAGTTTTACCTACACCGGTAGTCCCGAGGAAGATAAAGGAACCGATCGGTTTCTTCTTATCCTGCAAACCTGCCCTGCTGCGACGAATGGCATCACTTATCGCTTCAATAGCTTCCTCCTGCCCTGCCACGCGTTTGTGCAGCTCATCTTCGAGGTGGAGCAGTTTTTCGCGTTCACTCTGTATCATTTTAGAAACCGGGATGCCTGTCCAGCGGGAAACCACACCGGCAATATCTTCGGCAGTAACTTCTTCCTTCAGCATGCGGTGGTCTTTCTGGTTTTCAAGCAGAGCGGCTTTCAGTTTTTCAACTTCATCCTGTGCTTCCTTGATACGTCCGTAGCGCAATTCGGCCACTTTACCGTAATCACCGGCACGTTCGGCCTGCTCGGCCTCCAGCTTGAAGTTTTCTATCTGCTCAACTTTATTGTTGATGTTATCTACTACATCCTTTTCGCTCTTCCATTGCGCACGCAACGAATCACGACTGGCAGACAGGTTAGCAATCTCTTCGCTCAATTCCTTTACCCGTTTCTCATCTTTTTCGCGTTTGATGGCCTCACGTTCGATCTCGAGCTGCATAATGCGGCGATCAAGCTCGTCCACTTCTTCGGGTACGGAGTCCATCTCCAAACGTAGTTTAGAAGCGGCCTCGTCCATCAGGTCAATTGCCTTATCGGGCAAAAACCTGTCTGAAATATAGCGCTGCGACATTTCGACGGCAGCGATGATGGCCTCGTCCTTAATATGCACCTTGTGGTGTGTTTCGTAACGTTCCTTTAAACCACGGAGAATTGATATCGCATCCTGGGTATCCGGCTCGTCGACTAATACCATCTGGAAACGGCGCTCTAACGCTTTATCCTTTTCCATGTATTTCTGGTACTCGTTCAGGGTGGTTGCTCCTATCGCCCTTAGTTCGCCACGGGCCAGGGCAGGTTTCAGGATGTTTGCGGCATCCATCGCACCTTCGCCACCACCGGCGCCTACCAGGGTATGTATCTCGTCGATAAACAAGATGATCTCGCCATCGGCCTGGGTCACTTCTTTGATGACCGCTTTAAGGCGTTCTTCAAACTCGCCTTTATACTTGGCGCCGGCGATCAGCGCACCCATATCAAGGGAATAAACCGTTTTGCTTTTCAGGTTCTCGGGTACGTCGCCTTTGATGATCCTGAAAGCGATGCCTTCGGCGATGGCAGTTTTACCCACGCCGGGTTCGCCCACCAAAATTGGGTTATTTTTTGTACGCCTTGACAGGATTTGTATTACACGACGGATCTCGTCATCACGGCCGATCACCGGGTCGAGTTTGCCTGATTCGGCGTATTCGTTCAGGTTTCGGGCGTATTTGTTTAATGCGTTATAGGTAGCTTCGGCATTCTGGTCGGTTACCTTGCTATCACCGCGCAGGGCGACGATCGCTTTTTTAAGGTCTTTTTCGTTTACACCAAGATCCTTTAAAGCAGTGCTTGCCTTGCCACTCGTTGCCAGGATACCTAATAAAATATGTTCTACAGATACAAATTCGTCTTTAAATTCTTTTAGATATGATGTTGCTTTTTGCAGGGCAGAATTAGCATCCGACGACAAATAAACGTCGCTGCCACTTACTTTTGGGAAAGATGCGATCTGCTCATCAAGCGTTTCGTTCAACCTGTTCAGGTTAACGTTCAGCTTTTTCAGTAAATAGCTTATCACATTTTCATCAACCAATAACAACCCCTTCAGCAAGTGCGCATTCTCAATCGCCTGCTGCTGGTTGCCGGTTGCAATTTCGGAGGCTTTTTGCACCGCCTCCTGGGCTTTTATAGTGAAATTATTAAAGTTCATATCTACCTATCATCAAAACTATTGCCACTGTATGTGAAATGAAAAAATGTCACCCAAAAATGATTTTAAAGGACAATTTGTCTATATAATCGTGCTAAACAAAACAGGGTCAGCCATTAAAGCGACAACAAGCTTGTGTTATAACACGATTTTTTTATACTTTTGATAACCACTTAAACTAAAGTCTTGAGTCAACAATCGTATAAAAGCATTAATGGAAGTTATAAAACTTCTTATCGCGATTATTATACTTTTAAGAACCTGAACGCCGTAAGAACGGGCAGTATGGTTTTTTTGACACTCAACATTATTTTACTCCTGCTTTATTATATCCTGTCAGAAAGCCTTACCCGGGCCCAAAACTTTCCTGAATTCCATGTAGCAAACATCCTTTATACCGCCATAACGCCGCTTTATTTGATTGGCAGCTATGTGCTGATCTATCTTTATAAAAAACAAAAGGATGTGAGTATTGTAACGGGACTTTTTGTTTTTTTATTTGCCCTCTATATTTTGTTCTGCGGCATGTATTCGAGTTTTATCGCAACCTCAGATCCAAGAAATGCGCTTACCCTTTATTTAACGGCTTTAATTATTGTCAGCGTAGTTTTTGTATTTGAAAGTTACGAAAGCCTTGTACTCATCATCCTGTCCGAGATCATATTTACAAGCCTGCTTTATATTACGAGGGCGGAGGCGATGGAAATGGTTTACAATCAACTGATATCAGTTACGTTGCTGGCCTGCTTTTATTTTGTTTCCAGGTATTTCTATTCTTATAAATCAAGCTATTTCAGGCAGTTGGTGGATATCAGGGAGAAAAATATAGCCATCGAAAAAGCGGGTGCATTTAAGAACGAGATATTGGGTATGGTAGCGCATGATCTGAGAAACCCCATCGGAGCCATCGAGACACTTGCGATGATGATGGAGATGGAAGAGATTGATGCCGATACCCGTGAAAACGTAGATATGATCAAAACCTCCTGCGCCAAAGCAAGGGGAATTATCGCCGACCTGCTGGATGCGGCCAATAATGAGAACATCAACATTATTGAAACGCAACGGACCGAGCTGAACCATTTTATAAAAAGCATTATTAACGAATGGAAGGTTCAAAAGGACGCAAAAAACAATATCGTTCTGATCAGCTCGAAGAACCAGGTTTTTGTGGAGATCAATGCTGAAAAATTTCAGCGGGTAATGGACAACCTGATCACTAACGCGCTGAAATTCTCAAAGGATAACAACAAGATCGAGATCTATCTAAGCATAAAAAACAGCCAGGCGATTATACAGGTGCGTGATTATGGCCTGGGTATCCCGGCGGATATGTTGCCTTATATTTTTGAACGTTTTTCCAAAGCACGCCGGCCGGGTTTAAGAGGCGAACAATCCACGGGACTGGGACTCAGTATATCCCGGCAGATCATTGAGAATCATTATGGGTCTATCGAGGTGATGAGTGAGGAAAGGAAGGGGTCGACGTTTACGATTAAGCTGCCGATTGTGGAGTAGAGCGCGATTTATATATCTTTTATCACCCTTCTTCAGCTAACCTCAAAACCTCGTCTACAATAGTTTTACTAAACCGGAAAGAATGCTTTTGCAATTCATCGATTATTTGCTTAACCGAAACAATCACGCCCTTATTTTTAGCAATAAGCAACACTTTTAAAGTTCCGATAATAACTACGCTTAAATCACTGGCAATTTTTCTGCCTTTCTTCTCATCAATAATTAGAACAGCATTTTCTGTTTCTAATGCCAAAGCAATAGCACTTGCTTCACCGGGGTCAAGGGATAATTTAAGTTCTTCGAACTTATTGACATTGGCAACATCCTTAACAATTACCCAATCCGGTAATGGTTCTTCAAATTCTTCAGCAACTATTTTTGTGGTATAAATAGTGGTGAATGTATCCTGTAATAAATTGATATAGCCGATTCTGTCTAATGCAATAAGACAGCTCGTATCAGAAATAATAATATTATTCATCAAACGGATCGAAATTCAAATCACTAACTGTTTCTCCAAAAACAGATACCCCGTATTTTCCTGCATTTAATAAAAATTCTTTTTTAGAAACTCCGGAAAAATCAGCTGCCTGCCCGGCGGAAAGTAAACCTTTATCAAACAGAATCGCAGCCATCGTCATCTTTACTTCCTTTTCATTTGCTTCTTCGGGTATACTTACACTTAACGTTTTCATTTTATTAAACTTTATATAAAGTTACGAGAAAGAAGTTAGTAATCTTTATTCCCCTCGACAAAAAAACGCTGATCAAAGTTCACCAAAAACAATTCCTTCGAGGCTCTTGTACAGGCGGTATAAAACCAACGCAGGAAATCCATGTTGATCATTTCGTCGGTGAGGTAGCCCTGATCGACAAATACGGCGTCCCATTGTCCGCCCTGGGCTTTGTGGCAGGTGACGGCGTAGGCGAATTTGATTTGCAGGGCGTTGTAGTAAGGGTTTAGTTTTAGCTCATCGAGTTTTGCTTTGCGGTTCAGGATGTGATCGTAATCCTTCATTACTTCCAGGAAAAAGCGCTTTTGCTCCGTTGGCGGCAATGCGGGGGCTTCTGAGTAGAGTGTGTCCATCAGTATCTTGCAGTCCAGCACCGGGTCTTCGGCATAATCGATAAACTCGATTTGGACATCCGCGAAGCGGAAACCGTACATATCCTCAAACCGGCGTACCTTCTTTATGCGGGCGATATCGCCATTGGCAATAAAACCCGTGCTGCCCTCCTCCTGCTCCTGCAGCCAGAAGTAATTGTTGCGT
>Ga0207671_10004577_pt1 | contig 13140 bp, 8 predicted proteins | sample KBSC24metaG_FD_184352 | JGI IMG/M metagenome (GOLD analysis project Ga0207671, IMG submission 184352) | Corn rhizosphere microbial communities from Kellogg Biological Station, Michigan, USA - KBS C2-4 metaG (SPAdes) (version 2) | ecosystem: Host-associated > Plants > Roots > Rhizosphere > Soil... | reverse complement strand
CCCCAGATAACGAATATCCGTCAACGTATACTTGCTCGCATTCACCAGCGCCAGTCCATAAAACACCAGGCAGGTAGGCGCCACATAGTCCCAATCCGCATGATAGAGCATCCCCAGCACAAAGAGGCCTCCCGCTATCAGCGGGATCAACATATTGATGAACAGCTTCTTGGACGTGACATCCCAAATGGGCAGATTGCTCTTCCTGGCCCTCCGCCAGGTGAAAAAGGTCGAGGACAGCAGCGCAGCCGCCAATACCGCAATCGCCAGCCCTATCAGCTTCCATTTCAGCTGCTGCGCATCTTCGTACATAGAACCATGCAGATCATTATATCCCCGTATGACGCCTCCTCTGACTAGGTTTCCATAATAATCCGCGATCCAGCCATGCGCTATATAGGCCCCGATCAAGGCACATACACCGGCGCTGACACCACTCAGCCCGCTCAGGGAGATAAAACGGGAAGAGCGCTCCATCATCCGCCGGATGTCCTGGAGGGTCTCTAAAGATTCATTAGCCGGGCTGGGGTGATCCATAATAAAAGCACTTTGAATTACAAAGTACATGAAATAAATTGATTCCTGCAAGCTTTCGGGAAAAGATTTTTTTGGCCGGACCTATCCGTCACAGGCCGGACCACCAGACCTCTCGCCCCTGCATTTCCCGCATATGTGGCCAATATTCCTCAATTCTGCATGGCCTGCTTTAACTGGTCGATACTGCTTTTTATATCTCTGTCCACCCAGGATTTGATCTTTTCCCACTCCCGTTTGGGTACCTTCCCCCTGTCATCCGTATCAAAATCGCCTCCCTGCACAGCCCCCTGCCATCTATCCGGATAATCCCCCATAAAAAGGTCCGTGTACATGTATTTATAAGAACTATCCTGGCAGACCAGCGTCAATTGAAATCCCACTTGTATATCGTCCGGCCCTGCAGTTGGCTGATGAAGATAGTACCTGAACATGCTCCTTACACTCACCGTCATGGCATTCTCATCCGGCAGCACATTCTTTACCTTGTCCTTTTTATTTCCCGTAATAGCAAAGTTCTTGGCCTTTTCAAACAGCTGGCTGGCAGTAGCGCCGCGGACCTCCACCTCGCCCATATACGCCGCCTTATGTGTCAGTGAATCCATGGGCAGCTTTTGGGCCGTACCCGTCAAAAAAACGATAAGTGGAAGGACAGTCAGGAGTTTTTTCATAAATGCAGGCTTTAATGGTTCCTTACGAAGATATAGGATTGGCATAATATTTATCCACATCCTTATATGCCCTCACAGAAAAGAAAGAGATTGATCCTTGTGTCCATACTGGCCGCCATCGTGTCGCTTGTCATTGCCTGGCAGCTCTACAAATACCAGTTCGCGCAAAGGAAACTAACCCAGGCGGTAGAGAAAAAGACAAAAGAACTTTATATGCTCCATTACGCTCACCTGGCATTCGACGAGGTCACCGGCATGCTGCATGTAAAGCATATAGATATAAGACCCGACACCGCCGTCTACCAGCAAATGGTCAGGGAAAACAAAGACCCCCACATGCTGCTGCAAATACAGGTCGACGCCCTGGATATCGCCCGGGTCCGGACGCCCAAAGCCTTGCTCGCCAAAGAGCTGGAAGGTGGAAAGATACAGGTGACAGGCGCCCGGATCAGGATCATGGTCAACCACTTCACCAAGGACTCCGCCGTATATAACCCAACCCCGGACCTGGCCAAACAATTACTGGGACGGTTGCTGAAGATAGCCATAGACAGCGTACAGATCAACGATGCAACGATCCTTGTCGGCAACCTGGACAGCTCCGAAACATATTTCCACAGCAATAAGGTATCCCTCCTGCTGTCTCATCTCCTCATCGACAGCAGCGCCCAAAAGGACAGCAATACTATACTTTTCTCCCGGGATCTGTCTCTCGACTGTAAAGAGCTCGCCCTGTCCACCAACAACAAAAAATATACAATAGGGGTAGACAGCCTCCAATTCACCAGCATGGACAATACCCTGCACGTGGCGCAGGTAAAGATCACACCTCGCCTCTCAGAGGCTGCCTTTGCCGCCTCCTTTCCAGCTCAAAAGGATAGATATGATTTTTTACTAAAAAACATCGTCCTTCGCCACCTCGACAGAAAGGCGTTATGGCATAAGACTATCCGGTCCGATAGCCTCATCATTGGTGAAAGCTCGTTTAAAGTTTACCGTGATATCTCCCGCCCACCCGATACTACCAGCAAGGTCGGCAAATACCCACAACAACAATTGATGCACCTTCCTTTCCCCCTTACCATCGGCAACATTATATTCACCCATTCCTTTATAGAATACAAGGAGAAAAATGCCAGGAGCGACAGAGCCGGCAGACTCCAATTCTACGACATCCATGCCAGCATCCAAAATGTCACTAACAGGAGAGAAGACGTGCAAAAGGACCAACAGTGTATAGTGAATTTTCATGCCAGCCTCCTGAACAAGGCGCCCATAAAGGCCCACCTGGTCATGCTCCTGAAGGACCCAAAAGGCAGGTTCCACATCGATGGCGACATCGGCAGCCTCGAAGCCCCCTCTCTTAATCCGCTGATCGAACCCATGGCGCTCGCACGGCTGGACAAAGGGAAAATAAACCACCTGCATTTCGGCATTGACGGCACCGATTCCACAGGCAGAGGTCGCATCACCCTGCTGTACGAAGACCTGAAAATCTCGATGCTAAAAAAGGAGAAGGGCCAGCTCGATAAAAAGAGCCTCGCCAGCTTCTTTGCCAATCTCGTCATAAAAAATTCCAACAGGGCGGAGGACCCCAGAACGGAAGAAGCGCATTTTCAGCGTATCTTGAACAAGTCGTTCTTTAATCTCATTTGGAAAACCCTGTTCACCGGGATCAAACAGTCCGTAGGAATGAAATAGACAGATGGATATAAAGAAAAATAGATTGATGATCGCAACCTCCATATGGCAGGTGATACGGGCAGCCTATCGCCTGTTCCGGCAGAACGATCCGCTGCGCATGGCGGCAGCCACTTCTTTTTTCGTCAGCTTCGCCCTGCCCCCCATCCTTTATATCCTTATTGTCATCTTGGGATTTTTTGGCAATCCCAGGATCATCCGGCATGACCTCTTCCTGCAATTGAGCGTCGGTCTCGACAAGAACATCGCATTACAGGTACGCGATGTAGTGAGAAATATGCACCGGCTGCCCCTTAACTTCGGCATGCGCGTAGGCGGATTCGTTTTTTTACTGTTTGTCGCCACCACCCTTTTCGAGATCGTAAAGAATTCCATGAACCAATTATGGAAGATCAGGCTAAAGGACCAGAAAGGACTGGGCTTTGTTCTTGTCAACAGGATACGCTCTGTCGGGATAATTCTCATGGCGGGAATACTGTTCTCCGTTGTATTATTGGGAGATGCCGGCGGCTGGCTGCTGCCCTTACAGGTCAATGCTTTTTTCTACCGTCTCATTATGCTGCTGGCCGTGATCATCTGGTTCTTTGTGATCCTGAAATATCTTTCCTACGGCAGGCCGGACACGAAAATAGCCTGGGCAGGCGCATCGTTTACAGGCCTCCTCTTCGTCGCCGGACAGTTGCTGCTGCAGCGCCTTTTGAACTACGACACGATGAAGGTCATCTATGGCACATCCACCTCCCTCGCCCTGCTGCTCCTGTTCGTATTCTACTGCTCCTTTATCTTTTATTTCGGCGCCTGCTTCACCTGGGCCCTCGGACAACATAGCGGATATCCTATTTTACCCTCCCGCCGGGCAGAAACATTCGATTGAACCGCCCCCGGCCGGCCAGGACACACCTATCGTCTGACCTATCCGCCCCCTGAACGACCTGTCCCGGTTGGCCCGCTGGCCCATCCCGCCGGCCGGCAGGCCCCAAGACCCAAATTAAATTTCCCGTTTTGTCGCCCACCAGGCAACCCTCGCCCCTCACAAACAGTATCTTCGATCAATGCGTCTACCCCTGTCCGCTGTCCTTTTTATCCTCCTCCTGCCTTATGGAGTATCAGCCCAGCGCCTCGTACTAAAAGGCGCTATAAAAGACGCTCACAGCGACGAAAATATACCCTTTGCCTCCATACGTTTCCAGTCTGCCGGTACCGGCAGACTGAGCGATTCGGCCGGAAACTTTACCTTCCGCTGGGACCACTGGCCCACCGACACCCTCATCATCAGCTATGTAGGTTACCAGGACTACAAGCTGCCCCTCAACCCCACCCTGCTCGGCAACGCGGCCCGCCACGACACCGTACGCTTCTCCATCCGCCTGGAAAGAGGTCAATACGCCGTAGAAGTTGTCATACGCAAAAAAGTGGACAGAGGCCTTCTGTTATGGAGAAAGATCGTTCGACGCCGCGCATTCAACGACCGTTACAGATTTGAAAATTTCTCCTATGAGCTGTATAACAAACTGGAGCTCGACCTCAACCAGGTCAACAAGGATAAATTGGGACAGACCCGCCTGCTACGCCCCTTTCGCTTCATCCTCGACAATGTAGACACCCTGGAAGGCCAGCCCTTTCTACCCGTCTATCTTACCGAGACACTTTCCGATTACTACTATCAACGCAGCCCTGTAAAAAGGAGGGAATTGATCAAAGGCTCCAAAACCATCGGGGTAGACAACGAGAGCGTCAGCAAGGTCCTGGGAGGTATGGAGCAAAATGTGGACTTCTACCGGAACTTCATACCCGTCTTTGACAAGCGCTTTATCAGCCCCATCAGCGGACAATGGCGATAACTATACCATTACACGGTAGTGGATACACAGATCGTTAACTCCCGGCGATTGTTCCATCTCATTTTTACCCCCAAACGCAAGGGAGAAAGCACGTTTGAAGGCGACTGCTGGGTGCATGACACCACGTTTGCCATACAAAAGATGAACCTCCGCCTGACCAAAGAGGCCAACATCAATTTTGTCAATGAGCTGAGCCTTATCCAGGAGTTCGCCATGATCAATGACAGCACCTGGTTCCTTATAAAGGACAAGTTCGTGGCCAACATCTCCCCCCTCGGCCGGCGCCAGCTCGGCTTCATCGGGCGAAAGACCACTACCTATCGCAGCATTGTCATCAACGACAGCTCCGTTACAAAAGAGCTTGCAAGGAACAGGATAATGGAAGAGACATTGTTCTCTCCCGGCGCGCGGGACAGGTCCGACTCCTTCTGGGTGAGCTCCCGTCATGAAGAGCTGAACAAAAATGAGAAGGCCATTTACCAGATGATCGATACCCTGCTCAAAATGCCCCTCTTTCATACCTACACCAATGTCCTCAACGCCATCGGTACGGGTTATTACGACGCCGGCATGTGGGAGTTCGGCCCCTGGTATAATATCGCCTATTCCAACCAGTTGCAGGGACTGCGGCTACGATTCGACCTCGGCACCAACCGGTATTTTAGTAAGAAGGTGATCCTGCACGGCTACCTCGCTTATGGGTTTGGAGATCACCGGCTGCATGAAGAAGGAGATGCCCTCTGGGTGTTTAAAAGAGATCCCCGGCTGACCCTTTATGGGATGCATCGGCAGGACCTTGATTACGGTCAGCAGTATTATGACGAGATCACTTCGGATAATATCTTCGCGTTCACCATACGCAAATCCGGCATACCGATAAAATTCATTAACCTGGAGGAGCAGAAGCTCGAGCTGTTCAAAGAATGGCGCAATGGCTTTTCCGTAACCCTCACCGGCGACAGGCGGCGCTACGACCCATTGCTCAATCTCCCCGCCAAGCTCGATTTCACCAGCACCACCGGCGAACCCCTGAATACATTCGAGACCTCCATACGACTCCGGTGGGCCTACCTGGAAAAATTCTTTGAAAATACTTTCTACCGCACCAGCCTCGGCAGCCCTTATCCCATCGTCTCCGTAAAATATACAAGAGGCATTCCCGGCATGCTCAACAGCAGCTACAGCTATGACAAGCTCTCCGGCAGCATTTCCGACTATGTAAAGATCCCGCCTTTCGGCCTGCTGTACTATAATGTGTTTGCCGGCAAGACCTACGGCACACTGCCTTTCACCTTCCTCGATGTCGCGCCCGGTAATGAATTGTATTACTATAATCAGTATGCTTTCAGCCTGCTCAACAAGTGGGAGTATATACATGACAGGTACCTTGGTATCAATCTCGAGCATAATTTTGGCAACGGCCTGTTCAGGTTCATTCCCCTGACACGCAAGCTGAAGTTCCGCCAATTCTGGACGGCCAAGGCCCTTTGGGGCAGCCTGTCTCCTGCCAATGCGGCTTATAACACCTTCCCCGGCTATACCTTCCACAGCCTGGACGGCAAGACCTATCTTGAAGTCGGCACGGGCGTAGATAATATCTTTAAGGTCTTTCGTATCGACCTCGTCTGGCGGCTGCTGCCGCAACCATTGCCCACCGTGGAGGCCGAGCGCTTTGGAGTATTTGGCAGCTTCAGGCTGACGTTCTGAGCACCCACGCATTTCTCCAATGCCTAAGTTTTTCCCGGATAATTTTATTATCGATAAATAGAAACACTTAGTTTTTAAATTTCCTTTCGGGATTTTCATTTCGCCGTCGTACTATCACTTGCTTTTACGTTCTTGTTCTGGCAGACCCTGAAACACCTCGCCTTAAGCATCGGATATCCGTGATCAGGAAAAGGTTATGCGAGACAGAATACTAAAGGCCATAAAAAATTTATTTACCTCAGCCCCTACCCCAAGGGGACCAAAGCTGCTTTTTCTCACCGTCCTGGTCTTTTTTTCATTTTCCGGCTTGCAACAGGGAGATTATGCGGTGCAGGCCAATATCATCTACCGGTTCACGAAATACATCGACTGGCCCGAGAATAAGAAATCAGGTGACTTCATCATCGGGATAGTAGGGGAATCTCCCCTTTATGACGAGCTGAGGCGGCTGAGCGCCACCAAGACGGTGGGAAATCAGAAAATAGTCATCGTCAAACTATCCCCATCGGCGGCCTCTTACAACTGCCACATCCTTTTTATCTGCAATGATGAGAGCAGCAGCGTAAAAAAGATCGCCGCAGCCACGGCAGGTACTCCGGTCCTCATCGTCTCGGAATCCAATGGCCTCGCACGCAAGGGGTCCTGTATCAATTTTATTATTGTCGACGACAGACTAAAACTGGAAATAAATAAAACCAATATCGAGCAGCGAAACATGCGCATTGCATCAGAGTTGCTTGAACTGGGAATAATCATAAAATAAAACCCGAGCATTTCTATGCAGCCCTAAAACAAAGGAAAATGAACATTACCATTAAGAAGAGAATATACTGGAGCTTTACATTGCTGGTATCCATGTTCGTGATCAATGGGAGCATCACTATATTTACGCTTCATAAAAACAAAAGAGCTTCCGCTGAGCTCTCGGGTATGATAGAACCTACGATCCAGGCCATCAACGACTTTAGGAAGATGATGGTCGAGTCTAAAATGTATACCACCAATTGGGTGTTCCTGCGCTACAAACAGGAAGACAAAGATTCACTAAAACTGCTTCATAATAGGGATTACAGGGAATTACGCTCCAGGCTCAACGGATATGCCGGGCAATGGTACGATAAGTGCTGGATGGACAGCCTGAACAGGATCTATAACAGGTTCGACCAGTTGCTTGACATCGAAAAAGGTATAATGGGCGCCTTAAAGGAATTTTCTGATTATGATGACCCCGTGACCAAGCTCGAGGCGGAACGGAAGATAGAAGACGAAGTCCTCCCCAGGACTGCCGGATTGATGAACTCCCTCAACACCATCTCCGACTATTGGTACCTCAGGCGGGAGAAAGTAAACAGCAAGTTGGAACGCAACTCACGGCTACTCAGCGGGCTGATCGCCGGGTTATCCATTTTTATCATTTTCGCCGGCCTTTCCCTTTCCATGTTCCTGGCCAAAAAGATCATTCACCCAATCAATAAGATCAGGCTGATAATAAACGACCTCGGCAAAGGCATCACCCAGAAGCTGGCGCACCCCGCCGAAAAAGATGAAATAGGAGAGATGGTCAGCTCTGTGAACCACCTTTCCGGCAAGCTCCGGGGGACAGCCAACTTTGCGCATGAAGTGGGTATGCGGAACTTCGATATCCCCTTTCAACCGCTGAGTGAAGAAGACACCCTCGGCAAGGCGCTCATATCCATGCGCGACAACCTGAAGACCAGCGAGACCGAGCTGCTTCAGATCACAGCTGATCTTAATAAAAAGGACCGCCTCCTCCGGGCTGTCGGTTCGGCTACACATGAGCTCGTCAGTCATCATGACTTCGAGATCGCCATTGGCAACGCCATTAAATTGTTGGGGCTGCAAATGGACGTGGACAGCGTCCAGACCTATCGGGTATATACCGACAGCGCGACCAGCAATACCTACTGCAACCAGCTGGCCGCCTGGGATCGCGTTCACAATACGGTGGAATACCATGCACCGGATTTCCAAAAGCTCCCATTCCACCATACAGGAGAGATAGAAAGCTCCCTGCTGAAGAGACAGGTTTTCTCCAGCGCCACCTCGGACCTGAAAGATCTTCATACGAAACAGTGGCTCGATACCAGACAGGTCCTTTCGGTGACCAACATTCCCGTATTCGCCTCCGATTCATTATGGGGAATGGTTTCTTTCCAGGACTGCAGGATAGTACGTGAATGGACAACAGCCGAGCTCTCCGTACTCGAGTCATTTTCAACGACCCTGGGATCCGCGCTCGATAGGATACAGATGGAACTGCAAAGGAATGATGCGGAAGCCGCCAGCACCGCCAAAAGTGAATTCATGGCCAATATGAGCCATGAATTGCGCACACCCATGAATGGCATCATTGGATTTACAGAACTTGTCCTGAACACCGACCTCCTGGACTCACAAAGGGAGTATCTCCAAAATGTCAACAAATCCGCATACAATCTGTTGAGCATCATCAACGACATACTCGACTTCTCCAAGATCGAAGCCGGGAAGCTCATCATCGATCATACGGCCTTTAAGCTTGACGAGCTCATCGAATCCACCACCGATATCCTGTCTTTAAAGGCGCAGGAAAAGAACCTCGAGCTCATCTGCAACATCGACCCCGACCTTCCCGCCCAGTTCCAGGGAGACCAGATGCGGATCAGACAGATACTTGTCAACCTCATTGGCAATGCCATTAAGTTCACCGCCGCCGGAGAGATATTTGTCAACGTCAGCAGAGAAGCCGGCGTCCGCGAGGTCGAAGGGAAAAAATGGATGGATATTGCCATGTCCGTGAAGGACACCGGCATCGGCATTGCCCCCGAAAAAATAAATACCATCTTCGAAAGCTTTACCCAGGCCGACAACTCCACCACCCGCAGGTTCGGCGGTTCAGGGCTGGGTCTTACTATTTCGCGGAGCCTGGCGGAACTCATGGGAGGAAGCCTCCGGGTAGACAGCGAATACAGCAAAGGCAGCACGTTCACCCTAAGACTTTCCATGGAGGTTGCCGATGAACACACCCGCATTGAATTCACCCCAAAAGGCAACTTACGGAAAGTGCTGGTGGTAGACGACAATATCACCAACTGCCGGCTGATGGAAAGTTTCTTCCAGCATTTGCATATTCCCTGTGAAATATGCTACAGCGGCCCGGAAGCATTACAGGCCATTAAAAAAGCCGCCCGCGACAGGAAGCCCTTTGACCTTATCATCACCGACAACCAGATGCCCGAAATGGACGGGATCACACTGGCGCAAGAGATCAACAAATTGGTGCATGAGGGCGGGCAGCCATTTATTCTAATGCTCTCCTCGCTGGAAAGGAGCCTGTGCCAGCCCAGGGCAGAGAACGCCGGCATCAATAAATTTCTCTCCAAGCCGGTAAAATTGAGCGAGCTTGTCGATCTGATCAATATACATTTCGATAAATCTCCGTCCCACAGACAGCCGTCCGTCCATACCCCAAAGATTGAAAAGATATTTGAACACAAAAGGGTATTGGTCGCCGAGGACAATCCCCTGAACATGATGCTTATCTCGGAAGTGCTGGCCAAACTGGGTATAGAAGTCATCAAAGCCGACAACGGCGAGGAATCCCTTTCCATGCTTGTGCGCCATGACCCCGCCATGATCTTTATGGATGTCAATATGCCCGTAATGGATGGCTATACGGCGACGGAAAAGATACGCCTGCTGCCCCATCCCTACTGTGATGTCCCCATCGTTGCCCTGACAGCCGACGCCATGGAAGAGGACAAGGAAAGATGCCTGAGGGCCGGAATGGATGCCTTTGTCTCCAAGCCATTTCAAGTGAAAGAAATAGAGTCAATTCTAAAAAATTACCTTACCGAAGCGTAAGCAAAATGCTATAATTTTTTATTATTCGAATCTCCAGCGCTTGCACCTATTGATTATCGCATACCTTTATGCCTCGTTAATTTGAACATTCCAGCCGTTCGCCCGCACCATCGGTTCTTACCCCGTACTCACTTTTTACAGATCCCAACAATAAGCATGTCGCCATGAAAAAAAGCGCTGTTATAGAGGTTATTGTGTCTCTACTGGTCTTCCTGTTCATCTATGCTGCAATAAGCAAGTTGCTCGACCTTTCCAAATTCAGGTACCAGTTGGGCCAATCCCCTTTCATGACCCGCCTTGCCCCCATCGCCGTCTGGGCCATTCCGACAAGTGAAATATTGATCGCTATAGCTCTGATGATCAAGCGATATAGGACAGCCGGTCTTTATCTTGCATTTTATCTCATGTTGGTTTTTTCCGGCTATATATATATCATGCTTCGATATAGTCCGCACCTTCCCTGCACATGTGGAGGAGTATTGTCCTCTATGTCATGGAAACAACACCTTGTCTTTAATTTATTTTTTTCCGGGCTGGTGCTGTTAAGCGCAATACTGCACCAATACCCTCCGCTCCATCCACACCCGACAGGTAAGAAGCTGAACACCTGAAGAAAAAAGTAGGCAGGTCAATCACTAAAGTTTTCTTGCTTTTTGAATCACAAAAGCAATCGAGTGTATGAAAAGAACCATTTCTTTTACAGTCATCGCAGCGCTGTTTGCAGTATGCGCCGCATTTACGAACAAGCAGGTTATAACAGGGTACTGGAACGTCGACCATCCCTTCTCCGGCAGCCCGGGCATCTATTACGCGACAGATGGCCAGGTCAAGGCAGCCTGGTGTCCGGGCCTCAACAATGTTGAGTGCGCCTACCTGATCAGCAATCCCGGCGTTATCATTAAAAAACCTTATTAACACAATTTAGTATAGTATGGCTGGCTGATACCCATGCCATACTATATTCCTGTCATAGTATGACAAAATTTTTCTACCTCGCGGGTACATTTCTCTTAGCTTGCATCACCGTCATGCTTATTTTTCATTACGGCGATATCCCGAACAGGCAGGCCAATGGATTCAAAAGGAATTATCTCCGTCATGCCTGGTCCGGCGCCCACGAGATCAGACTCACCGATACATTGTTCGACCTCGTTGGATACACCTCCGGGAATATCTATGTCTCCCTGGCCAAAGAAGGAGAACTTCTCCAGATCAGCAGGCGCCTGCCCAATACAATAAAGAGGATAAGGATCCCTTTTTTCGAAAAGTTCTATGACAGCCTCCGTTTCAGCAGCCTGGCTATAAAGGTCGACTCTCCTTATATCTATCTTTTTGCCGAGAATAAGCCCGCCATTGTCAAGACGAGCTTCGATTCCTCGCTATTTGATGTCCGGATACTGCCAGCCGGCGGATTTACCCGCGAAGCCATGACAGACCCCGACCGCATCGTACTGAGAAAGATAGACCCCGCTATCCACGACCAGCAGTTCGTCCGTTACAGCTTTAGCACAGGAGACTTGAAAAAAGAGAGCGATATCTCCACCGTCAATGGCGATGGCGGCATCATCACTGATGGCCAGCTCCACTTCGACGCAGTCACGGCCAGACTGTATTATATATACTATTACAGGAACCTGCTCCTGTCCTTCGACACTACTCTCCGCCTGGTCAATAATTACCATTCGATAGACACCGCACGATCTTTCACAATAAAGACAGGCCTCGTCGCCAACAATGGCGCCACCGGATTTACAAATATCACTCCCTCCCATATGATCAATAAGGAGAATTGTGTGGCCGGCGGTCTCCTGTTCAATATGTCCGGGTTAAAAGCAGACAATGATCCAGACACGCTCTTTTCAAACAATTCCATCCTGGACATCATCGATCTGAGGACAGGGATTTACCTTGGAAGCATGCATTTGCCCGTAGTAGACGGCCAAAAGCTGTCCCGTTTCATCGTTTCGGATCACCGCCTCATCGGCCTCTATACCAACAGCATCGTGACCTATGATCTTGACACCAGCCTGATCCAGGACAGCCCCTGACCCGGAACGATCTCCCGGCTCGTTTTTATCAGTAGCCCTTGTTTTGCGTCAGGGACGGATTCGCATTCCGTTGCGCCTGCGGCACGGGCCACAACACAGCTTCAGGCCGCCAGCCGGATGGCTTCAATGCCCCGATGACCGCATCAGCCGTACCTGTACGTTTCAGATCGAGCCAGCGATGACCGAACTCTGCAAACAGCTCGACCCTCCTTTCCTGTGCAATAGCAGCAGCCACCTGCGCGGCGGTGAGGTTCGTTGCCAATCCGGCCAGCCCCGCCCTCGTCCGGATAACATTTACATCACTGATAGCCCCCAGGATATTATTCTGCCGCATCCTCGCCTCCGCCCGTATCAGGTACTGCTCGGCCAGGCGTAATACAACATGATATTCACTTGCCGGGCTGCCCCCCGTGACCTTGTATTTGTAAGGGTAATAAAACACCTGGCTTCCGACAACCGTATTGCCTGTCCAGTCCTGCAGCCGGAGATCCCCTGGCTCGAACGCCGCGACAAGACCGTCCTGTAAAGGGAAGGCAGGGACCAGTCCAGGTACGCCTGGAATAAATAATAACGCCTCTTGGGTATTGAAAAAAGGACTCACCGGCATTAGCTGCCATATCGTCTCATTGCTCGTGTTCAGGAATACGGAATCCAGACCAGGCAAGCTGTACATCCCGGAGTTGATCACAGAGGATGCCTCCGACTCAGCCTCTCCCCACTTACCCATATACAGATATATTCTGGATAACAGCGCGGCCGCCGCCCATTCATTCG
>Ga0207671_10004574_pt1 | contig 13145 bp, 9 predicted proteins | sample KBSC24metaG_FD_184352 | JGI IMG/M metagenome (GOLD analysis project Ga0207671, IMG submission 184352) | Corn rhizosphere microbial communities from Kellogg Biological Station, Michigan, USA - KBS C2-4 metaG (SPAdes) (version 2) | ecosystem: Host-associated > Plants > Roots > Rhizosphere > Soil... | reverse complement strand
ATTTAATATGGTGCAAAGGCGTGATAATTCATGCAAAGAAGATAAATAAAAACAAAAGCCATCCCGAATCCCGGGATGGCTTTTGATGAATGCAGATTTCTATCTTGATTCCTGATTCTTATCTCTTGCCTCTTCTATCTTGCTTCTACAACTTGATCTTAACAAAATAAATGCTGTTATGGTCAACGGTATTGGTAGCCGGGAGTATTTTGGCCGCGAAACCACCCTTGCCATTATCCAGCACGCCAAAATCATCGTCATTAGAGATGGCCAGGATATTGCCTGGTAGCAGGGCCAGTCCTTCGGCTTTATCATGCGGGTAAACGGTTGGCAGGTCTTTTAACAGGTCGAGCACCAGGGTTTTGGACACCGGGGTAATACCGGCGCCTTGCAAGCCAGCCTGGTTGTTCAGTTGCTCTACGGTTTGACCACCATATAACTTGCCATTAGCACCATTTGCCTCATCCGAAATGTCGGTAGCGCCGGCGATACTGATCTTGAATACTTTTTTAAAGGTAGCCGGGTTGGTTGGCGCACCGCCATAAAGGCCATCCCGCTCGATGGTTAAAAATGTGGTAGCGTTTACGGCCACAATATCACTTACACCGGTAAGGGAAATGTTGTCCATCACATAAGCGTACTGTTTGGTAGTGCCTGAAGCGATATCAAAAGTTAAGATACGCAATATGGTTGAAGCGGCACCCGCTGCTTTGGTTGGGTTAAGCATAGGCGATTGCATCATGCCTACCAGGGTTTTGCCATCGGGTGTAATGGTTAAGCCTTCCATGCCGCGGTTAGGTTTGCGTTTGGCAAATACCAATGGTATTTTACGCCCGCCGGTTCCTGTTCCGAAGGGGTTGATACGCTCAATGGTACGGCCTGAAGCATCAAAATGTACAATATGAGGGCCATACTCATCGCTGATCCAAAAGGTGCCGTCGGAGGCTAAAACCATGCCCTCTGAGTCGATACCGTCAGCGCTTGGCGCGATCTGATTGCCGCTAAGATCAAAAGCGATCTCGCCGGTAGCACCCTCGCCTGTAGGATTAGGTAAACCGTTTAGAGGTTGTCCGGCAGCATTTTTAAGCTGGATGGCTTGCTCTAATACCAGCTTACCGTCTTTCAGTCTGAATTTACCTATCTCAGGAGTAAAGTCGGCTTTGCCAAATATGATGGCGTTGGCAACTGAACCGGCTGCATTTGGCCCGCGATCGGTAAGCAGGTAAAAAACATTAGCATCTTTAGGATCGGGGGCTATGGCCGAACCAAAGCCGCCGTTGTATACTTTTACGCCATCGGCAGTGGTCATCAAAATGGCAGGATCGGCCGCCTCGGCCATATCCGGATACGGCGGGGCTATATTTACTTTGTGGTCTTTTTTACAGGCGCTAAGCGCGATAGCGCTAAAAGCAAGTAGGGTTAATAAGTTTTTCTTCATGGGTGGTAGGGTTTATAGAATAATTTGCCACAAAGTAAACCCTGGTCTGTAAAGGAATTGTTAAGTTAAAAATAATTGATTGGGTGAAGACGACTCACCCCGTCTACGCTTCGCGGGACGACCCTCTCTTCGTCTTTGGTAGAAAGAGGGGAGAATAAGAGTAAAAAATATGTCATTGCGAACGTAGCAATCGCACACTATACAGGTTGAAGATGAATATCGTAGAACGCACAATTGCCGCTGGGGCTGTTACTTTGTCTTGATACAAAGTAACCAAGACCGAGCGTAGCGAGATAATGAGTACCAATAAAAAAACAAGCAACAACGAATAAATCAAGTCAGCAGAAATGCTTCTTCGCCGCACAAGGCCTTTGCCCTGCAAACCGGACAGAACCACGGGCTGCGATTATTTGCCCTGCTTCGCTCCCTCATTTCCCCCAGCTTCTGCAAAGCTTGCTATGCCCCTGCAACCGCACAGGCCAACACTGTTCTGTCCGCTTTCACCCGAAGCTGTTCTGCTGACGGAGGAAAAGTATGGGGCGGAAAATTCCTTCCTCACCCTCTTTCCGCCGCAGGCGGAGAGAGGGTCGGCGAGCGCAGCGACGCCGGGGTGAGTCTTCGCCTGCGTTCGACACAAGTTCCCCATTTTACGCCACCAGCAGCTCCAATAATTTTTTGTATATTGTATGATCTTGCAGCCCGGTTCTCTTGTAAAAAGAGAACCGGGCTGTTTGGTTAACAGAAAAACAAGACAAAAACAGGTCGTTTTTCATATAATTGTTTGATAGTCAATGAATTAATACTTTTTAAAGTTTTCAAAACACGTTAAAATCGTGTTAAAATTTGTTAAAAAGTGTTAAAATGAGTGTTTTTCAAGCATTTTTCACTCGTTTTTGCCCCGTTTTTAGGCAGAAAAGTGTTAAAATACTACCTTTAAAAAGTTTTATACCGATATCTATCTCCCAAATGAATACAAAATTCACCTTATTATTATCCGCCTGGTTGTTGATCGCCTTTGCCGGTTACGCCCAGCAAAGCAGTCCCGACACCGGGAAAAATAAAGCGGCTGTTGCCAAAGAAGATTTCCGGGACGATTGGGCCGCGCTCTCTCATTATGCCCGGGAAAATAAAGAGGTTGGGGACCCTAAGCCTGGCGAAAAGCGGGTAGTTTTTTTAGGGAGCTCGGTTTTTGAAAGATGGAAAACCACTGTGCCTGAGTTTTTTAAGGGGAAATCTTACCTGGACAGAGGTGTGAGCGGACAGATCTCGGGACAACTGCTGATCCGTTTTCAACAGGATGTGATCAACCTGAAACCCAAAGCAGTGATCATACTGGCCGGCAGTAATGATATCGCCTCCAACTACGGCCATTTGACCAATGAACGCATTATGGATAATATCCACTCCATGGTGGAGCTGGCTAAACTGCACCATATCAGGGTGATACTGTGCGCCTATCTACCCGTATTTGATTATCCATGGCGCAAAGGCATTGAACCTGCTGGCAAGATCATAGCGCTTAATAAGCTCATCAAGGGCTATGCCGTCGAAAATAACCTGATTCTGCTGGACTATTTCAGCCCCCTGGTTGATGAACGCAATGGTCAAAAGCCCGAACTCACTACCGATGGGGTACACCCCAATGCCGCGGGTTACCGGGTTATGGCAACAGTTACGGAGCAGGCTATTGCCAAAGCTTTAAAATAGCTATTGTAATACAGGCTGATAGGCTAGGTTGTTCTGTTTACGAAATGCTGAAGGGTTGATGCCCTTGTGCTTTTTGAACAGGCGGTTCAGGTGGCTTTCATCGGTAAAGCCCAGTTCGCGAACGATCTCGTTAATGCGCATATCGCTGTGCTGCAGGCGGGTTTCTACCAGTTTAAGTTTGTAATTGGAAATGTATTGTTGCAAACTTTCGCCTGTATGTTTTTTAAAATAACGGCCCAGGTAGGCCTGCGCTATCCCAAAATGATCGCTGATGAGTTCGGTGCGCAGCTTTTCGGGTTCGTAGATGTTTTCCTGAATGTAGCGGATAATATCCACAGCAGGTTCATTGCTCAGCCCGGTAACCTGGCAAGAGCTGACAGGCATCATGGTCATGTTGCGGGCCACAATGGTCAATATGGTGTTCACCAACTGTTTGATCAATTCGGTATAATGAGCTTCGCGGTTTACCTGTTCGCGGATAATGCTTTCAACCAGCATTTTTACCAGTGGTTTATCGCCATTATTGCACAATAAACAACCCGGCTGGTGACTGGCATGCTGTAAAATAAACTCCATCTGCTGTAGCCAGTCGTTCTTGGCCTTGCGGTCCTGCTGCTGGTTGCGGATATAAATATCATTAAAGCGAATAAAGAAAAAGCCGGTTGTAGTTTTGATCTCAAAAGAGTGGCAATCCTGAGGGGTTATCAAAAATAAATGCCCCTGGTGATAATCAAACGTGTTTTTATTGATGCATTGTGTACCCGTGCCGCTTACAATATAGATCAGCTCAAAAAAACTGTGCTGATGCGCCTTTTGAGGGCTTTCGTTGAGTTCTTTATAAACTATCTCAAACTCCTGGTGTAAATTTTCCTGGTACATATACACAAATGTACAGCATTTGGTATTATTTGTACAAATGATAGCCTGTGTGATCTGTATAATTTTGTATCATAAAATTAAAAAAAGAACATGAAAGCGATCATATTAAAAGGATTTGAAGGTGCAGATGATTTACAAATAGCCGAAGTTCCGGTTCCTGAAATTACAGATAACGAAGTATTGGTACAGGTAAAAGCCATCAGCGTAAACCCTGTCGACGTAAAAACAACTATAGGTAAAGGCATGTCGGGCCGTTTAAAAAATGAGGATCCGCTTATCCTGGGTTGGGATATATCGGGCATTGTAACCCAAAAAGGCAGCGCGGTTACCGGATTTGAAGTAGGCGATGCTGTATTTGGTATGGTGAATTTCCCGGGCCACGGCAGGGCTTATGCCGAATATGTAGCTGCTCCGGCCAATCATCTGGCGCTAAAACCGGCCAACATCAGTCATGAAGAAGCCGCCGCCGCAACTCTGGCCGCACTTACCGCTTTGCAGGGTTTAACCCATAAAGCCAATGTACAGCCAGGTCAAAAAGTGCTGGTGCATGCCGCGGCCGGCGGGGTTGGGAATTATGTGGTACAGATAGCCAAACATTTAGGCGCATATGTGATCGGAACTTCATCTGCCGCTAATAAGGATTTTGTGCTGGGCCTGGGTGCCGATGAGCATATCGACTATAAAGCGGTCCGTTTTGAGGAGGTACTGCATGATATCGACCTGGTGTTTGACGCTATCGGTGGTGATAACATCGATCGCTCCATTGAAGTAACCAAAAAAGGCGGTACGGTGATCAGTATACCATCGGGCATTAGCGAAACCATAACCGAAAAAGCTAAGGCCAGGGGAATCCATGGATACTTTTTCCTGGTTGAATCAAACGGGGATGACATGAAACAAATAGCCCAATGGCTGGAGCAGGGTATCATCAAATCATATGTATCGCAGGTGTTTCCGTTTGACCAAATGGCAGCAGCCCATCAGCAGATAGCCAGCGGTAGAACCCGGGGTAAAGTGGTGGTAACCGTATAATAGAAATATTTTAGATCAATATCAATGAAAATCTTAGTATTCATAACTGCGCTGTTTAGCAGCGCGGTTATGGCTCAAACCAAACCCCAGCTGATACCCGTAGCCAGTTCATCCACACAAGTATGGAACGGCGTAACTACAACCAGCGACGGGAGGATATTTGTATGTTTCCCGCGCCTGGAAGGTGAAAAAGGTATAAGCATTGGCGAAGTACTTAAAAGCGGAAGCATTATACCTTACCCATCCAAAAGCTGGAATAACTGGGCGAAAGGCGAGGTTACCACAAATAAATTTATCCGCACCAACTCCCTGAGAATAGGACCCGATGGTAACCTTTGGGTAATGGATACCGGGGCACCCAAACTGGGGGAACAAGCGCTGCCGGGCGGCGCTAAAATTGTGGTGATCAGCGTAAAAAGCAACCAGGTTATCCGCACCATTCCACTGGATGGCGTCATGAAACCCAATAGCTTTATGGATGACCTGCGTGTTTACGGCTCACATATTTACATTACCGATGCCGGCGAACCCGGCCTGGTGATATTGGATAAGCAAACCGGTAAGGGCAGGAGGGTGCTGGAAAACCATTGGTCTACCACTGATAGTAAAGCCCTGGTGGCTGAAGGCAAAGTGATACACCTGCAAAATGGCCAGGAGTTAAGGGTAAATGCCGATCAATTAGAGATATCGCCGGATGGCAAATACTTCTATTTTCAGCCGGTTTCCGGATCGCTGGCCCGGGTGGAGACTGCCTACCTCAACGATGCTAAATTAAGCGCCGCTCAATTGGCCGCTCATGTAACTAAATATTATAACTCACCTACAACCGGCGGTACCGCGATGGATGCCAATGGCAATATCTATCTATCGGATGTTGACCATCTGCGCATCATCAAAATAAAGCCTGATGGTAAAAGTGAGCTTATTATAGAGGACAAAAGGCTGTTATGGGCCGATGCCCTTTGGATTGATGATAAAGGCTTTTTGTGGATACCTGCAGGACAAGTAAACCGGCTGGCCGCTTTTCAAAACGGTAAATCGCAGGTTAAATTCCCTGTTTACGTTTATAAGCTCCGGGTTCATGCCCGACCTTTTAAAAGTTAACCATGCCTATTTCCTCAGCACCGGCAATATCAGCCTGTTGGGGTATTGGGCATTATGGTAGTTTGAACCGTAAATTTACAACAATTATAACCGACCGGAAACGAACAATATGATGTATCAAAATAGCACACGTTAAAATAAATTATCGTTTTAATTGATTGATAATCAATTGAATAAAACGGTGGCATTTGCTTTGATATCAATTATGCAAGTAGTGAGGTTATTATGAAACAGCGTAAATATTTGGAGCGACGTACGTTTAACCAGGATCGTTTTGATATTTTAATAAAACGACAAAAAAGCGGGAAAGCCACCTTTAACGAGCTTACAGAATTGGACGCCATTGTGAACCGCGACCCTACCATACGTGAAAGTATTTTAGAAGAAATGCAAGGGGTAAATGAGCCTCCGGATGAGCCGAAACAAGAGGATATACTGACGGCTACTCCTGTAAAAACGCAAACCCTGTTGGATAAGATCACTTCTTTTTTTAAGCGCTTATTTACGCATATAGGCTACGCAAACCCTGCTTTATTGGCTTAAAATAATGGTTTATAGCGTCGACTTGATCTTTTTGCGGTATTCATTTGGAGAGCTTCCCATCAATTTGGTAAACATCCTGGAAAAATAATACTGATCTTCAATTCCCAGGCTAATAGCTATATTTTTGATTGACATAGCTGTAAATGAAATGTACTGACATGCTTTTTGCACTTTGAGCTGGTTAAAATATTCGATGGGGGCATAACCGGTTTGGGCCCTGAAAAGCGCCGAAAAATGTGAGGTTGATAAATTGGCAAAGGTAGAAAGATCATCAAGCCTGAGGATCTTGCTGATGTTATCCTGCATAAAACTGATCGTTTTCTCGACCACGTTGTTATCCGTATTTTCTTCCAGCTGATTGAATTTATCTTCATAGATCAATGAGGATAAGAAATGCGAAAATATCATGTTCACATAGCGTAAAGTATCGCCGCTGTAGCCTTTTTCAAGGTTATGGCAAATGTCCTCAAATAGCTTGATACGGTTTTCGTTGTAAGACAAGTAGGGTTTGTAGTTCTCAGAGTTTTGGAGGATCAGATCGATAATAAAAGCCGATATCTCGCCTTTAAAGTGTATCCAGTAAATGGTCCAGGGTTTGTCCATATTGGCGGCGTACTTATGGGGCGTATTGGCCGGTATCGCTATAAATTGTGATGGTGATACCTCTACCTTCTTTTTGTTGATCTCCAGCCAACCATAACCCTCTGTACAATAAATGATAATATGCTGGTTAATACCATTGGGGCGTTCGGCATAATGATGGCTGGCCTTTGGATAATACCCTATATCAGTAATATACACCTGTTTGGTTACAGGGTCTTTACTTAAAAAGTTGGCGATGATCTTTTTGGGCAACACAATAAGTTTTTGTCCTTCAAAACCTTCGCGTCGTCTTAACGCTGTGCTTTTTATCATTTTGCAGGGGAATATAGGGTACTATAAAGGTTTGGAATATGGTACACAACATTACTCAAAAAAAAACAAAAACACCATAAAATATTTCATTTTACGGAGAACGGTATTACGCGATGGACAACAGGCAGCTGTTTTATCTGCCTGTTGTATATATCCTAAAGCAGAAAATTGCTAAACCAAAGGTTAAATGTTTATTCCGCATCAATTGTGGTGGTTGTCATAAAAAAGTCCATCATTATCGTAACATTAACTATTTTTTAATCTGTTTTAATCTGTGAGATTTACATCGTAACCAATTGAACATATTATCCATATTTAAGAGTGCTTGCCCAGCCGCATTGTAGATGACGGCCTGCCTGCTAACGATTGATAATATGATTTACCGGTATAAACTATGATGAAAATATTACTCCGTCCCTTTACTATTGTCGTTTTATTAATATGTGGTCAATGGGCATCCGCGCAAAAGACCATTACCACAGTGGATAAGTTGGAAGTGACCACCGGTCACGTGACTATTAAACTGGATGCCCATACCGGCATGGTGAATTATGTATTCCCGAACGGTATCCGGATCGAAAATACGGTAGCCTACATCAACGATTTAAAATCGGGTATTACCTCAACGGCCGATTTTACCAGTCATGAGTTTATAACTACCGAAGTTCATGATAATATAGGTACAGGCAGGCAGGTAATTATTACACATAGCGATCATAAACACCCTTTTATCTTAGAGCAGCGTTTTACCAATTATGAAGGCCATCATTATACGCTGATCAGTTTAACCGCGAAAAATAAAGACTCGAAAGCTGCGCCTTTAGAAACCCGCGACATCAGTCCGATAGCTGTACTTCCCAAATATAAAGGCAGGCTGTTTATTCCCGGTACCGAACCCCGCATACTGGATATGCCCTTTGATAACGACGACTGGACGCCTACATTAGAAAGGAGCTGGCCTAAAACGGGTTCGCCTAAAACTACGGGTATCACTTATGAGTTCGCGACTATTTATGATATGCTGAAAAACTCGGGCCTGGTTATCGGCAGTGTAAAGCACGATTTCTGGAAAACTGGCCTGGCTTATCAAACCTCAACCGAATTGGGTTATGTGGATTCGCTCAAAGTTTTTGGCGGCGCATCTACACCTGACGACTCCAAATTACTACCTGCTTATGGCGGTAACGATGGCACGCATGATCTGGTAGCGCATGGCACCATGATAGGGCAGTCGGTTAGCTCGCCCCCAATATTTTTATGTGCGATGGATGATCTGCACGAGGCTCTTACTCAATACGGATTGGTCAATTCGGCTATCAACGGTAAACAAACCTGGAATGGTAATGCCCCGGTATACTGGAATAGCTTTGGGGTGGAAGGTGTGTTGGGTTACGAGGGTGTAATGATGCCCCCGGCTGTTGAAAAGATCTCTGATTTTTTGCATACACTCACTAATTTCAGCGGTTATTCTAAACCGGTCATGAGTATCGATTCTTATGATCAGGGTATTTACTCGACCGAAGTTTTGGCCGATCTGGGGAAGTATTTCGCGAAGAATAACCAGCAAATGGGCTTTTATTTTATCCCTTTTGCCATGTGGAACTGGAAGGATGATATTGATGGAAAAAAGATAGCAGGATCAAATTATCTGCTCAAAGATGTACTGCTGCATGATAATGAGGGTAAGCCCATTATGTATAAAGATGGTAAATGGGGCGCCTACGCGATGGACCCAACGCACCCGGCCGTTCGCCTGTATATCATCCAGCAATTGAAAAAAGCCAAAGCTATCAACGCAAAATTTCTGAAGATAGATTTCCTGACAGGCGGCGCCCTGGAAAGTACCACCCGCTATAATAAAAATATCCGTACAGGCATGCAGGCTTATGATTATGGTATGAAGACCCTGCGCCACCTGGTTGATTCTATCCTGGGTAAAGATATTTTTATTACCCAGGCTATATCGCCTATGTTCCCGCATCAGTATGCACACACCCGTTTCATATCAACTGATGTGTACTCGCATCTGCGCGATGATCAGCCCGGCTTTCCGCATTACGGCAGTACCGAAGCTTCCTTGGCTACCGGTTCGCATATGGGCTGGGTGCAGGGTACTTTGTTCCCATATACCAACCTGGATGTGAGCATCATGAAAAGCTTCCAGAAAAATCCCGACCTGAGTGAGCAGGATATCAAGGTAAGACTATATGCGATGATGGTGATGGGAAGCATCATGGGCGATGGATCTGATTTCAGGCACCCGCTGGCCGCCAGCCGCGCGCAGACGTTTTTAAACAATAAGCAGATAGCTGCGTTTTTTAGTCATCCTAAAGCATTTATACCATTGAAAGCTGCCGATGGCGAAACGCTGGATCAGCAAATGTCATTTTACCTGCCGGGCGAAAACACCTTGCTGGCCCTGTTCAATTTCGACAGGCAAAAGAATTTTGAGCAGGTTTTAACCCGCTCGGCTCTGCACCTCGATGCCGGCAAAGCTTATCGGTTTAAAGATATGCTGACCGATGCTGTTGTGGGCGAATTAAAAAAGGGCGATGCTGAATTTAAACTGAGCGCCGCACCTGTCGACGCGGTGATGATAAAATTTGTCGCGATAAAGGAATAAGTGACCAAATAACGATATTATGCTTAAACCAGTAAAACATATCCTAAAAAATGAGTAGTTCAAAAACATTCAATAGCAGTTATATTATCGGGATCTCCTTTATTTCGGCCCTGGGTGGATACCTTTTTGGGTTCGACTTTGCGGTGATCTCAGGAGCTTTACCATTCCTGCGTACCCAATTCGCGCTTGATCCCGTATGGGAAGGCTTTTTGACCGGCTCTTTAGCTTTAGGATGTATTGTAGGCTGCCTTTTGGCCGGTAACCTGGCAGACAAGTATGGCCGCAAACCCGGACTGATGGTGGCTGCTCTCATTTTTGCGGTATCATCCATAGGTATCGCCTTTGCGCAAACCTTAACCTATTTCATCGTGCTGCGTTTTGCAGCGGGTATAGGCGTGGGCATGGCCTCCATGCTTTGCCCCATGTACATTGCCGAGGTTTCTCCGGCCGAAGTGCGTGGGCGTAATGTGGCTATAAATCAGCTTACGGTGGTGATTGGTATATTGGTAACTAACTTGGTTAACTACTTTCTGGCCGATGCCGGTCATGATGCCTGGCGATGGATGTTTGGCCTGGGCGCCGTACCTTCAGCCGTGTTCCTGATCGGGGTAACCTGGTTGCCGGAAAGCCCAAGATGGCTCATGAAGTCGGGCCAGGTAGCCAAAGCTCAACAGGTACTCAACAAAATAGGTACAACAGATTTTGCCGATACCACGATGAAGGCTATTGAAAAATCATTGGCAGGAAGCACAGCCAAACAATCATACAAAATGGTATTTGAAAAAGCAGTTCGCCCGGCGGTTGTGGTGGGTATTACGCTGGCCGTGTTTCAACAGTTTTGTGGTATTAATGTTGTATTTAACTATACCTCCACCATATTTGAGTCGGTAGGGGCGAATCTAAACCGTCAGTTATTGGAAACCGTATCTATTGGCGTAGTGAACCTGGTATTTACCTTACTGGCCATGTGGCAGGTTGATAAGCTGGGTCGCCGCCCGCTGATGCTGGTGGGTTCGCTTGGTTTATCCATATTGTATATTGTACTGGCCGTTGCCCTGCAGAATCATTTCCCGGCGGGTTTGGTATCCATATTTGTGTTGCTGGCTATCAGTACCTATGCCATCTCACTGGCCCCGGTTACCTGGGTACTTATTTCAGAGATATTTCCGAATAAGATCAGGGGTGTAGCCTCGTCGGTAGCCATTGTTTCGCTGTGGGGCGCTTATTTTATATTGGTTTTCACGTTCCCTATACTGGCCAAAAAGTTAGGCACCTACGGGCCGTTTTACCTGTATGCGGGTATCTGTTTCCTGGGTTTCCTGTTTGTAAAGGCACGTGTTAAAGAAACCAAGGGTCAAACCCTCGAAGAACTGGAAGAGAATTTAATCAGACATTAATCATTCAAAAGAATATATTATGCATCATTCTAATGTATCCGTTTGGGAAGAAAAAGTAGTGATCCCTACGTATGGTGTGGGCAAGCCCGATAAAAACCCGATGTTTTTTGAAAAACGCGTTTACCAGGGCAGCAGCGGTGTGGTATACCCCAACCCGGTGATCGAAAAAATTGCCGACGAGAAAGAAGACAAAGAATACACCGGTTTGTTCCTGGAGAACAAGTACCTGAAAATAATGATCCTGCCCGAGCTGGGCGGCCGCATCCAGATGGCGTTTGACAAGATCAAACAGCGTCATTTTATATATTATAACCAGGTGATCAAACCAGCGCTGGTAGGTTTAACAGGGCCCTGGATCTCGGGTGGTATCGAGTTTAACTGGCCGCAGCACCATCGCCCAAGCACATTTGATCCGATCGATTATACTTTGGAAGAACATGCCGACGGCAGCAAAACCGTTTGGGTGAACGAGGTGGAGCGGATGTTCCATACCAAGGGGATGGCTGGTTTTACGCTTCGCCCGGATACAGCATATATCGAGATCAAGGCCAAATTATTTAATCGTTCGGCCTTGCCGCAAACTTTTCTGTGGTGGGCAAACCCGGCGGTGAAAGTGAATGATTATTACCAGTCTGTGTTTCCGCCTGATGTGAACGCGGTATTTGATCATGGTAAACGCGATGTGTCTGATTTTCCTATCGCTACCGGCACCTATTACAAGGTTGATTATTCGCCGGGCACCGATATCTCAATGTATAAGAATATCCCAGTGCCTACCTCATACATGGCTATTAACTCCGATTATGATTTTGTGGGCGGTTACGAGCATGATTCACAGGGCGGTTTGCTGCACGTGGCCAATCATCATGTATCACCCGGTAAAAAACAGTGGACCTGGGGCCACAGCGATTTCGGTCAGGCATGGGACAGAAATTTGACCGATGAGGACGGCCCGTATATAGAACTGATGACCGGTGTGTTCACCGATAACCAGCCCGATTTTAGCTGGTTAATGCCTTACGAAGAGAAAACTTTTACGCAGTATTTTTTGCCTTACCGCGAATTGGGCATGGTGAAAAATGCCACCAAAGATATCCTGCTGGCATTAAGTAAAGATGGTGACAAAGTAACCATCAAAGTACAGGTTACATCGGCACAAAGCGATTTGAATATCAGCCTAAGCTACAAAGGAGAAACGTTATTTGTCCAAACGACCGATATCAGTCCGGAGAAAGTGTTTGTGCAGGAAGTAGCAGTTAACACCGATCTGAACGAAAACGAATTATTGCTGATCATCACCAACAACAGTAAACAGGAAGCACTTCGTTACGAACCGGCTAAAAATAAAAAGAACGAAATGCCTTTGCCGGCAAAACCAGCTCTGCCTCCCGCCGATGTAGAAAGCGTAGAGCAGCTATTTTTAACCGCCCAGCACCTGGAGCAATATCGCCACGCTACGTACAGCCCAATCCCGTACTACGAGGAATCTTTACGCCGCGAGCCAACC
>Ga0207671_10004569_pt1 | contig 13149 bp, 9 predicted proteins | sample KBSC24metaG_FD_184352 | JGI IMG/M metagenome (GOLD analysis project Ga0207671, IMG submission 184352) | Corn rhizosphere microbial communities from Kellogg Biological Station, Michigan, USA - KBS C2-4 metaG (SPAdes) (version 2) | ecosystem: Host-associated > Plants > Roots > Rhizosphere > Soil... | reverse complement strand
AATACATTCATTACTACAACAATAAGAGAATAAAAAACAGGTTAAATGGAAAGAGCCCGGTGGAATACCGAGCTCTCGCACAAAAAACTTAATTTTGTAATCTGTCCAACTTTTTGGGGTCACACCACATAGATTGATGTGGCAGCCTCTTTTTTGTTTAAAACAGCTGGTTTATGCCTGATCTTTTAACTGAACATATTTTTCCAGATCGCCTAAGTCATTTCTTGTTTTGGGTAAGCTATTCGGATAGTTTTGCTGTATAAAGGTGATCAGATTTTCGCGAATGTAGCAACGCAGGTCAAATGCGTCAGATGATGTTCGTGCGCTCATCAATACTCTGATTTCAATAACCCGTTCTTTTACATCGGTTACCTGTACTACTTTTACCCGTTTATCCCATAAGGTTGTTTTTATGATCAGCCGTTCAAACTCATCTCTGATAGCATTTATCGGTACGGTATGATCCATATATAAGAACACAGTACCCAGGATATCGGCAGATGTACGCGTCCAGTTTTGAAAGGGTTTTTGTATAAAATAGTTAATGGGTAATATAAGCCGGCGCTCATCCCATATTTTTAAAACAACATAGGTAAGTGTAATTTCTTCAACACGGCCCCATTCACCTTCAACCACCAACACATCATCAATACGTATAGGTTGTGTAAACGCGATCTGGAAACCAGCCAACAAGTTACCCAGGGAGTTTTGGGCTGCAAAACCCACAATAATACCACCTATACCAACGCCGGTTAACAGCCCGGTACCGATCTTACGCATGCTCTCAAAACTCAGCAGGATGATGGCTATGGTCACAAAAACAATAACCACCACCAAAAGCTTACGCATAAATTGTATTTGTGTGCGTATTTTCCGCTCTTTTAAATTATCGGCTTTATTCAGATCATAGGTATGATAAATATAATCTTCCAGTACCCGTACGGACCTGACTAATATACCAGCAAAGGAAATAGTCAGTAATATTTCAATGGTCTTATCGAGCGGGGCCACATAAACCTTATCCATCCGCATAAAGGGAATGAATAAATTAAGCAGGAAAAGCGGGATAAAATAGGTGATAGCCCTGCCCAGGTTAATGATCACCGACCTGAAAAAAGAATAAGAGGTTTCATTTTTTGCATATACTTTGAAAAGGCTGGTGACTATAAACTTGATAATAAGTCCTACTAAAATAGCGATTACCGCAATGGCCAGATCCCATATGATAGCAGGGACGCGTTGCGACAACTCGAGCAAACCGGGTGGCAATTTATTTTCCATGTTTATAGCAGATGTGTTTATGAAATCTACTTTGAAAATAGTTAGAATGTAAAATTGTTTTAGCAATAACGTATGTAGCAGGCCTTGGTACTTATATTTATAGAATTTTTGATAGTTTTGTTAAAAAAGTCAGGAATTGTGATCTGACTTTAGGGTTATTATATAATTTATAGATCAAATGGCTGTAGGCAATGACCATCAGGATATAAAGCGGGAGAAAATTTTAGACGCCTCCCATCAACGGTTTTTACATTATGGTTATTCAAAAACCACCATGAATGAAATTGCCGGTGACCTGTCTATGTCAAAAGCATTGCTTTATTACTACTTTCCTGATAAAAGCCAGTTGTACATTGCAGTAATGCGTAAACTGGCCAATGATTATATCAAAAACCTGGAAGACAATATTGACACTTTTGCCAATTTAAAAGACGCTTTTGTTTTTCAGATAAATACCAATCATGATTTTATTGTAAGTAATTACAATTTCTTTGATTTTTTCAGGCTTAATGAACAAAACCTTCCGGATACAATTTGGGAGATAGTAGAGCAGGTTCACCTTGCCGAACTGAATTTATTGAGCAGAGCCATAAAAACCGAAATAGAGCGGGGAGCTATTAAACCTTTAGAAAACCCTGAGGAAATTGTTGATCTGTTATTGGATGCTTTGCATGGAATTAAAGTTAGCGCTGTATCGCAAAAGAAAATTAACTTCCCACGTAAAGAACATCTGGAAGAAATACATACCAAAAGATTATTGCTGATAGATATTTTTATAAAAGGCTTGATGTATTAAGTCACCGGTAACTAATGAAGTTGATTTACTGTCAGTTATTGGTCAAAAGATAGATAAATAAACAATCACGAGAGTTATTATAGATAACTTTGGTTGTACAAATAATCAGAGGTGTTTTACATTAATACCTTGATTATTGAAAGATACTTCCTATTTAATAAGAGGTGATTGTTTTAGAGTGATTTAGCAGAATGGAGCATATTCATTCTGCTTTTTTATGCTTGAATTATTTACTCTTTTTCCATTGCTTGTGTCCTCACAGACAACGGGGGCAAAATAAATTATTGTTGTTTTGTTCCTTCGTCATGAATAAGCTGATGTTGAAGTAATACGACAGATCGGCCGTCTATCTGTATAGTATCTTCGGCTTTAAATGTTCGTGTTGCGCTTTTATCAGCCGGGTTGGCTGTATCGATCAGGAGTTCCCAATCATACGCGTATTCTTTGTGCGGCAGTTTATAACTCAAGGGTTCATCATGGGCGTTAAAGATGATGTAAAAACTATCATCAACAACCTTATCACCTTCCGCGTTAACGCTGTGTAAGCCCAATCCATTTAAAAAAACTGCTACTGATTTGGCAAAATCATGACTCCAGTTATCATCATTCATTTCAGAACCATCGGGCAAAAACCAGGCTATATCGGCAATGCCATCATCTTTAACAGATTGCCCATTGAACCAGTTTTTACGCGAAAAAGCAGCATGTTCTTTTCGTAAATTAATGAGTTTGCGGGTGAAAGTAAATAGTTCCTTGTCCTGCTTTTGCCAGTTTACCCATGAAATTTCATTATCCTGGCAGTAGGAGTTATTATTTCCTTGCTGAGTTCTGCCTATTTCATCACCGGCAACAATCATCGGTACCCCTTGCGAAAGGAAAAGCGTTGTTAAAAAATTCCTTTTCTGCTTGGCGCGTAAGTTATTAATGACATTATCAACGGTTGGGCCTTCTACTCCGCAGTTCCATGACCGGTTATGGCTTTCTCCGTCGTTATTGTCTTCACCATTGGCTTCATTATGTTTTTCGTTGTATGATACCAGGTCGGTTAGCGTAAAGCCATCATGAGCGGTTATAAAATTGATACTGGCGGTTGGCCTTCTGTATGACTTGTACAAGTCGGAACTACCGGTTATGCGGTTTGCAAATTCGGCCAGGGTACTTTCGGCCCCGCTCCAGTAATCCCGGATGCAATCACGGTATTTGCCATTCCACTCGGCCCAGCCGGCCGGAAACTTACCTACCTGATACCCACCTTCGCCAAGATCCCAGGGCTCGGCAATAAGCTTAACACGTGATATGGTAGGATCCTGATGTATGATATCAAAAAACGCGCTTAAACGGTTCACCTCATGCAGCTCACGGGCCAGGGTAGCCGCCAGATCGAAACGGAAGCCATCAACATGCATTTCTTCTATCCAGTAACGAAGGCTATCCATCATCAACCGCAGCGCATTGGGCAAATTGGCATTCAGCGTATTACCCGTACCGGTATAATCCATGTAATATCTTTTGTCGTCATCCACCAGGCGATAGTAGGATACATTATCTATCCCTCTGAACGATAAGGTAGGGCCCATGTGGCTGCCTTCGCCGGTATGATTGTATACTACATCCAAAATAACCTCGATACCGGCTTTATGCAATTCCTTAACCATGTTTTTAAATTCGGTAACCTGTTCGCCCAATACACTGCATGAAGCATAACGTGCGTCTGGAGCAAAAAAGCCAATGGTATTATAGCCCCAGTAATTGGTTAATCCTTCATCAACAAGGTGCCTGTCCGAAAGGAAATCGTGTACCGGCATCAATTCAATCGCGGTAATACCCAGGTCTTTTAAATAGGCAATAGCAACCGGGTGCGCCATACCAGCATATGTTCCCCTGATGTTTTCAGGTATGCCGGGATGCAATTTGGTGAACCCTTTTACATGAGCCTCATATATGATCGACCTGTAGTATGGGATACTGGGACTTTTATCATCTCCCCAGTCAAAGTTATGATCAATAACTACCGCTTTGGGTATAAAAGGCGCACTATTTGTTTTGCTAAAACTAAGGTCTTCTTGCGGGTTGCCAACTTCATATCCAAATAAGGAGTCGTTCCAATCAATCGTTCCTGCAATGGCTTTGGCATAAGGATCAACTAATAATTTATTGGGATTAAAACGATGACCCTTCTCGGGTTCATATGGCCCATATACCCGGAAACCATATAATTGCCCGGGTTTTAAATCCGGTATATAAATGTGCCATATCAATTCGGAATATTCGGTGATGGGTATCTGTGCCGATTCTACCTCATCATGAACGCCGTTAAATAAACAAAGATCGACCCCGGTAGCATTTTCAGAATAAAGTGTAAAGTTAACTCCTTCGCCATCCCAGGTAGCACCAAGTGGAAATGGTTTTCCGGGGTATGTTATTATTTTCATGTGTATTTAGCTGTCAGTACTTTCAAATTGAAATTAAAGAAAATTGTTTTAAGCATAGTCATGTTTCCCGGTATTAAACATGATTGTGTAAAAACAGCGTCAAAGTATTACTTTATTTTTAAATAACTTAATTAGTAATTGATTGTTAATATTGGGCTGTGTAAATTTGTTTATCTATACCAATAAACCTATGAACAAGAAAATTTTTATTGTGGAGGACGATGCCGATCTGTCTGAAGCTATACAATTAATTCTGCGGGAGGAGGGTTACGATACCGCTGCTTCGCTTGATAAAAATTCTATAAAGGGAGTTATATTACACATGCCCGACCTGGTATTGGTTGATAACAGGTTGAAAGATGGCTTTGGCAGTGAGTTATGCGTATCTATCAAAAATCACCCTTTAACCAGTCATATACCGGTGGTATTGATATCCGGATGGGCAAACCTGGCAGATATTGCCCGGGATTGCGGTGCCGATGCTTACCTGAGTAAACCCTTTGAAATGAGCCAACTGATTGACGCTGTAGATAAACACCTGAAGCACCTGGTTTAATTATAGATTAAGTAAATATAGATGTCCGGTGCTCAAAATTGATCACTTTTTATGGCCTGCAGTTTGTAGTGCTCATAGCTTTTAAGTTCTATCGCGTTGGCAGCTTCATCTACGGTCCGTTGCATTTCTTTTAGGAAACTTTTAAATAGCCTCTCTTTCCATGGCAACTGAAGCAATAACCGCAACATGGTAGTTTGCAACCATAGTTGCCTTTTTGATTTAGCCACCATCTCTTTTAAAACAGTTACCCCCAACTGCTGATTAGCTTTCACAAACCATCTCATTTGACTCTCGTAATTGGCAAATGCCGCCTGATGATTACCAGGTGAGGCTGCGAGTTCGCCAGCTAATATATAAGCGCCAACCAAGGCAAGGCTGCTGCCCTGGCCTGAAGCAGGGGACGGACAATAACCGGCATCGCCAAGCAGTACTACGCGGCCGTTTGATAAGCTATCCGTTTTTACCTGGCTTATGGCGTCGAAGTAAAAGTCGGGTGTATCATGAATAGCCTCCAGGATTTTGGAGATGGCTGGTCCTGCATTTTTAAAATGATCGATCACCATTTGTTTTTGCTGCGCTATATCGCGATGATCATATTCAGTAGCAGGTGCTGCAAACATCAATAAGGCTTTGGCCTCCTGGCCTTTGCCTGTGCTGTATATATTTACAATTTTACCTACAGCCGGGTAACTCAGCTCCCAGTGATCGAGGTTAAAATAGTTGGGAATGGTGAAAATGGATACAAAATATCCCAGATGATCAACAGATATCTTTCCCTTATCAAACGCTAAACCGCGCACATTTGACCGCAAGCCATCAGCAGCAACAACCAGGTCAAAGTCACGTTGTTCGCCATGTTTAAGAGTAACCGTTATGCATTCATCGGTTTGTGTTATGGCGGTAACAGCATCATCAAAAATATATTCAGTTTGCTCTTTTGTTTCGGCATAAAGTATGCCCGAGAGCTCGCCCCGCATGATCTCTACATCGGTATCCTGCCTCATACCAAATATATTGGGGTCATTCAGGTCGGCATAACGTTTGCCATTGGCATCTATCATTGATGAGCCGCGCATAGCTGTGTTTAATGCTTTCACCTGGTTTAAAATACCCATGCGCTGAGCCACATCTGTCGCGACACCGCGAAGGTCGATCCGGTAACCACCTTTGCGCAACTCTGGTGCCTTTTCAATAACCGTAACATTAAACCCATACAGATTTAACCAGTACGCCAGGGCGGGGCCCGCTATGCTGGCTCCGGATATTAAAATATTCCTGTTGTTTAAGTCGTTGTTCATCATAGATCGTCAAATAACACTCAAATATGATGAGGGGCGTAGCTTTTTTTTAATGGATTTCGGCCAAATACCCTAAATTATCGGTGAATGCGGGGAAAGTTAAATTGAAATTATTTAAACGGCTATGACTTTATAATCACCACGGTTTTATAGGTTTGTTATCACAATGGAAAAGCATGATGTTTCATGGATGCGGGTTGACAAGGAACTGAAAGATTCCTTTGCCATTAATTATCTGGATACGCACATTTTTGGCGAATCAACGGTTTGCAGGATCAATTATCACCGTATTTTTATAATTGAGCAAGGAAACGGTTCTCTCAGGGTAGATAACAACGTCTATCCAATTTCGGGTAATGAAGTATTTCTATTAGCCAAAGGCCAGTTGTATACCTTTGATGAGGGCACCCAAATAACCGGCTACGAGCTTTCTTTTGGTGATTGTTTCTGGGAAAAAGCTCCGGATAGTGCCAGCAATTGTAAGGCGGTGCTGTTTAATAATGCCGCGGCCAACCAGCAGTTGCCCTTGAGTAGCGCTGATCATTCGGAATTGGATATCCTGTTTCATACCCTTTACCTGGAGTATATAAAAGATGATTATCCCAACAAGCTTGATGCCATGGCCGCTTATTTAAAGATCATCATGATCAAGATAGCCAATGTAAATGCCTCTCTTGCACACGGCTATGATAGTTACGAAAATCAGGTTTACCGGCAATACCTGGAGCTGGTGAGCAGCCAGTATCAAAGCACGCATGAGGTTGCTGATTTTGCTCGTCAGTTGGGAATACCGGCCCGTAAACTGTCTGACCTGTGCCGACGGTGCAGTGGTAAAGGCGCCAAGGATATTATTAACGGGCAGATTATCGCTGAAGCCAAGCGCTCCCTGCAATTTTCGTCCAAACCGGTAAAGGAGATAGCCTATCATCTTAACTTTTCAACGCCCGACCAGTTCAGTCATTTTTTTAAGAAAAACACGCTGATTTCCCCTAATGATTACCGCGACCGCTTTGTAAATATTGGCATGTGATCAGCCGTTTTTAACATTTACCAGGACATATACCAAGGCTAATTTTGCTGATATAAAATCAACAAAATATGTCTGTAAATAAAGTAAAAACAATTGCCGGGATCACCATCCCCGATAGTACTATCGCCACCCAGGCCACCGAGCTTTTATTAGAGCATGGTACCGAGTTTATCTATAATCATTCGCTCAGGGTGTTTCTTTTTTCGTCATTGAATGGAAAGCGTAATAATTTGCCATATGATGCCGAACTGTTATATGTGAGCTCGGTGTTTCATGATTTGGGCTTAACCAAACATTACAGCAGTCCCGATCTGCGTTTTGAAGTAGATGGCGCCAATGCTGCCCGCGATTTTTTGAAAAGCCATGGCCTGCCTAAGGAATCATTACAGTTGGTTTGGGACACTATTGCCCTGCACACCACCATCGGTATTGCCGAGCATAAAGAACCTGAGGTAGCCCTGATGTACTCGGGCGTGGGGCTTGATGTGATGGGTGAAGGCTATGAAAACCTGAGCGCCGAAAACCGGGAGGAGATCATCCATGCCTTTCCACGTAATGATTTTAAGAAAAATATTATCCCAACATTTTTCGGTGGCTTTGAGCATAAAACAGAAACCACCTTTGGTAACATCAAGGCCGATGTATGTGCCTACATGATCCCGAACTTTCACCGCAAGAATTTCTGCGATTGTATTTTGCATTCGCCATGGAGTGAGTAAGGAGGGAAATAACGAACATAAAAACGCGTCATTGCGAGGTACGAAGCAATCTCTACGTAAGCAGATCAGTCACTCAAAGTTCAACTGTCCTATACCCTCTGTATAGCATAGAGATTGCTTCGTACCTCGCAATGACGCATTAGGGGGGGATATCTTTTACCTTTCCCTCACCATTAATCATATTTTAATAAAATATTTATTCCAGGGCTTAGTTTTGTGCTATACCCCGCTTCGCAAACCTGTTTAAAAACCTGGATAATGAATCTACCTGTATTAATTCTAAAAAGAATTTATGGCTGTGCTATGGTAACAGCCCTGTTGTTCATCTGCTTGCTCAGTAAGGCTGCTATGCCTCCTGATCGTGGCGATTATCAATTCGACCAAAAAATATCACGCAAGGTATTGGAAAACTATTTGGATCGTTCCATCACCATGCAGAGCCTGCTGGTAGGCAAAGGTAATTTTGACGATAACCTGCGTATGATCAAAAATATCGGCGCCAAGTTTATCGGTCGGGCGGTTTGCCAGTGGGGCGAGGAAGATGAGATCCCCCAAAATCTGGTCAAAGAAAAAGAACTGGCCACCAAAGTACATGCAGCCGACGCCGACATTATTTTACAGGCCTGCATCTTCGAGATCGTGACCCCTAAAGTGGAGCAGCTGGCCGCACCCGCATGGGCTTTTGAAGCTTTGGGTATGCCGGTACAAAAACGAAATTTTAGCTATGCCGATATGTTGTACCCCGACGGTAAATTTAAAGGTCAATGGGGCAGGGGTTCTGTGCCTGACGTAAGCCGCGCCGAAACCAAGTTATTCTTTTACTTTCTGGCCAAATCATATATCGATGCGGGTATCGAAGGTATCCATTTTGGCCAGGTAGAACTGATGAACAAAAATGATCCTAATCTGGATAATTACGCACAGATACTGACGCTGATAAGAGCTTATGCCAACAAACATGCCCGCAGGCATATGATCATCTGCGATTCGCATGTACCCAGCGGGGGCTTTGTGCGTAATGGCAAGCTGTTAATGGATGTTCACGCCTTTCCGCTCCGCATTATGGAAACTCCAGGCAAGCCCGAAGAGGCCACATTGCAGGTTGGTCATACCGATGCCCTTTACCTGCGCAGCAAAGGGGGTATTACGCCTAGTGGCTGGACCTGCGAACATTTACCATACCTGGTTGAGTTTGATAATTATGGCGTGAGTAAAAAGCCCGGAGAGGAAAATGCCGGCGACATCCCCTTTTGGGTTTGGGGCTATGATGAGATCAGCTGGTTTGCCCATCAGAATAAAGCATATCGCATGCAATGGCTGTATTACGCATATGATTGGCTAAAGAAAACCGATCCGAACGGTCACCTGGAAATGCCCGGTGGCAGACAAACCACATCGCCTATTGATAAAAAACGCTGGTATTATGCCAATAACCCCAGCGCCGAAGTACCCGATGGGCATGGGGATGAGGATACTATACGGGATATCTGGGCTAAGGGTAAATAGAGTCCCGTTACATAAAACCATGTCATTGCGAGCGATAGCGTGGCAATTTCGTCGCGTTCTTATAACAGCGAGGAGATTGCTTCGTCGTATCTCCTCGCAATGACATATTAATCAAATACATTTAGAATCTCTACAAAAAAACAAAACGGCCTGATAAGTTTTGCCTATCCGACCGTTTGCATGTCCCGGTTTGAAGAATTGTTATGATCGAAAAATCATTCTTAACGATTGATCTTTTGACATGTATGCAGTGCCCCAGTTATACAGGGTTTTTAGCTTGTTACGATAGTTGACCAACGATATCAGGTGGATAAACAACCACATGAACAAGGCCAGGATGCCGCCGATATGCAGCTTATTCTTGAACAGATCCACCACGGCTTTGTTACGGCCAATAATGGCCATGTCGCCTTTGTCGAAGTAATTAAAAGCGCTTAGAGGCTGACCTTTTTGCATGGCTATGAAATTCTTAGCCAGGTTACGGCCCTGTTGTATAGCAACTTGTGCCAGTTGCGGGTGACCTTTGGGATAACGTTCGTCGGTTATTTGTACGCTGGCATCGCCAATGGCGTATACATTTTCCAGACCAATTACCTGATTAAATTCGTTGGTGATCATCCTGCGGCCAACACCCAGACTGGTTTCGGGTATGCCTTCAAAAGTATTGGCAGTGATACCGGCAGCCCAGATCAGCGTTCCGGCCTCAATGGTTTCACCCGTTGACAGGATAACCGCGTGTTTATCATAATCCTTAACTTGTGTGTTCAGTTTTACCTTAACACCCAGTTCAGAAAGCACCTTGTAGGCTTCCTGGTGCGTTTTTTCGCTCATGGGGCCAAGCAGGTTCTTGCCGCCATCAACAATATATATGCCGCCCGGCGTACCTTTCAGTTCGGGATAGTCCTTTAAAAAAATGTTCTTTTTCATTTCGGCCAGCATACCGGCAATTTCTACCCCGGTTGGGCCGCCGCCGGCTACCACAATGGTTAACAGTTTTTTCCGTTCGGCCAGGTCTTTGGTCATCGCGGCCTGCTCCATGGTTTGCAGCAGGGCGTTACGCATGTACAGGGCATCGTCAATAGTTTTCATAGGGATAGCGTTCTTCTGAACATTTTCCATCCCAAAAAAGTTTATCCTGGCACCTGATGCAAACACCAGGTAGTCATATTTAAGTTCTTCGTTGGTTAAGTGTACGGTTTGTGATGCAGGGTCGACTTTTACTACTTCGGCCATACGGTAACTGATCCGTTTATTACGGAACATTTTACGGAAGGGGTAACTGATATCTGATGGGTCAAGAAAGCTGGTGGCCACCTGGTAAAGCAGGGGAGGGAAGTAGTTATAATTGTTTTTATCAAGCAAAATAACCTGGTAGTTTTTGTTTTTGGCTACTTGTTCGGCCAGGTTTATCCCGGCAAATCCACCTCCAACAATAACAATTTTTTTAGCAGTATTTTGGGCATTGCCCGTGCCTGCAGGTATAGTTTTAGGAGTGCTCATTTTATCAATTATTTGATAGTGTACTTTATACACAAATATACCTCTATTTTACCCGGATGCATCTGCTTTTGAGCGCTAAATTGGATTGATATGAAAGTATTTACAATAGGATGATTAAGTGTGTATTTTGTACACTAAGCGTAAGAAAGAAAAGGTGATAGTTCATGAAAAAACAGTCGTACAAACAGGGTGTCATGGTGAGCTCCGTCGAACCATGGTGGGCAGGCCTCCGCGCTCCACCCTTCGACGGCGCTCAGGGTGACAGCCTCCTTTTTAGCCTATGGCCGGTGTTATCACCGCACTATACATTTAAGTAGTTTCATAAAGTGCTGTATAGCAAACGCAAACAGTGGTGCGGTGATAACACCGACCACAGGCTGAATCTTTGCGCGTCATTGCGAGGTACGAAGCAATCTCTATGCTATACAGAGTAAGCTTTTCTGACAGACCTGCCTATGTAGAGATTGCTTCGTACCTCGCAATGACGCACGGAAAAAAGGTTTTGCTCTTCGGCCGACGCACGCGTCAGCCAGCGTTTGACATTTTTTTATAACTACACCACCTCAATCACAATAGTCGCCTCATTCTGATCAATGCTCAAGGGGATAGCTTCCAGGCCCGGTACAAAGTTGAATACTCTGCTCTTATCCGTAGTGGGCATTGCTGTAAACTTATCGGTCGATGCTATTTGTAAAGTAGCCTTATTCTTGCTTATGCGGATCTGTTTTTCGTCGATGCTGAATTTTTCCGTTGATTTGGAAACTACCGGCAAAATGATCCTGGTCTGCCCATCGTAACCGCTTTTTTCGATGCTGAATTTGATGATCACCCGCTCGCCGGCAAATTGGTAAGTTACCTGGCAGTTCACTTCACCTGCCGGTGGATTTAGCTGATTTTTGTCGACCAGTTTTGATTGGGTTTTGATAACCTCCTGGCCACTGATGTCTCCTCGCGCTATCCGGGCTCGCAGATCATTGATATTCATAAATACCGATTCACCTATCCTGAGTTCTATGCGTGGCGTCAGCGGCATGGATAAGGGGTCTGTATCGGGCTGCATGTTATCAGCCTCAAACAATTGATATTGGTTCATGCTGCCGGCAAATATAGGGCCCGTTTTTGGGTGCCAGAGCATGGTGAGAGCCCCGCCTGTGGCATGACCGTTTTTTGTTTCCTTATATTCCCTGTCGTACCCGGTAATGGTGGCCCTGAATTTCCCTTTGGCTACCAGCCAGGTTTGGATATCGCTAAAAGCCCGGATACCATAGGTTTCTTCGCGGGGCAGTTTAATGTTATCGATATTTAACTTCGCCGGCTGATGCTCGTGTTCCAATATGGTTGTTAAAGCCTTGATATGGCAAAAGGTATGATGCACGCAAACCGGTATCTGGTGCGATACATAATGTGGACCGCCGTATAGTAAATTGTCCTTTGTACATGCTTGCAGCAACTGGGTATTTCGTAATGCTACTTTATAAAACCTCGGGTCGCGGTCGGCCATCAGCGTGTAGGCTGCCTGGCAACCATCACTGGTACGGCTGCCCCAATAGGTCCATTTATAATTGCGTGTGCCCCAGCTGTTGTCCCATCCGCCATCGGGCAGCATAAATTCCATATGGGTACGCAGGCTGCGGGTTACCGCGTCCAATACATCTTCGTCCTTAGTCAATAAGCCATAAAGCACCAACGAAGGCAGCGATTCTTCGACATTATAACCCAGATCGACAGAAAAACATCCTTTAGGGCTTGCCTTACTGTTAGGCCCGCCTTCGCCATATATAAAACCATCTTTAGGCGTGATGTATTTTAAAGCAGTTTGCGCAAACTCCCGGCCTTTGTCTTTATACTTCGGGATATCCAGCATAGTGCCGATCAGCGATAGCGCGTAGGAGGCGGTAATAGGGTGGTTCACATTGCCATACTCCATGGAAAAATTGGTGTACACATAGTCGGCCGCTTTTTGCAGGCGGTCGGTCAATTCCGCCTTAAACCCATTATCCATAATGGAGCCATGGTTTTTCAGGGTTTCGG
>Ga0207671_10004568_pt1 | contig 13150 bp, 6 predicted proteins | sample KBSC24metaG_FD_184352 | JGI IMG/M metagenome (GOLD analysis project Ga0207671, IMG submission 184352) | Corn rhizosphere microbial communities from Kellogg Biological Station, Michigan, USA - KBS C2-4 metaG (SPAdes) (version 2) | ecosystem: Host-associated > Plants > Roots > Rhizosphere > Soil... | reverse complement strand
ATGACGACCAGCTCGATGTTGTGGCTGTCGATGGTGGTTTCGATGTCTTCGGCGCTGCCCAGTTGGGGAAGATATCTGGCGATGCCATTGTTGTGCTGATCGTTGGACACATAGCCGGCATAGCGGTAGCCGGAGGAGCGCAGGGCCTCGTTGGAATCCTTATATATCCTTGTCGCCACGCCGTTGCTGCCTATCAGCAGGGTATTAAATACGACGGAGCCTTTGCGTATCTGTCTGCGGATCCTGTTAAGGATGGCGATCCTGCCAGCCAGTGTCAGCAGGAAGTGGGAGAAGAAAAAGATGAAATAGGTGTAGTAGAAGTAGTGATAATCTTTTTCGGGATCGTTGATGACGATGGCAAAGAAGACTATGGTGCAGCCGATGATGCTATAGGTAAAGGTATTGGTAAGTTCGTTGAACCTGGATTTCTTATAGAGGGAGTTGTAGGATCCCACCAGGGTGTATAAGATGAGCCATGCAATGGGTATGGTGATGACGCCCATCCAGAAGCGGCTGTTCAGATAGAGTCTGCCGTGGGCGAACAGGGGCTCGGACAGGAGTATTTTTCGGCTGAAATGGAATATAATAGAGGACAGCAATGCGGCGATGTAGTCGCTGATGATGTACCAAAGGATAGGGATAGTATGTGGTTTTTTGTAGGCCGGCATGCCGGGGTCAGGTATTGATGGTATTGTGTTTTATTTTTCGGAGTATCTGATGGGCGATGTCCATGGCCCTGAATCCATCTACTTCTGAGACCCTGGTAGGTTTGTTTTGCAGGATGGACTCGCAGAATTTTTCCAGCTCCATGCGGATGGCGTTGACCTCGGGTACGGCGGGATTGGAGAGGGCGATGGTCTTTTTTCCACCTGGGGTCTCGATGTCGAAGGCAAATACGTCGAGGTCCTGCTGGGTCTTGAGCTTGATGATCTCGGTCTTTTTGTTAAGAAAGTCGATGCCGATGTAGGCGTCTTTCTGGAAGAGCCGCATCTTTCTCATTTTCTTCATGGAAATGCGGCTGGAGGTAAGGTTGGCAACGCAGCCGTTGTTGAATTCGATGCGTACGCTGGCGATATCGGGAGTTTCGGTCATGACGGCGACGCCGCTGGCGGATATGGTCTTTACTTCGCTCTTTACCAGGCTGAGGATAATATCTATATCGTGGATCATGAGGTCGAGGATCACGCTAACCTCTGTTCCTCTTGGGTTGAACTGGGCCAGGCGATGGACCTCTATGAACATGGGGTTCAGCTGCTGAGATTCTACAGCAATGAAGGCGGGGTTGAAGCGTTCTACGTGTCCAACCTGGAGCTTGACATTGGATTCTTTTACCAGCTTGACGAGCTCCCGGGCTTCATCCATCGTATTGGCCAGGGGTTTCTCTACAAAAACATGTCTGCCTTTACGAATTGCTTTTTCACATAAGGAGAAGTGGAAGGGAGTAGGCGCCACGATATCGACGACGTCGCAAGCGTCTATCAGGAGTTCGGGGTCCTGGAAGCGAGTTAGTTGATATTTTTCGGAGACCTCCTGTGCGATGGTGTCATCGGGGTCATAAAATCCTACCAGTTCCGCTGCTTTTATTTCCTTCCAGTTGTTAAGATGAAACTTCCCCAGGTGACCTACTCCAAAAACACCTACTTTAAGCATTTATTATTTTTTTCGTGCTCAAACCTACATCAATATGCCCAATCCACAAAAGAACAGCTGAATGGCCAAGTTCGCTGCTTGGGAGGGATCTGCCGTGGGCCAGGTTCTTCTTCACCTTTGAATCCCGGTCAACCGGGATCATCGAGTCCATTGAAAAGACATTATGATCCGAGATAAAATACATTGATATTGAGGAAAACGATAGGGTATTTGCCTACTACCGTGTGAATTCTGTGCTTTGCCCTGCGACGGGGCGCATGTATTTGATGAGGTTGCGGAGTGTCAAAGGAATGTCTGGATTTGGGAATACCTTGGTCCGTATAAGTCTTCTGATCGTGAAGAGGAAGACGGGGATATACAGGAAAAGGATAACGTAGAAATAGATAGAATATATCTGGAGGAACCAGGTCCTCATGGAGATGGTGTCGGCCTTTTCTCTGCCAAGGATCAAATTAAGAAGGCTCTTGATACCCGGCATGATGACGGGGACCTTTGTCCAGTTGGAATAGCGTACGTCATCGAAGCGGTATTGCATATCATAGCCTTTGGGTACCTGGCGGGAATAATAATTCCAATCATTGTGTACGTCATCGAAGCTTGCGAGCTTACCATCGGGGCGAACCCAATGGGCATTGAAAGTAGGATCCAGCACAACCCATCCGTGATGAGTCTTTACTTCGACGATATTATGAGCTGCCCATACGCCGCCTGCCTTCATTTGGGCGATGCGGACGGGATAGTTATACGTCTTGAGTATCATGGCCATGACCTGTGAATAGCTGCCGCAGGCGCCCTGGGTAGTCATCAGGTCGACAGAAGTGCCATGGAAGAAATCTGACCGGGGGCCGAGGAGGCGGGTGCCTTCGAATATGGGAGCTCTGTTGCTCATCAGGTCATGACAGGTGGCCATGGCCTTTACGAGGATAGAGTCCTGTGTATCGTCACTGTCCAGCCTATTGTCGATGCTGCCTTTTATGGAAGCAAAAAGTCCGTTCTCGTATGTGGCTTCCATTTTAAAGTAAAAAAGTGACGCCAATAGAAAACCATTCAGAAACATAAGGAAATATAGGTTTCTGAAGAGATTTTTCAAAAAATGGAGTGAATTTTTAGAGATCATATTTCCTTTTAAAATGATGATAGATCTCCATGAGGCATTTTGGCGACATAAAAATACAATCAATTATTGAAAAAGTTATTCTTAAGGTTAAGTTATAACGGCTGTTGGATCGGGATTATTTTAACGAGTTTAACTAAATAGGCAAATTTTAATCCAAAATTTCAAAAGATGTAACTCCTTCCTAATGAGGTTATTTTAATATATATTCCTTTCGACCAGGTCCCACGCCTGTAACCCTTAGGGATTTCCACTTAGACGGTAGCCTTATCTTTAACTGTTGGATACCTGCAGATGTTATTTCCAGACCTCCAAAGCCATTTAGCAGGGCCTGGAGCATGCCACCGGCGCCAGTGGCGAAATAGGGGTTATTCCCGCCGGCTGTTTCGGCTATCACTCCAAAGGGGGGGCGGAGGTTGGGGGTATAGCCTTCTTTAAGGGATTGGTAGCCTTTATCGGGGAGGCCCAGGCGGGTGTACAGGATGGCGAAAATAGCGTGGGTCATGGCGGGGCCTTCGCCTACGCGGGGCTGGTAATAGTCCAGGTCTTTGCGGATGGCGGCGGGGTCTGTTACTTCTTTCAGGGGGTAGGCGAGGAGGTTGACGTCTGCCTGTTTGATCTTTTCCCCATGGTAGGCGGCATGTTCTTTTACAACCCCGTCCTCAAAGCGGAGGATAGGTATATTATTATGTACAACCATCCAGTCGGGGTCCGGCGTGAGGCCCAGGATCTTAGCGGCGTCGGTGGCATATTGCAGATTGGCTTTGGCAGCGGCATTGGTAAAGGCGTTATTGTCCACGTTCTCGGCCCATTCGTCGGCTGCGACGACGTTGAGGATATCATAATGTTGGGGACCATTGCGTTCGACCCGGCTGGCCCAGAAATCTGCCGTCTCTTTCAGGATAGGGTATCCTTTTTCACGCAACCAGGTCTTATCCTGTGTCACACAGTAATAATTCCATGCGGCGATGGCCACGTCGGCGGTGATATGATGCTCGAAGGGGCCGGAGAGGGCCCAGACGGGGGTCTCTTCGTTGCCGCTGGCGGCGCTTTCCCAGGGGAACATAGCTCCTTTGTAGCCATGCGAGGCGGCATTATGTCTGGCTGCTTCGAGGCGCTGAAAGCGATATTCCATGAGAGATGCGGCGATCTTTGGTTGAAGGAGCAGCAGGGCGGGATACATCCAGAGCTCTGTATCCCAAAAGGTGTGGCCATTGTATCCAAGTCCGCTGAGGCCCATGGGCGACAGACTATAGGAGGTGCCTTCCCGTGCGAAGGAGTACAGGTGATAGAGCATGAGGCGTATATCGCGCTGGGTCTGGTCGTCCCCTTCTATTATAATATCGCTCTTCCACAATTCTTCCCAGGCCTTGTTGTGAAATTCTATCAGGCGGCGGCTGCCCTGGAGGGCTGCAAAGATGGTGAGGCGTTCCGCTTCGTTGAGAGGGTCATCGCTGTGAGCGGAAGTGACGGCGGAGCCGGTGACGGCAAAATGATAGGTAGATCCGGCTGTCAATGTCTTTTTGAATTTTTCCAGGTGCATGTCGTTATCCCACATCTCGTGGATGACGGAGGGTTCCTGGCCGTGCGGCTCGTCGAACAGGAAGCTGTTGGATGCGGCCATCAGCAGCCGGCCGGTGGGGCTTTTGGCGGTGGAGGTGAGGAGCGAGATACGGACATGGGGTCTGTCAATCTCGTTGTAATAATTCTCTACATCCTTTAGCATATCGGGAGCTTCCATGACACTGGCGGGTGTGATCTCTATATCCTTTTTGGCGGTGATTGTGACGTCTACCAGGGCCGTATAGGGGAGATTGCGCAGGCTGTACCAGGTATAGGTAATGGAGGCTTTGTCTTTATAATCAAAACTGGTGGTCAGGCAAGCGTGTTTCATGTCCAGGGTCTGGTGATAGCGGCTTGTTTGGTTGAAGTTTTCGATGCGCTGACCATCGATGTCGAGGTACATATTGACAAAATTGAATGTCTTTAGGATATTGCTGACCCTGCCCCGGCCGTAGAGGTCGAAGGCGCCATTGAGCACTACGTCCTTTGCCGAAAAGGGTTCGGGGGAGGATACGAGACCGATCATGCCGTTGGCAACGGTGACGCCGAAATAATGATTGGGGTCGATGGTGTCGGCCTTGATGGTCCAGGTATCGGATTGTGCAGCAGTGATGAGGGTTGTAAAGGACGCGAGGACCAGGAAGAGAGAGCTGAGTTGGATAGTTCGCATGGCAGTTGTATGATTTTACAATCGTTAGGGGCTAATTTACACATTATTGTTTATTTTCATTCCCCGTATGAAGAAATGGATCATTGCTGCCGGTGGTATTTTACTCTTACTGCCAGCCGGCCTTGTTTATTTATGGATACCATCCAATGTTCGACTCTCCTATCATGTAAAGATAGCCTGTAATGCTCGCGGCGCTCTTAGGGTCGTGGCAGACAGCGCAAAATGGAACAACTGGGTGCCTGAGGAAGGTCCGGATATTTCCTATCATCTGCAGGGGCAGAATAATTATATTCTGAACGTCCTTATCCAGGGCAGGAGAGACAGTTTTATGAGCAGGCTGGTGCTTGTGCCGATGGCCAGCCCGGACAGCACGGATTGTTACTGGGAATTTGATATGCCGACCGCGGGGGGGCCGGTGAGGAGAGTACAACGTTACCTGTTTGCCCGAAGCGCCGCGCGTGATATGGGCACCGTGCTTGGGTTTATGCGTGGGTTCCTGGGGAAAAAAGAGAATGTGTATGGATTGAATATTCAGCCGGCGTCGACGAAGGATAGTTTTTTGGTGGCGGTTCGCGGCATTTTTCCCGGGCGGCCAACTCTAGGAGATACCTATGGTCTTATAGGGGAAATGCGGGCGTATATTGGGCGGGAGGGGGTTCACGAGACGGGATATCCGATGTTGAATATTACGAAGCTGGCCGATGGCCGGGAGCAGATGGAGGTAGCCATTCCTGTGGACCGGCAATTGAAGGACGGGAGCGTGTTTTATTCCAGGAAGCTGGTGCCGGGTAATTATCTTTTGGCAGAAGTAAAGGGGGGAGCGCGCGCGATCGACAGTGCGATGACCCAGCTGCAGAATTATGTGAATGACTATCAGAAGACGGTAATGGCTATTCCATTTCAATCCCTGGTCACGGACAGGAGCAAGGAGCCGGATGAGTCCAGGTGGGTCACCAGGATATATTACCCCGTCTATTGACCTTGCCTATTGGCCTGCCTTTGAGGGGGCGGGACGGGGTTAATGTCTGTCCTTCTGACTATGAGCCTCCGGCTCGTTCTGAAAATGAATAACGGCTGTGCTGTCATTATTCCGGACGATGATAAAGCATTTTTTTCCCTGTACATCCAGTGGTCTTATATGGCGGCTTTGGCCTTTTATGGGCCGGCCGTTGATGGGGTATGCGGTGAATCTGTCATGACCGTTGTTGAGCAGGATGGTCCCGTAGTCGGCATCGTACCGGCCCATCTGGATATTATTGTCGTAATAATTACCCACCAGCAATATATCAGGAAGGCTGTCTCCGTTGGCATCCACCACTACAGCATCTTTGTAGGGAGATAGCTGGGCCTCCCAGGGCATTGCCTGGATCTTAAAGTCGAGATTGCCCTGATTGATGAGAATGGCATTGGAGAAATAGTTCGCGCAGAGCGTGTCCGCCTGCTGCAGCTTGTCTTTGGAGAAAAGCTCCTGTAAGGATGCCTTGGCGAAATCATCCGCGTAAAGAAAATTCTTTTTCAATATGGGCATCTGGGTCTCCAACTCGGCTTTGTTGGCAAACGGGAGCTCGCGCCCATTGAGGTAGTAAGTGAGGATCTGCTCTTTTTTCCCATTGCCGTCAAAGTCATAATAATATAATCTTACGGGCTGCCCGTCGGTAGCTTTCAGCCGGCTGTTGAGGCCGAGGTTGCCGGCTATGAGGTCGATGTTCCCATCTCCGTTCAGGTCTACAGGCAGGATAAAGTTCCACCAGCCTTTCTTATCGGTGAGGATCTTTTTTTCAAAGACGCCGTTGTGATCCATCCAGGCTACCAGTCCTCCCCATTCCAGGGAGAGCAGGAGGTCCTTATGGCCATCGCGGTCGAGGTCGAACCATTGGGCGGAAGTCACGAATCCCGCGTGGGATAGGTCTTTAGCGTATCTATCCGTTGCATCGGTGAAATGTCCTTTGCCATCGTTCAGCAGCAGGTATGAATGCGGGATCTGTCCGTATTCCCAGGGAACGGAACGTCCTCCAATGAACAGGTCGATGTTCCCATCTCCGTTGAAGTCACAGGACGCAACGCAGGATGCGTTGACATACAGACTGTCGAATGCGTGAGGGAGCCTGGTCAGGTGTCCTTTCCCATCGCCAAGGTATACGCGCGGCGTTAGTATGGTGTCCTTACCATAGAACTCGTTACCTCCGCTGGCTACCACGAGGTCGGCATTGCCATCGTGATCGACATCGACCCAACATGCATCCACGTCCTCATAGGTGCTGTCGCGGTCCAGGGCGGGCTGGCTGCAGCGGATGAATTTACCGGAAGCCTGTTGCAGCAAAACAACGCTCTTCTTCCATTTCGAGGACCCGATGAAGAGGTCCTGTAGCCCATCCTTATTTATATCGCCGACGGCGCAGGCGGGCCCCTCGGTGGAAAGCATGTGGGGGATCAGGGGTTCGCGATCGAACTCATGAAAGTCGTTTTCTTCATGGCGGTGGGTAATACCTGTGGCGGGGGTAATATCTTCCACGGGGAATGTCGGGTTCTTCCAATGGCTGGTGAGGATCGTATAGTCAAATGCGGGCAGTCCTGCGTGCCAGGTGAATGTCAGCCGGCGCTGATCCTGACCCTTGCCTTGTTCCAGGGTGATCCGCTGGAAGGTATTGTCGGGCCATACCAGGAATGCCGAATCAACGGTGGTGTTCTGAAGCCCAATATGGACGGGTATTTCCATACTGGAAAGAAATCCTCTCACGGGATATTTCTCGTAGGTGCGGATACTGCTGTCGGCAAAAAGGATCAGCTTAGCACCCAGCGCGTTGATGTTCTGAGGAGAACCTTTTAAGGTAAGGTCCACGGCGGCTTTGTAGCTGGTGTCGTTGGTGGTGTTTTGGTAAATGAGGGCCGGATCGCCGATGTTGTTTACTACCAGATCGAGATCTCCATCGTTGTCCAGGTCGGCATAGACGGCTCCGTTGGAAAAGGTAGGGCGCGCTCCTTCGATCCGGTCGCCTATATCCGAGAATGAAAGCTGTCCTTTATTCGTATAGAACTTGCTTGGAAGCTTTATTTCAGGGAATCTGTTGATAAGGGCCAGGTCCTTATCGTCGAGGCTTTTGTTCTGCATTTTTTGCTGGAGCTCCTGATTGGATATGAAATTGATATAGTCGATGTCGTTCAATCTTTTTGGTATGCCATTGGAGATGAACAGGTCCTTGAGCCCGTCGTTGTCGAAATCCACCCAAAGCGGTGACCATGACCAGTCTGTCGCGGCAATTCCGGCATACAGGCCTATCTCGCTGAACTGACCATTCTTTCTATTGTACTGAAGGTTATTACGGGTGTATTGGTAGGCATAGCCGTAGCTGATCTTCATGTTGAAGATGTCCCAGGTGTCTTCGCCTTCCGAGCGTTTGAGGATATAGGGATCGAAAGGAAGCATGTCCATGGAGACGATCTCGGGATAGCCGTCGTTGTTGGCATCGGCCACGTCTACCCCCATGGTGTACTGGCTGGTATGCATGGTCCTCTCTGTCAGTTCGTCCCTGAAGGCGCCGTTCCGCTGATTGATATACAGGTAATCATTCTCGTGAAAGTCATTCCCGACATATATGTCGGGGTATCCGTCCAGGTCTATGTCGGACACCGTGATACCGAGGCCATAGCCAATGACGGAGCTATGTATGCCGGACGGCTTTGTCACTTCGGTGAAATGGCCATTCCCGTCATTGCGGTAAAGCCGATCGCCCGAATAAGGGTTGTAGGTAACCAGCTTTTCTTTTCGGGGACCATAGGTGCCGTTCTGGCGGAGGGTGTGGTTGAGCAAGTACATATCCAGGTCGCCGTCGCCATCATAGTCAAAGAATACTGCCTGGGTGCTGAAGCCGGAGAAATCCAATCCGTAGTCATGCGCCTCGTCGCGATAATAAGGTATGCCGTCCTTGTTCTTACCCTGACAGATCAGGAGCTGGTTGTGGCTGACGGGCAGCCCCTCCAGCTGTCCTACCCGGCAGATATAGATATCGAGCCAGCCGTCGTTGTTGATGTCGACAACGGAGACGCCTGTGGACCAGCCGCTGTCCTGCGGGATGGCGGCGGCTTTTGTAACGTCTTTAAACTGAAGGTTGCCTTCGTTGAGGTATAATTTATCATCTCCCTGGTTGGCAGCGAAGAAGAGATCTATTTTCCCATCATTGTTGAAATCGCCGGCGCCTATCCCTCCCCCGTTGTAGAAATACATATAGTCGAATACGTTGAAGTCCCGGGTAGGGTGCAGGCTATTGGTGAAGTCGACGCCTGTACGGGCGGGTTCGAGCACGCGGAAGACTGCGGGCGCTGAGTTTGTGTGATCGGGGTGACAACCGGATGAAACGACCAGGGTTGCGGCTATCAGGAACAGGTATGTTATTCGTGCATTCATGGATGTGCTGCTGATTTGGCCGCCTCGTCGCGCCCGGAGCGGACCTCTGGTCCGTTGTCCGAAGGACCGACATTAGATATTTTCGGAAAACGGGTTACATTTTTCGAGGACCCGTTTTCCAAACATTTAAATAATGCGGGATAGTCGTCGTTGCGGAGGAATAATAAATATACGTGATCTTTTGTCTGTATGGGAGTTATATCGCGGACCTGTCCGGGGAGCTGGAGCCCGGAGGTATCATAGTCGATGTATTGGAACTGTCCGTGTCCTTTACCGAGGAGGACATGTCCGAAGCTGGCGTCGAGTCGTCCGAACTGTGGCAGGAAGCCGAACTCATTGCCGCCGAGGACGAGGTCGGGAATGCCATCGCCGTTGAGGTCCATGCAAAGGGCTGCATTGACGGAGGAGAGCTGGACGGGTGTGGGGAGCCGCTGGAGTGTAAACTGCCCATGTCCTTTGTTAAAGGCGATGACAGAGGAGGGGAAGGTAAATTGTTTGACCTGAGCGCTGTCGAGCAGCTGAGAAGGGAAGAGCTGCTGGATGGATTTTTTGGCGTACTGGGCGTGTTTCAGGTTTTGTTTTTTGAGGGAGGGTATCTGATCTTCCATGTCATGTTTGAGGAAGACAGTCATATCCTGTCCATCGATGGTACGGGTGAGTATTTTGTCTTTGATGCCATTCTGATCGAAGTCCTGTATCCAGAGCTTGACGGGATGGGTGGAGTCGGGGTGGAGGTAGAAGTTTTCTCCAACGTTGCCCAGCAGGATATCGGGCAGGCCGTCGCCGTCGAAGTCATGGATGCAGAGGGACTGCCACCATCCGAAGAGGTGCTGGAGGCTGGTGGGGAGTTCGTGGAAGCGGTCGTTCTGGAAGTCGAAGAGCCGGGGCGCCATCCATTCGCCGGTGATGAGTAGCTGTGGATGTCCGAGACCTTCGAGGTCGGCCCAGGCGGCGGCGGTGACCATGCCGATGTGGGCGATATCGGGATTACGGGTGGGGGCGATGTCGGAGAAATGTCCTTTGCCGTCGTTGATATAGATAAAGCTGGCGGGGTTGGCGCCGTACTCGCGGGGGACGGAACGTCCCCCGATGAACAGGTCGAGGTATCCATCGTGGTTGAAGTCGGCGGCGACGGCTACGGCCGTGTTGCCTCCCTGGGTGGTGGGAGGGAAGGCGTCGGGAGCCAGGGTAAAATGTCCTTTTCCATCGTTGAGGAAGAGGCGGAACTGCATGGTGCGGCTATAGGGTGGGTTGTTGTTGCCACCGGGTCCGATAAACAGATCGGGGTATCCATCGTGGTTGGCATCGAAGAAGAGGACGGCTTCGTCTTCGAAGTCGGTGAAGGGAGCGAAGGCGGGTTGTGGGGAGAGGGAGAAGTGACCCTCGGGGTATTGGCGGTAGAGCTGTCCGGGGTGAGCGGAGGTGCCGCCGATGTAAATATCGGTGAGGCCATCGCCATCGATGTCGGCGGTGGCGGCTTTGGGTCCTTCGCGGGAAAGGAGCTTGGGGAGGTTGCGTTCGAAGTTAAAGTCTTCGTTGAGGTCCTCTTGTTGCCGTTGGAAGGGGGTGGGGATGGGGGTCAGCAGGGTGACTGGGCCAGGCTTTTGCGAGGCGCCGGAAGGTATGGCGGGGCCGGGGTGTTGCAATGTGCCGGCCTGTTGCTGGTGCAGGGTATAGACGCTGTCGACGGCGGGTTGGAGGAGGCGGGTGCGCGTGCCGTTGGGCCAGGTGATGAGGAGGGAGTCGAGATGGGTGCGATCACCGAGGCCGATGAGCTGTTTATAATCGATGGAGGACTGGAAGCCTCTGCTGGGGATGAGCTCGCGATAGAAGAGCTGCGATCCGGCGTAGGCGGTTATTTTACTACCGATGGCAAAAGTATTGGGCGCGTCGCTGTGCAGGGAGACGCCGATGTAGTGGTGATGATTAAGCTGCCGGGCGTTGTTGCGATAGATGGAGGCCGGCTGGTTCTCGTTGTTGATGACCAGGTCGAGATCGCCGTCGCCATCGAGGTCGCCGTAGGCGGCGCCATTGGAGAAAGTGGGTTGGGTAAAGCCCCATTGCGGCCCTATGTCCTGGAAGCGGAGATCACCCAGGTTGCGGTACACTTTATTCAACAGCGGATTGGATGGCATTTTATCGAGTATGCCGTACAACTTTTCCTTTTTCCCGGAAGCCTCGGCCTGTATCAGCATGGAATCTGCAAAGAACATCAGGAAGTCCTGGTTGGTCAGATCGTGGTTGATACCATTGCAAACATATATATCATTGAGGCCGTCATTGTCCATATCGAACATAAGGGCGCCCCAGCTCCAGTCGGTGGCGGCAATACCGCTGTAATGGGCTGTCTCCAGGAATTTGCCATGTCTGTTATTGACCTGGAGGGCATTTTGAAAGAACTGATGATAAAACCCCGACCGTTGTTTTAGCATGTAGACGTCAATATTCTCAAAAGAGAAAGTTGTTTTTAGTCTTTGTTCATCATCCGGGAGCATATCCGTAGTAAAGAGGTCGGGATAGCCATCGCCGTTGACATCGGCCAGATCTGCTCCCATGGAGGCAAGACTGGTGTGCTGGATGCGATCTTCCAACTCATCCTTAAAGGTGCCGTTCTTTTGGTTGATATAGAGATAATCACGCTCGAAAAAATCATTGGAGACATAGACATCCGGCCAGCCATCGCCATTGATGTCACCTACCGACACACCCAGTCCAAGACTGATGAGACTACCGTGTATGCCTGCCTGCCGGGTGACCTCGGTGAAGTGGCCGTTGTCATTACGAAAAAGGTGATCGCCTCCTCCTTTGAGGGAGTCGGATATGGACCAGTCGTTGGCCTGCAGCTCCCGCTTGTTGGCATAATCCAGGGTATTGACCGGGATGGGGCTGTTGTTGATCATAAAGCAATCCAGGTCGCCGTCGCCGTCATAGTCGAAGAAGCTGGCCTGGGTGGTATAGCCATTGTCGGCCAGGCCATAGGCCCGGGCAGAGTCGGTGAACCTGTTATGATGATCGTTGATGAACAGTTGGTTCTCTCTCAGAGAAGGGCTGTTCATATTGCCTGCATTGCAGACATAGATATCGAGCCAGCCGTCGTTGTTGATGTCCACGAACACCACGCCTGTGCTCCATCTGCCTTCGGAGCGGAAGCCTGCCTTGTCCGTGATGTCTTCGAACTGGAAGCTGCCTTTGTTGAGATAAAGTTTATTAGACCCCATATTTGAGGTGAAGAAGATGTCGGGGAGGCCGTCGTTATTGATATCCCCGATGGCGACACCGCCGCCGTTGTAGAAGTTGCGATAGGTGAAAATGTTGAAGTCGGGACGGTTATTTACTTCATTGTTAAAAGTGATGCCTGTATGTTCTTCCAGCTTGAACAGTGCGGGCCCTTTATCTTCCGGCAGATGGCAGGAGAACATACATATGAGACAGGTGGACAATATGAGTGATAGTAGCCGGAAGGTCATTTAATCAATTTTGGAGGTATAGGGTGAAGCCATTGGCATGCATCTGTATAATGCGGGATAGTCATCGTTGCGAAGAAATAGCAGGTACATCTGTTTTTTCCCTGCGGGCAAAGGAGTTATATCGCGGACCTGTCCGGGGAGCTGGAGCCCGGAGGTGTCATAGTCGATGTATTGGAACTGTCCGTGTCCTTTACCGAGGAGGACATGTCCGAAGCTGGCGTCGAGTCGTCCGAACTGTGGCAGGAAGCCGAACTCATTGCCGCCGAGGACGAGGTCGGGAATGC
>Ga0207671_10004567_pt1 | contig 13155 bp, 3 predicted proteins | sample KBSC24metaG_FD_184352 | JGI IMG/M metagenome (GOLD analysis project Ga0207671, IMG submission 184352) | Corn rhizosphere microbial communities from Kellogg Biological Station, Michigan, USA - KBS C2-4 metaG (SPAdes) (version 2) | ecosystem: Host-associated > Plants > Roots > Rhizosphere > Soil... | reverse complement strand
CGCATAATCGCGATATTGAATGTCGATCTCCGGCAACTGTGTGCCTGCTTCACCATACAGCGCGGCCACTTCTCGGCTAAGCACGCCGGTGGACCAGCCATCGCTGATGATGTGGTGCATCACGATTAGCAGCACGTGCTGCTCCGCACTCTGCTTCAGCAGCCGAACACGCCACGGCGGACTCTGCTCTAACGCAAACCCCAGGCTCGCCTCTTCTCTTGCGAGGCGCGCCACTTCACGTTCCGCGTCAGCTTCTGCAAGATGGGTTAAGTCGGTGACAGGAATACTCACCGGGCTCGGTGCATGAATGCGTTGAACGGGTTCTACTCCGACTTGTTGGAAAGTCGTGCGCAGACTCTCGTGTCGCCGCACGATCTCAGTGAGAGTGCGCTCGAGCGCTTCGACGTCGAGCCGGCCCGAAAGTCGCACCGCTGCTGGTACGTTGTAGACACCGTTCCCCGGATCGAGTTGTTCGAGATACCACAGACGGCGTTGCGCGTATGAGAGCGGCCACTCTTCCTCGTCTCGACGCTCTGCACTAATCCGTTTGAGAGGCGTCGCCGTGCTGCCACTTCGCAATTGATCAATGTGCGCCGCCAGAGCTTCTACCGTGGGCTCCTCAAACACGAGTCGCAACGGCATTTCAACGTCGAGCGAAGCGCGAATTCTGGAAGCGAGTTGCGTTGCAAGTAGTGAATGTCCACCGAGCTCGAAGAAGCTCTCATGACGTGACACTCGCTCGAGCTGAAGCAGTTCTGCGAAACTGTTCGCCAACAACTCTTCCGTCGCCGTGCGCGGAGCTTCGTAATCGACAACCGACGCGGCTGCGATACCCGGAACGGGCAACGCCTTGCGATCGAGTTTTCCGTTCGGAGTCACCGGCAACCTATCGAGGAACACAAACGAAGCAGGCACCATGTAATCCGGCAACTGCGCTTTGAGGTGCGCGCGCAGCTCAACTGGCGTTGACGTCTCGTCCGCTGCGACCACATACGCCACGAGCCGTTTCTCACCCGGATTGTCCTCTCTCGCCAACACCACGCACTCACGCACGTGATCGTTAGCCAGCAACACCGCTTCGATCTCACCTAATTCAATGCGAAAGCCTCTGATCTTTACCTGATGGTCCACACGGCCCTGGAACTCCAGGTTTCCTGTCGAGCGATACCGAACCAGATCTCCGGTGCGATAGAGTCGCCCGCCGGCATTCCCAGCAAACGGATCGGGCACGAAGCGTTCAGCCGTCAAAGCCGGTTTGTTCAAATAACCACGAGCCAGTCCGTCTCCGCCGATGTAAAGCTCACCTGTAACTCCGATTGGCACGGGCTGCATCTTCGCGTCGAGCACGTAAGTTCTGATGTTCGAGATCGGCGTGCCGATCGACGGCGATGGCTCGTCCGGCACGATCTCTCCACTCGTCGCAACGACGCTCGACTCAGTTGGACCATAGTGATTGACAAAGTCGAAGCTCCAGCCGGCGCGCCCCCCGCGTCGTAGCCGGTCGCCTCCAGTCAAAACGGTCTGTAAATTCGCTTTCGAAAGATCTTCGCCAAACAGCGCCTCGGCCATCGGGGTCGGCACAAAGCTTCTCGTGATCTGCTGTTGGACCAGCCACGCTGCCAGGTCAGACGCGGAGTGACGCACCTCTAATTCAGGTACGTTGAGCGACGCGCCCGCAGCCAGGTGCGGCCAGACTTCCCAAACAGACGCGTCAAACGCGACGCCCGCCAACAACGACGCGCGATCCGCTGCCGTGATGTTGTACGTGTGCAAGTGCCAGTCGACGAGGTTCGCCAGACCGCGATGAGGAACGCCGACGGCTCTCGGCGTGCCGGTCGAGCCTGAAGTGTAGATAACGTAAGCCAACTGTTCCGGATCGGGCTCGGCCAGTTCCAAAGACTCCTCCGTCCACGATTCACTCAAGAGATCCTGCCAGTATTCATCGACAGCGAGTGCGACGTTGGACCACGGCTCCGGCAAACGTTCGAGCAACGCAGAGTGCGTGAGCACTGTTACCGGACGAGAATCTTCCAGCATGAAACGCACACGCTCGGGCGGGTAAGCCGGATCGATCGGCAGGTAGGCAGCAGAGCTGTACAAAGCCGCGAGCTCGGAGACCACAGACTCAGCGGAATGATCGAGCAATACGGCGACGATTCGTTCCGGACCCGCGCCGCGTCCTCGCAGCGCGCGCGCCAACGTCGTGGCAGCGTTGTGTAACTGTAAATACGTCAGCGACTGCATCGGATCCGAAACAGCGATTGATTCCGGAGCGTGCAAAGCGTGATGGCGGACGATGGAATGTGGTGCGGATGGAAGCTCGAGCAGGCGTGAGGTGTGATTCCACGATTTAAGTTGGTAATCGACTTCGTCCGTGGAAAGGAACGAAAAGTCAGAAATTGGCAGGTCCACATTCCTCGTGATCGCCTCGAGAAAACTGATGTAATGTCGCCAGAAGCGCTCGATGGTCTCGCCGTCGAACAGATCCGAGTTGTATTCGACGAACGTGGCGATGCTGCCGTCAGCATCTCGCTCGCCGACCCCAACAGCCTGTTCGTAATGGGGGATCATGATGATGGTCAGATCGAACTTGGCCGATCCGTTGTGCGACTCGATCACACTCAATTCGAGATCGGGCAACTCGAGTGCGTGCTCGGGAGCATCGTGTAGCGCGAACATCAACTGGAAGAGTGGCGAGTAACTCGGGTCGCGCGCGGGTTGTAACGCTTCAACCATCTTGTCGAACGGCAAATCCTGGTGTGCATAGGCGCCGAGGCAAACTTCACGCACACGCATCAACAACTCACGGAAAGTCGGATCGCCTTCGAGGTTCGTCCGCAGCACGAGCGTGTTGATGATCATGCCGATCAGAGATTCGACCTCGTGCCAGCGACGATTCGCGATGCCTGTGCCGACGCTGATATCTGCGTGGCCGGTGTAACGAAACACCAACGCCTTGAACGCAGCCAACAGGACCATGAAAAGCGTCACGCCTTCACGCCGGCTCAGCGCACGCAGCGCTCCAGCAACTTCGGCAGGAATATCGATTGTCAACTGCGCTCCGCGATTCGTCTTTACGGCGGGGCGTGGTCGATCGGCCGGCAAAGACAGGAACGGCGTAGCGCCTGCCAACTGCTTCTTCCAGTACGACACTAGACGATCCACGACTTCGCCTTGCAGCCATTCGCGCTGCCAGAGAGTGAAATCAGCGTATTGGATCGGGAGTTCGGGCAACGGCGAAGGCTGCTCGGCCGCAAACGCGCTGTAGATCGTGAGCAGTTCGCGGATCAAAACGCCTTGCGTCCAGCCGTCGTGAACGAGGTGCTGTTCGGTTAACAAAAGAACGTGATGATCATCACCGCAACGCACGACTTTAAGTCTGAGTAGTGGTCCGTTTTCGAGATCGAACTGCCGTGCACCTTCTTCGATTATGACCTGGCGTAGTTCCTCTTCGCGCTCAGCTTCGTCGAGATGGCTGAAATCCAGCACCGGGATCGTCACCGGCTTTGGCGGGTGGATCATCTGCACGGCCGTACCGTCGACGACGGGGAAAGTCGTGCGCAGGATCTCGTGACGCCGAATGATCTCGCTGAATGTTTCTTCGAGGGCCTTAACACTGAACTTGCCTTTGATACGGAGCGCGCGCGGAACGGAGTAAGACGTGCTCGTCGGATCCAATTGACTGAGGAACCATAAGCGTTCCTGTGGGAAAGAGAGTGGCGCCGTTCCATTGCGTGGGAACGGTCGCAGCGGAGGCGCTTCGATGTACTGCTCCGCCACCTGGTTCGATTCGACAGCCTGGGCCAGGCCCGCAACCGTCGGCGTTTGAAACACGTGCAGCAACGACAATTCAGACTGGAACGCGTCGCGCAAACGAGCGACGATCTTCGTCGCTAAGAGCGAGTGGCAGCCGACGTCGAACAGATTCTGGTGTACGCCGAGCTTTTGCAGACTCAGCACTTCAGCGCAGATGTTCGCGACGACTTCCTCGGTCGGCGTCGCGGGAGCAACGTAGTTTGCATCCGTCTCGGCAGTGTTGAAGTCGGGGGCCGGGAGGGCGCGCCGGTCGAGCTTACCGTTCGGCGTCATCGGCAGCGCTCCCAGGGGAATGAAAACGCTCGGCACCATGTATTCGGGCAGGCTTCGCTTCAAAAACTCACGCAACTCGCGGACGTTGATCGCCTCGTTCGCGGACCAGCTCAGGTACGCAGCCAGGCGCTTCTCGCCGTGCGCGTCTTCAACTGCGAGTACGGCGGTTTCACGAACATTGGGATGAGCATTGAGCGCAGTCTCGATTTCGCCGAGCTCGATGCGATAGCCCCTGATCTTGACCTGATGGTCCACGCGGCCGAGGAACTCGATGTTGCCGTCTGACAAGAGACGCACCGTGTCGCCGGTGCGGTAAAGGCGCGCGCCCGGCTCGTCGCTCCATGGATCCGGGATGAATCTGTCGGCAGTGAGACCGGGCCGGTTCAGATAACCGCTCGCCAGGCCCGCGCCGCCGACGTAGAGTTCGCCCGGCACGCCTGGCGGTACCAATTGCAGGTGTCGATCGAGAACGAAGAGTGTGTTTGCGGCGGAAGCACGGCCGATGGGAATGTTGACTGTTTGCTGATCGAACTCGGAGATAGCGCCGAGCTTGAAGATGGCGCAGTTGATCGTGGCTTCTGTTGGACCATAACCATTGAACACAACGCACTGCTCGCCGACGCGGGCGGCGATCTCGTCCACGCTGTTTTTCGTTAACTGCTCGCCACCGAGGTGCAGCACTTCGAGCGACTCGAGCTTGCCGCCGGGAGCGATGATTTCGCGGAAGGCGGTCGGCGTCGTGTGGATCGTGTTGATGGCGTTTTCGTTCACGAACTCTGCGTAGCCCCAACGTGTGTTTTCACGAAGAGCTGCGGGGAAATAGATCGTGCCGCCATAGAGGATGGTGGTTAATAATTCGAAGACACCGAAATCGAAGCAGTAAGAGAGATTCTGGAGCACTCTTGTGTGCTCGCCGAAACCGAAGTAGTCGCGGCTCCACTTCAACAGTGGTAACAGGTTTTCGTGAGTGATGGGGACGCCTTTCGGCTTGCCGGTGGATCCTGAAGTGTAGATGACGTAAGCGAGCGACTCTGGATCGAGGTGCGTCTCGACTGCCTGTGCAGTGTTGTCGAGTTCGTCGAGACAGATGATGTGTCGCAGCGAGTCGCAGTGGGTGGAGAGTTCACGCGCGTGTGCAAGATACTTCGACTCGGTCAAGAGGATCTCGACGCGGCAGTCGTTGAGTATGAACTCGGCGCGCTCTGACGGGTACGCGGGATCGATCGGGACAAAGGCCTGACCTGATTTCAAGATCCCCATCAAACCGACCAGCAGCCGGTTATTCTCGTCGGCCATCAGACCGATCAATTGATTGCTCGCACGTTTAGTCATGATTCAAAACGCTTTGTGTTCTTCTTTGTGTTTTCTGTGTACACATAGGACACAGAAGGAGCACAAAAGTTACGGTTGCAGCGTCAGGGTTTTGGCGCCCGCTTGGGCGTCGAGGCGCATGGGCCGATAGCGGACAGCTTGCCAGTCGCTCAGATAGTCGTCGTAGTGTGACGAGAGGAAGTGGCCCGATTGGCCCGTCGAAAGAATGAACCGCCCATCATTTGGATTCGTCAGACTAATGATCTGTCGATATCCAGGCGCGGCATACTGTTCGAAATCGCGGTTGAATCCGTATGGTCCAATATTAACAGTGCTCCGGTCGCCGCCGTTCGGTATCGAGCGGCTGAAGAGCGCTCCCACAAACGCGATACGATGAAACGGTTGATGCGGAAACACCGCCACGTGAAGCTTATCCCAACGCCAGCTCTGCACATCCGGACCGAGCCGGCTCCGCAGATCACCAATCGTCCGGCGAAACGTCTGGCTCATCAGGTCGTTACAGCTCTCGTGCTCCGGCGTGTTGATGTCATCACACCAGGGACTCGCGGGATCCTTCAACGCAGTCGTCAGAAAACGACTAACGTAATCAAACCGTTCTTCATACCGGCTGAGCAGACGTATACCAAGATCGTCGCCGGTCAGGCGATACGCCAACTGCTGATACCACGAAGCGTAGATCGCAGCGGCCGCACTACCTCCACCCGTACTACCATCCGAATCCTTGAGCAATTCGAGGGCGCGACGCTCATCTTCGTTTTGCGGCGTAACAAAGGTTGCCAGCAGCGGCGCGAGCTCACGCAACTGCAACGAAACCGTATCACCCTGGATCGACGCATTGTCATCCACGCTTAGCTTCTGCTTCTGATCGATCAACTCAGTAATTCGGCGGGCGCGATAAGACGCCGCCCATTGTCGCCCGAGGAAATGTTGATACTCGCCGTCAACCGGCCGATTGTTCGCAGCGACGATGAAGTTTGACGGCGGATTGAACGCCTGCGGCATTTCTTCGAAACGAATCGTGCCGTTCCACTCTGTCGCTCCGGTCCAACCTTCCGTCGGCACTGTGCCCTCGCCCGAGCTGCGGACGGGAATATTCCCTGCGGCGTAGAAACCGATATTCTTGTCAACATCGGCATAGACAAAACTCAACGCCGGCGCCCGCAGATCGCGCAGTCCTTCTTTGAATTCGTTCCAGTTGCTCGCGCGATTGAGCTTGATGAACGACTCTAACGTCGTGTCCTGCTCGTCGAGAGCCGTCCACCTGAGAGACAGCGGTTCGAGTGGCGTGGGCCGTCTGTTCGGCGGCATCTGTGCGTCGTTAGCGTTGATCGCGTCGGACAGCAGTGGTCCATGACGCGTGATGCGCACTTGTTGTGTGACCGGTGGACCACCCTTGACCCGAATCTTCTCTTCCACGTACCGCAGCGGTTCGGCCTGACCTTTGAATTCTGCCGTCTTCCCTTCCGCATCGAGCTTTTCACGATAGACGTCCTGCACGTCCGCGACGAGATGCGTCACGCCCCACGCAATATGACGATTGCGCCCCGTGACGACGAAAGGCAGTCCCGGGATCGTCGCGCCGATGACGTCCGTGTCGCCGGCTTTCAGATGTGCCAGGTACCACACCGTCGGAATACTCGAACCCAGGTGCGGATCGTTTGCCAATATCGGAGCGCCGGTAACACTCTTCGCGCCCGAGATAACCCATGCATTCGATCCCAACCCGCCATGATTCACAGTGCCGACTCCGTTCGTCAACTCGCCAATCTTGTCGGCGGCGTCGACCATGCGACTGTAATTTCCAGTCATTATCACGGGCTCTGCGTCGGAGTATTCAGGCATCAATTGTTGTGCGCGTTCAGCACCGACCTTGTTGATCAGATCGGCATGAAGCAGCTCGGTTGAGTAGCTGATGTTGTCGAGCTGCCATGCGAGTAACTTCAAACCGGCGAGCACATCCGCAGGTTTCCATGGTCGCGGGGTGAAACCGATCATGTTGAACTCTGGCGCGAACCCGCTACCGGAGCGTGAATTGATGTATTCGTTGATTCCGCCTACGTACGCCTCAACGATCTTTTGCGTATCCGCGGGCAATTGTTGCCAGGCGCTTTCAGCCGCGCGCTGAAGACCGATCGTCCGCAGCAGTCGATCGCTCGAAACCGCGGATGGACCAAATATCTCCGCGAGTGTTCCACTGGCGACGCGACGTTGCATCTCCATCTGCCAGAGACGTTCTTGTGCATGCACGTAGCCAAGACCGCGGTACATATCGAGCTCATTGCTCGCAAAGATGTGGGCCACGGCGTCGGCGTCTCTGACGACCTCGACCGAATTCTGCAACCCTGAAACCTTCACGGTTCCGGAAGTCACGGGAAGCGAACGGCTGAGGTACAGATAACCCCCAACCGTCGCAACCGCGAGCAGGACCACAACAAACACTACGAGACCAACCAGGACTTTCAGCGTCCGGCGCAGAAGCTTTTTCATACGTAAACCTCAGCAGCAATTTCTTCGGTCTCGAACGTTTCGAAAACCGGTGGCCGGATCGTCTGCAACGGGCGGAAGATGCTCTCGAGACTGATGCCATGCTTGATCGCCATCACCGCTCCAGCCGCCTCGGCGTAGCTGTTAACCTCGATAACGTTCGACAGTCCGAGTTTCGCGTGCGTGACGTCGAGGATGGTGTCGTTGCCGCGAACGGCGATGACCGGAGTGCCACGGGCGTGCGCGTAAAGTTGTGGGATGCCGCCGAGACAACTGGCAGGCACGACGACCGCCAGGAGGTTGTTCTGCGTGATCGCCGTCGAGATCGCGCCGGCATGGTCCAGAGAAATTTGCGGAGCTCGGCGAAGGCCGATGAGGATACAAGCGAGTCCACTCGTCGAGACAAACTCGCCCGCGCCTCGAGCGTCAACAACGCGATGCCTGAGATCGAGCTCCTTAATATTGATTAACGGCGCATGTGCGGTCGGAAGCTGGTACCGGCGCGCGATTTGATAAGAGATGATTGCCTCGACGCCGCCGACCGGGTTCGGGAAGCGCCCGTCGAAATGTAAAGCGTAGTCGCCGAGCGGCAGGTCCTTGATATTGCTCGTAACCGCGATGGCGTTGGCGCCGCGAGCGATCAGTTTCTCCGCGGCACGATAGATGGCTTGCGGATTGTCGATCGTTCCCGTAACCGCGCCGGAGTCGTTGATCACGCAACGTCCACCGATCGGCTGGTCCGTCACCACACAATCCACGATATCGACGCCATGCACTGCACGCACGGTATTGACGACGTTGAAGATGACGTCGACCATCCACGGCTCTGATTGTTCGATGATTAATCCGATGCGGTTGGAGTACGGCACGTGCAGGTCTGCGTAACCGCGCATGAACTGATCGATCGTGCCGCCGTCGGTGTAGATGATATTGTCGCTGAGACGAATGAAGTCCGAAGCGTTCACGGCGTTCGGGTTTGTAATCAGATAATCAACCGTCGACGCCAGGAGATTCGTGGCCGGCGCACCGTCGCCCGCAAAACCGCCGATGCTACAGTCGACGCCGGTGGGAATGATGTTGAGGACTGCGGATTTACCGGTGAAGTAACGCTCGCCGTTGAGATACGGTGATGGTCCAATGTCGGAACTGATTGCGGCTTCCACCACAAACTCATCGTCGTCAACGTCTGCAACGTACCACCTGAGAGCATTCTCTCCGACCCTCTCCTCGATCGCGGCGGGCAGAGTCTGGCCGTTCTGTGTGGCTGATTTTTTTATTGTGAATCGTCGGTTCTCGATCATCTCGTAAGTCCTCTGATTAGGTTGGCAAGTTTGTCCGCCTGCGTATTCAACTCGCGATAAGTGAGCGCGCCGTGTGCATCGATGGCGACAATCTTGTCGGGAGTTTTTTCTGCCTGGCGGCGAAAGATTTCGTGAACGCTGTCTTTTGCAACGCGAGTGTGAATGGTGCGCAAGTTCCGTTGTTCCGTCGCATCCAGGATCGCCAGCCGCGAGACGCGCGCTTGCGGGTTTGCAAGAATGCTGCGGAGCAGGTTGGCATAGTGATGACCAAGCCCTGCCGCTGTCTGCGCGTCGCACATGTCAGTGCTGTATTGCAGTAATGCTTCGATCGAACTGCCTGACTCGATCAGTTCGAGCTCCAACTCGGCGCGCGCGGCTCTTCTTTCCAACACAATTGGCTGCCACAGGAAGTCTTCCTGTTTGAGGTCGGAGACCTTCTGCATGATGAAGGAGACCTGGAAGAGTGGCCGTTGACCGTGATCGCGCTCCTCGCGCAAACGCTGTGTCAACACGTGAGACGGATAGTCCTGATGCTCGAGCGCGCCGAGCACCGTGTCGCGCATCTGCTGGAGAAACTCTTTGAAAGTCGGATCGCCTGAGAGATCGCCGCGCAACACGACGGCGTTGAAGAAACAACCGACAACGTCGCCAAACTCTGCGCGAGGTCGTGCGGCCACGGGCGAACCCACGAGAATGTCGTCCTGCGCCGTGTAGCGTTGCAGCAACACCTGAAACGCGGAGAGCAGCAGCGTGTAAAGCGTCGTGCCTTCCGTCTGCGCCAATGATCTCAGACCCTCGATCACCTGGCCCTGGAGTTGAAAATAATGTGACGCGCCGGCAAATGTTTGCGTCGCTTGCGGCCGACTGTTGAAGAGCCTGAGAACCGGCAGCTCGCCGCTCAATTCTCGCTTCCAGTACGACCACATTCGCTCGCCTTCCGCAGAATCGAGCAACTCTGCTTGCCAACGCACAAAATCTGCATAACGTGCCGGCGGCGCAAGCAGCGTTGGGACTGTTTTCTGCCGCGCTTGCGCGGTGTAGAGCTCGCGAAACTCGTTGAGCAGGAGCCAGCACGACCAACCGTCGATCACGAGGTGATGTGCGTTGAGCATGAAGATCGACTCTGCCGGACCCACGTGTACGAGGTATGCACGCGCCACTGGTCCATTAGCGAGATCGAAAGGAGCATACGCGGCTGCAACCAACCGGCGACGCAGTTCGAGATCGTCCCAGCGAGTGCCGTCAATCTCTTCGAAGCTCACTTCCAAATCCACTCGCACCTGCTGCAACGGCTGTTCGCCTTGTTGTCTGAAGGTTGTGCGCAACGCATCGTGGCGGTGAACAAGAGTCTCGAAAGTCTTGCGCGCTATGCTCGGATCAAGCGAGGTCGTGGCGCGCATTGCGACCGCGACGTTGTAAGCAGTGCTCTCGGGAGCCATCTGCTGGAGGTACCAGAGCGCCTGTTGGGTAGATGAAAGCGGGTATTCGCTGGGCGTCGACGATGTGCGCGTGGTCGTGCTCGGAGTCTGCTCGGCAGTCATCTGCTCCAGCAGCTCTACCGCGAGTTGTGAAACATCGCGACCTTGCAACAAAGCGCCGATCGAGAGATGAACACGGAGATCCTGCTCGACGCGGTTCTTCAATTCGACCGCCATCAATGAATCGATGCCGAAAGAAGTCAGCGCCTGGTTGACGCTCAATTGCTCGGGGTCGATCTTCAACGCTCGCGCTGCGTTGGCCAGCAAGTACGATTCGAGCGCGGCCAAACGTTCATTTGGCTCAATTGCCAGCAGCGTTTCGTGATCCAACGAAACAGGTGCGGTCTCAGCGGTTTCTTCCGCTAGCATGTCACTCGCGATCACATCCAACTCGCCCGCCAGGAACGCGGCACGACACGCGCGACGCTGAATTTTGCCGCTCGAGGTTTTCGGAACGCTGCCGAGCTTGACGAGCACGACTGCGTACGTCTGCATCTCATGTTGCTGAGCAATCGCTCGACGAATGTCTGCGATTACCTCTGCGGTGTCGGGCGGTAGCCGGCGACCCAGCTCCTGGACCACTACCAAACGCTCCTCGCCGTCGACTTCGACTGAAAACGCAGCGCCACAGCCAGGACGCACGAACCGATTGCTCTGGTCCATCGTCAACTCGATGTCCTGTGGATAGTGATTGAGGCCGCGAACGATGATCAGGTCTTTGAGGCGGCCGGTCACGTAAAGTTCGGCGTACTTTATAAAGCCGAGATCTCCCGTGCGCAGGAACGGACCTTCACCGGTGTCAGAAACGTAAGCATGAAATGTTTCTTCCGTCTCTTCAGGGGAATTCCAGTAACCGCGCGCGACACTTGGTCCAGCGGTCCAGATCTCGCCGATATGACCGGGGTGACATTCGGTTAACGTATCGGGATTGATGATGCGAACGATCGTACCGAGTGACGGTCTCCCAACACTGGTGAGCGTTGTTGCGCCCGGCTCGTCGACGTTTGCCGGCACAAAGCGGTTCTGTTTCAGTGCGTCGGCTTGCGTCGAAAGGAAAACGGGTTCCCTGGAGCTCGTTCCACCGGTTACTTTCAGTGTCGCTTCGGCGAGGCCGTAAGCAGGATAGAACGCGTTGCGACGGAAGCCGCGCGACGCGAAGCGTTCAGCAAAACGTTCGAGAGAATCACTGCGAACGGGCTCCGCGCCGTTGTACGCCACACGCCAACTGCTGAGATCGAGCGTCTCGAACTGTTCGTCGCTGATATTTCGAACACACAGATCGTAGGCGAAGTTTGGTCCACCCGTGTGTGTCACACCAAAACGCGAGATCGCCTGAAGCCAAAGATACGGCTGCTGTAGAAAAGTCGTGGGCGACATCAAGTATCCGGGGAAACCGTTGAATAGCGGCTGGATGATGCCGTCGAGCAAACCCATGTCGTGAAAGTGCGGCAGCCACGTCAACGAGACACTCTGCGGAGAGTGATCGAAACCCTGCGCGATGTACTCGGAGTTGTGCATGAGATTGCCGTGAGTGACCATCACGCCTTTAGGAGTAGCGGTCGAGCCGGACGTGTATTGGAGATGGGCCAGGGCCGCGCTCACGATTTCGATTTCGACGCATTCATCCGCGAGTTCCTGCGGGATGCAATCGCTGGCGATCAGGTGTATCTCGGATTCGGAGTCGAGCACGGTCGCGGCCTGGCTCAACAGGGTCTTGGTCGTCAGCGCAAAGCGAGCCTGCGCATCGGCGGCGATGGCCTGGACACGGGCGAGGTGCCGGTTCTGGCGCGGTGCGTACGCGGGGACGGCGATCGCGCCGGCGCACAAGCAACCGAAGTAGGCGACGATGTATTCGAGTCCCGGCGGGTAGAGCAACAGCACGCGCTCTCCGGCTGCGTTGAGTTGTTGCAGGTGTGCCGCAACAGCACGGACTCGACGGTCCAATGCTGCGTAAGTCAGGCTTGGACCAACGGCTTCGCCGTCAAACAGGAATTTGTAGGCAGTTTGCTCGGGCTGATTGAGCGCACGACGCCTTAGCAAATCGACAAGATTGCTCATGGTTCAAAGGTTGTTTGGAAAATCAGTTTGCTGGGGGGTCAGCGTCTGGGGGTTTTGCTCGGGAGGAGGATTTAGTGTGTTAGTTGTTGGCTTCGTCAGGAGCACCCACGCTGTTGCTTGCCTTCGTCAGGAGCACCCACGCTCTTGCTTGCCTTCGTCAGGACCACCCACGCTCTTGCTTGGCTTCGTCAGGACCACCCACGCTCTTGCTTGGGTGAGGTCAGTACCGTTACGCGGTAGCGTCGGGTCGGTGGCGTCAAAGTATTCTATTGTGTCTTGTGGACGTTCGACCCGACGCTACCGCGTTACGGTACTGACCTCACCCAAGCCGGACGCAGAGGTGACCAGGGATGACCTCACCCAAGCCGGACGCAGAGGTGACCAGGGATGACCTCACCCAAGCCGGACGCAGA
>Ga0207671_10004566_pt1 | contig 13155 bp, 11 predicted proteins | sample KBSC24metaG_FD_184352 | JGI IMG/M metagenome (GOLD analysis project Ga0207671, IMG submission 184352) | Corn rhizosphere microbial communities from Kellogg Biological Station, Michigan, USA - KBS C2-4 metaG (SPAdes) (version 2) | ecosystem: Host-associated > Plants > Roots > Rhizosphere > Soil... | reverse complement strand
ATAGTGCAGTGTTTTAATTGTTAATAATTGCGAAACACTCCGTTATCGCTTATCAAAATTACGGCGGCCCCTCAGGGGATTGACCGCAGGTACCTGCACTATGCTTTTCTTACATCACTACTTTTTTATCATTAGAGTTATTGAAAATCAATGAGTTTATAAATAGATTCTGTTCTTTATAATGGAAAACATTGATAACCTCGCTCGGAATGAAAGCTCAATATCAGTGAAGGCTACATATCGAACTTTAAAACGTTAAAAGTAATTATTCATCAGTTGCTGGTAGGTTCCATATCAATCCACTCTTTGACAAGGTTAGCTTCCTTTTATCGAACAACTCTTTCATGATCAGCCAAATCTGATCGGTCAATGAAAAAGATCTTATATAGCTTCTCTCTATCTTTATCAAAAATCCGGTAATTGATATTTTTTTAACTGGAATCTCCTTGTCCGGCAGTTTCCAGAACAGCTTGAAACTAAGCGGGTAATTTATAGTACAAGTCTTCAACAGTTCTCCTCGAAATTGTACCTCCTCTGAAAATGCCCTCAGATAGGTGCTAAAAGGGATCGCCCTTCCATGAGAATCGTGCAGCTCGGCATAGTACATTGGCATAATTTCCTTTTCACCAGTAATAATGATGCTGCCAAGATCGATGCTTGTGACATTCCCACGCGAAACGATTATTTGCGTATTTAAATCCAAAGCTCCAACCTCAATTATCCTTTTGAAGTCCACATCATTTTCATCGGCTTCCCTAAGTTCGACAAGTTTTATCCCTTTGTGCTCAGCGTAGGAGCTCGTATCTTTTGTAAATCCCATCTTACAAACGATGATGCCACTAGCTATACCTGAATCCAGCATGATCTCGGAAAGCTTCATAACAACGTCCTTGTTTACTTTTTTCTTCCAGAATTTACATTCAATTGCTGTAAGCAATTGTTGCTCACCATCGAACTGTTCAGTCAGCACGTCTACCTGATGCTCCACGCCAGATTTCCCTCTGATCTTACAAGTGGGTCCATAACCTTTGACCTTGATCCCATATTGGGCACCGAGTGCCCCATAGATGTATTGGGTGATGGCTTCATATTCCTGCCAGTCGAGTGCGTTTTTATCAGACATAGTTTTCCAGTACTATCGCGTTTTCTAAAAATCTATTACCAATGTGAATTTAAATGCTTTTACCCGTTGATGCGATATACGCACTCTCGATCACAAACTCGAATTGGGAAATGGCTCGATTTGTAGCCAAATACAATTGGTCCTAGATCGGACTATTTAGACTATCATGCTGCACCTCTAATCTACACTTGAATAGCTAAAATCCCATAATTCAAATATAGTGTCTTTCGAACTTGAATTCAATAGACGATTATACGCTAGGTTTTTCACAACCACAACGGGAAAAACACGGTTTTTTCTGAAAGCAAATCTTCTGACTTCGGGGAGTGAAGTTTAGGGTCCGACCTCTGGTCAACTTGAGAGTCGATCATAAGAGAATGCTTTCCATCAACTTGGCTCAAAAGTTCGGTACCCGTGATTTTTGATTTTGAAGAGAAGCTCCATGATCTTTACCGCCTGTTCCCCAATCAGGGAATATTGGATGCTCGCGTCGCCCGGATGTCGCGTATGGCCTTTATAAATACTACCATTAATGGTGAATGGCTATTGCGGATTCGTCATTTCATGGACAAATTAGATCGAAAGCGGCAGGATCAGAAAGCGGAGAAAAAACGAATGCAGGACTTAATGATTACTGAAAGATTTTTCAGCCTGCAACAACATAGAAAGCGTTGGTGAAAATTTGCAAGCCGTTGTTTTATCGAGTGCATTTAAGAGCATTGTTATCAGAACAAGAATCATGAATATCTATTATTTAAAGCCGAAGTGCATATATGTAACATTCCCACGACAGAAATAGAATCAAGAAAATCGATGATATACCTTGCATATTTCCCATTAAATATTTAGGGTTTTCGAACTCTTATGCTATATTAGAGGTCTAATTAAGCCGCATCTATGAAATGTACAGTTGTCGACGCCTCCGAAGCCAATAGTGCTTGCCTGGACCAAAGAATTCCACTTAACCATTCAGCAATCTTAAAGTATAATATGAAAAATCCAAATTCATTTGGCGCACATTTCCTTATGCGTCATGACAGAACCAGTAAAGAAAATAATAAACATCAGATCTATTTGAGGATTACTGTAAATAAAACGCGTTGTGAGTTGGCATTGAAATGTTATCTTGATAAAGGTGATTGGAATTATGGTAAAGGTTCTGCCAAACCTAAAAATGATAAGCTCAGACAATTAAATACCTACCTGGAGGAGGTGCGGGGAAAGATCGTGTACCACTATCAGCAGCTGTCATTACATGGAGTAACATCAGCTGCGGCTGTAAAATCTGCATTTTTATGTGTCTCCTGCGATTTGGAAGGTCAAACAATGGGATTGTTGGAACTGATAGACAAACACAATAAGGAAGTTGAACCTTTCATGGAAAGGGGGACCATCAAGAATTATTATACTACTGCAGCATATGTTAGAAACTTTCTTGCAGCAAAGCTTGCTGCCGGTGATTTGGTATTAAGTAAAGTAGATTTCAGGCTGATTTCACAATTTGAAATGTATATCCGGACCAACCCACTTAAAAGGTTTGATCCATGCCACAATAACGGAACAATGAAACATATGGAGCGCCTAAAAAAAATCATTCTTTGGGCAATCCGAAATGAATGGATGGTCAAAAATCCATTCGAAGGCTATCGCATGCAGTATAAGCATAAGGCAATGGTGTTTTTAAGTAAGGAGGAGCTTTCTATGATTGAAACCTACGATTTTAAAGACCCTTTATTGCAGACGGTTAGGGCTCTTTTTATATTTAGTTGTTATACTGGCTTATCCTATATTGACCTGATAAAATTAAAAACTAATAATATTGTTATAAAGGAGGGCGGTCAAAAATGGTTAGAAACTACCCGGCAGAAGACAGATATTCCGGTAAAGGTTCCACTGTTAACGCCAGCATTGGCCATATTGGATGAGTTCAATGACAGGGCTGGAATTGTTCATTGGGATGATCTTTTTCCGTGGATCAGCAATCAGGTTATGAACAAGAGTCTGAAACTGATTAGTGAAATATGTGTTATTCGGAAGAACTTAACATTTCATGTTGCCCGGCATACTTTCGCTACCACAGTGACCTTAGAGAATAACGTGCCCATAGAAACTATCAGCAAATTACTCGGACATACAAAGATAACCACCACTATGACTTATGCGAAGGTTATGCAAACTAAGATCGGTCGGGATATGAAGGCATTGCAAGACAAATTGGATAATGGGAAAAACAGCGATTAGAGTTTTGCAGTAGCAGTAGTTTCCTGGCGCTTATTAATCTTCAATTACTTTTTGTACTTAAGAGTCCTCGACGTCTCATTACTTCTACTAAAAATGTCTTTCAAATTGCGCGCATTTTTCTAACACGTGTAAGTTTTATTACATAAAACGTTATATTTCAATTTTAAAGATAACTGCGTAAGCCTAATTATATCCGGAATTCCTGTTATCTTTGACTTATTTTGAGTGCTATACATATATGAATATTAACGAATATTTCAATAAAATAAATCAGCGTTTTCAATCTGGGATATCGACAGAGCATAGTTATAGAGGTGATTTACAATCCCTTCTGGAAGCACTTTGCTCCAATACTGATGTAACAAATGAACCCATTCGAATTGCATGTGGCGCTCCAGACTATATTCTCACAAAGAAAGGCGAGACGTATTTACCAGTTGGTTATGTAGAAGCCAAGGATGTCCTGGAAAATATGAAACTTGATGCGATTGAAAACAGTGAACAGATTTTACGTTATCGAGGAAGCTTAAACAATTTTATTCTTACTAATTATATTGAATTCAGGTTCTTTCTGGATGGAGAAAAAGTTACACAAATTTCCATAGCAAAAACCGAAGGAAAGAAATTAATTCCACTGGCAGAAAATTGGCCATCGTTTGAAAACTTAATCAAAGATTTTGCTCAGTTTGAGGGCGTGACGATAAGAAGCGCTTTAAAGTTAGCTGAAATTATGGCTAGTAAGGCAAGACTGATGCAACAGGTAATAAAGGTAGCCTTAGAAAGCGATGAGCAATCAAATGCAAATAGCAGTTTAAAAGATCAAATGAAGGCATTCAAAAATATTCTTCTTCATGATATCGAGCCTTCAGAGTTCGCTGATATTTATGCACAGACGATTGCTTATGGAATGTTTGCGGCAAGATTACATGACCTAACTTTAGGAACATTTAGCAGACAAGAAGCCGCCGAACTAATCCCTAAAAGCAATCCATTTTTAAAAAAACTCTTTGGGTATATAGCCGGTATTGAAATCGACGAAAGAATAATTTGGATAATTGATGCATTAGCAGAAGTATTTAGAGCAACAGATGTGGCCTCAATATTGAAAAATTTTGGCAAAGCCACAAAGATGGAAGATCCAATGATCCATTTCTATGAAACTTTTCTTGCTGAATATAATCCTAAACTTAGAAAAAGCCGTGGGGTTTGGTATACTCCAGAACCTGTTGTAAATTTTATTGTAAGGGCGGTAGATGATATTTTAAAATCGGAGTTCAACTTGCCAATGGGGCTCGCGGATAATAGCAAGATTAGAATAATAAAAAAGCAAATTACAAAAGCTACGGCCGACAAGCGGTCTAAAATTAAAGAGATTGACGTTGAACAAGACGTTCATAAGGTTCAAATTTTAGATCCTGCTGTAGGTACCGGAACTTTCCTTGCCGAAGTAATACGACAGATATTTTCCAAATTTCAAGGTCAACTTGGCGTCTGGAGTCAATATGCTGAAGATGATTTAATACCTAGGATATATGGTTTTGAAATATTAATGGCCAGTTATGCAATGGCGCACTTGAAGCTCGATTTGTTATTAAAGCAGACTGGATATGTGCCAACGAAAAAAGAAAATCGTCTACGTGTCTATTTGACAAATAGCCTTGAGGAGGTTCATCCCGATTCTGAAACGCTGTTTGCGAGCTGGCTTAGCCAAGAAGCTACAGAGGCTAATAGCGTCAAAAGAGACGCACCTGTAATGGTAGTTATAGGGAACCCTCCTTATAGCGTAAGCAGCAGTAATAGGGATAAATGGATTCAGTCTTTAATTGCGGACTATAAAAAGAACCTAAATGAGAAAAAGTTAAATTTAGATGACGACTATATAAAATTCATTCGCTATGCTCAGTATTTTATTGAAAAAAATGGACAGGGTGTTATCGCAATGATAACAAATAACTCGTTCATTGATGCAGTTACCTGTAGACAAATGAGAGAAAGTCTGTATACTACTTTTGATAAGATATATATTTATGATTTGCACGGTAGCACAAAAAAAAATGAATCTGCGCCTGATGGAACAAAAGATGAAAATGTATTTGATATCCAACAAGGGGTCTCTATTTCTGTGTTTGTAAAAAGAAAAGAGGCTACAAAAGAAGAACCAAATAAAGTCTTTCACTTTGATAGCTATGGGAGTAGAATCAATAAGTATAAGTTGCTCAATGAAGGCACTATCGAGTCAATTAAATGGAATAGAATATCTATTAAGGAACCATATTATTTTTTTGTTCCCAAAGATTTCAATGCTGCAAGTAACTATAATAATGGATTCTCTTTAAATGAAATATTCCCATTATACAATTCCGGTATATCTACAGACAGGGATTCCCTTTTTGTAGATTTTGATGAACATGTTCTTGCTAAGCGTATCCAGGAATTGCTCTCCAATAACCATACACCTGAATTTATCGAGAAATATAGAGTATTTGATTCCGGTAGCTATAAGATTTCAAAAAAGAAAAAAGACAAACTATTTAATAAGTTTTTTATTCAGAATTTCCTATATAGACCTTTTGACATTAGAAAGATATACTATGATCCATCCATGATAAGTAGACCTGCGTATGAGGTTATGAGAAACTTAGTAGATAAAGATAATTTGAGCTTAATCACTTGCAGGCAACAAAGCTCATTTAATTTTCAACACATTTTTATTTCAAAAGAAATTTCTGAGGGAAATTCAATTTCTTTGCAAACTAAGGAAAGATCATATGTATATCCATTGTACATATATAAGAATGGCAGTAGTCTGCAATTCGGGAATGAAAGTGGAATTCATCCAAATATTAATAAAACTATAGTGGATAAAATTGCCTTCAATGTAGGTGCGGTTTTTTCCACACCTGAAACTCCATTTGAAAACGGCGTAGACAAAGTGATTACTCCTGTGGACTTGTTTGATTATGTGTATGCTGTACTACATCATCCAACATATAGACTTAAATATAAAGAGTTCTTTAAGATCGATTTTCCTCGTATTCCTTTCCCAAAGGACTTGAAGATATTTCGAAAATTAATTTATTTCGGTTACCGGTTAAGGAAAGCGCATCTGTTGGAAGATAATGATCTAAACGTCACTAATTTCCCTTATTCCATAAATGGCAATAATGAGGTGTCTAAAATATATTTTGAAAATAGTCTAGATGTAAATGCTGTGGGGAAAGTTTTTATTAACGAGCTTCAATATTTTGATGGAGTAACTAAAAAGACTTGGGAATTTTATATTGGCGGATTTCAGCCTGCTCAGAAGTGGCTTAAAGAAAGGAAAGGCTTAGTATTGACATATGAAGATATCAAAAATTACCAGAGGATGCTTTCTGCCATAGAAATGACGATTCAACTGATGGAAGAAATAGATACAATCAAGATCGAATGATTTATAAAGAAGCGGTTAATTGCGTGTACCTAAATGAATTTCGAATACACTTGATAAAAGAAATTGGTTTATGTCAATAGAAGTTAGATTTACCTTAAAAAGCCTTGGGAAAGAAATTCCATTTACAATTATAGAAGGTGAAAGAGATGAGCTTTGGCTGTACTCAAAATATAATGATACTGAAACCAAACTCGCCTTGATAAATGATAACGGATTACTTAAATTAAAAAAAAATGATGGCCTCTTCATTGAAAATGATGATATTATCCAAGAAAGGCTAGCGGGTCTTTCAGCCGACTGGATTGAAGGTAGAGCCCAAGGCTTTGATAATGATTCGAGTTTCGCTCCAGCTACAGTGCCTGGGTACGGGCCAGACGAGGTGTTCGTCGAAAATAAACCTTTTTCATTAAGACAAATTGTAGACTTAATTGATACTCGGGAAATTGAATTAACGCCAGATTTTCAGAGAAATTTCATTTGGGATAAAACCAGGCAATGTAGATTAATTGAATCAATTCTTTTGGGATTGCCATTGCCATCAATTTATTTGAGCCAATATGACGATGGTAGGTTAACTGTTGTAGATGGATTGCAACGATTAACAACAATCAGGTCATTTATGACGGATGAACTTGTTCTTATAAATCTTGAATACCTTAAAGAATGTAATGAAAAGCGATTCTCAGAGCTAGTCGGTATTCTGTCTCCCTTGAGAATTAGGAGGTTCGGGCAGACCCAGATAATGTGTTTTGTTATCGACTACCGTTCACCAAGCAAATTGAAATTTGATCTATTTAAAAGATTGAACACCGGCGGAAGACCTTTGAATAATCAAGAAATAAGAAATTGTTTAAGTCGTCGAGAAGTACAAGCGGTTCTTAAGGACATGATTGATCTTGAAAGTTTCAAGAACGCGACAGATGATAGTGTAAGAGACACCAGGATGGCGGCTCGGGAAGCCGCATTGCGATTTATATATTTTTATGAGCACTATTCTCTGGAAAACCCTCTTGGAAATTATAACGGAGATATGGATGCCACTCTCGATGACTTTATAGATGAATTAAATAAGAGGGATTTCGGGGATTTAAGAAAATATATTGACATTTATGATAATGCACTTGAAAATTGTTACTATTTATTCGGTACTCATTGTTTTAGAAAAGTGCTACCCGAAACTATTGGCGGTAGAAGAAGCCCTGTAAACAAATTATTGATGTTAAGCTTCTCTGTGTTATTAAGCAAATATGAACACGCAATAGTTAAGTCATCTGTCGAAGAGAATGGGCTTACGGTTGATCTCGCAAACCTAATAGAATCGCATAGCGATCTATTTAATGCGATTACGTACGGCACTAACGGGAAATGGAATTTGGAAATAGCTTTTTCAACGTTTAGTGAATTGCTTAAAAAACGACTAAATTTAGATTAATGCACAACAATTTTCATATTGCAGGTTTTAAATGCTTTAGTCAAGATGCATTTGAAATAAAGAATCTGACTGTTTTTACCGGCACTAATGGTACAGGAAAAAGTAGCTTAATTCAAGCTCTACTTCTCGTTAGATTGGCAATCGAGAAAAACGCTATATCATCCGGCGATTTTAATTTTTCAAGTAGTTCCTGGAGAGGGTGCCCAACGCCGTTAAATAATGGATATGAGCTAAGCCTTGGAACAGTTGATGATATTTTTAATGAGGAAATGTTTACTAAATCCATCGGTTCTGATATTATTTTAAGATTGGACAATGAAACATTTAAAATTCCTCTACCAAAAGAAGAAGAGGAAAATACTTCTGTTAATTTAACATTAGTGGATGGCTCCACTTTTGATAATGAAAATCTTCCTTTTTGGAGGAAGAGAGAATTTTATTATTTATATACAGAGCGGTTAGGACCAAGACATTCATTGTCTCTTAACCATACTGATTTTGTACATTGTGGCTATAGAGGAGAGTATACTGCACAAGTGCTTAGATATAACGATTTTTTTAAAGTGCAAAGCGCATTATTATTCCCGAATTCTAAAAGTGATAACTTGCCTATACAGGTTGACGCGTGGCTTGACTTCATTTGCCCTGGTACGTCTGTAAGAGTTGAACCATTGGGAACGATGAGTGCGTCTATTAGGCTAAGAAACAATTCTGTTAAAAATTATGTATTAGCACCAAATATAGGATTTGGAATAAGTTATTCCTTGCCAATAATTGTAACTGGATTGATTGCGAAAACTGATTCTGTGATTGTAGTAGAGAATCCAGAAGCCCATTTACATCCCAAGGGTCAATCCAATATCGGGTTCTTTTTAGGAAAAGTTGCTTCTTCTGGTGTTAAGGTAATTGTAGAAACACATAGTGAGCATGTTGTTAATGGCATCAGGAGGGCAGTTATGTCCAATCCGGATTTTAGTGCGGAAGATGTGGTGATTTATTTCTTTGACGGATTCGGAAACAAAGATAGGATTAGAAAAATAGATCTTAAAGAAACGGGGGATTTGTCTAGCTTTCCGAGGGATTTTTTTGATCAAATAAATCAAGATATGGCTGAAATAATCCGTTTAAAATCTTTGAAATAAATGGGTAATCTTTTAGCCTACAACCAATCATTTGATTGGATTGATAGAAAGATAGATCGTGGAATTCTTATTGAAAATTTGAGCTCTGCCATAAATAAAGCAGGAAAGCAAGGCGATAGCATTTATAAAACACCTGACCTACATAACTTAGACTTGCCATGGGGGGAATTGTTAGCCATTCTCGCCAATAGTTGTTATGATCACGAGGCCTTTAAACAGGAATTTCCTTGGATAACACAACTTCAATATCAAACTTTAATGGCAATCAGTTATGTTTTCCAATCAACAACGCCTGACGAAGCCAAATCATTTGAAGAGTTAATTAAGGAGTTCCCTGGCCAAAATAACGCATTGATAGGCTTTAGATGTGAGTGCACCCACCAGTTGGTTCACGATCCACCATCTTGGGAGGAATTCCATAGATCGTATGTTTCTACATTTTCATTTGATATGCAGTGTCAAAATTATGAATATTTTATATCTTTTTATAAACCTTATTTAAAGATTGAAGCTGGGCATATCCGTAAGGTAATTTTTAGACATTCTGTGAACAAATTTATTAAAAGGTTAGATGCCCCGAAATTTGACCACGATAAATATCATGTTCATTTTGATGATAATAATAATAGTGCATTAAATCTTGATGGTACTTGGAGGCACAGCAGTTGTAATATTCCAGTTGGGATAAGAGAAATTTTAAGTAATTGGGGGTTTCTTTTGCCTTCGGAGTATTATTATTAATTCTAGGTGATAATTTTAAATTAGTTAACAGTATGGTGATCGAGTTGCAAAAAGTCTCCAATAGGACATGAGGGAATTGCAGTTGTTGAATTGTATATCTAGCGGTTTTTGGTTCAAAAAGTATCTTTTCTGAATATACTCCTCTCCAATTCGGAACGTAGCTGCTCAATCTTTTTATCTCTCTTTGCAATCTCTTCTTTAAAATAGTCGACAATCTCCTTCAGAGATTGGGTTGGCTGATTTATCTCCCTACCCACATGTAATACTGCCTTTTCATCAAACCTTTCGATGGCATCCACGGAAACACCCAGGACCCTGGCTACAGCCTCCAACTTCGTAATACTTATTTTCCTCCTTTTCTCTATAACGACGCAGATTTGACATAGTGCTGCAAATATAAAAAATCCTCGGATTCTATTCTTATTGCAGTAATTGCAATATACCCTCCATTCCTTACAATCCAGGCCTTTTCCTACGCCCCCTGGTTTCCTCCTGCCTCCTGGCCTTTTCAGCGAGCCCAAAGGTCATTTGAGGATTGTGAAAAGCCTTTTTAAGACGATCCTCGATTGCCTTCCATTTTACCTCCCGGTTGATATAGTCGATGCGTACTGAAAAGTCAATATCTTGATGGTGGACCAATGCTTGTTTTACGATAGCAATATTGTTTTCTGGATATTTTTTCTCGCTTGCGGCAAGCAGTTCCCGCAAAGGGTAGATTTCCAGTAAGGCATACATGTCGATAAAGTCTTTGAGCCTGCTGCCGTTCCCATAAATAGCATTTAGCTTCATGGCTCCAATGTCTTTTAAGGAAAGCATTCTGATGCCTTCAAATTCTTGTGCTTTATCCACTAAAGGATATTTGTGAGCCAAAATGTCCACCTTGACACCCTCTATAAAGCTGAAGACGCCGTTGTTAATGGTCTGTACCCGTTGTGCCCGATAGTCGGAAATAAGATATTTCGAAATGTTGTTGGAATTAAAGTCGGATGCGGTAAAAAGATCTATATCTACCGATCTTCGATGCCCGATCCTTAGCGCAAGTGCTGTACCACCAACCAAGTAAAATGAAGAAAAATGTTTGTCAGCTAATAATTTTCGAATTAGATCCACTGTCCCCTTCTCAACAGTTTCCTCTCGTAACATGCCAGCTGCTCTTTTCTGAGTTTGAAATAGCCGGCCACTTCATCAATGGTATGATCAGGTAAATACTTTATTTCTTCCTTTAAAGATTTAAGGATTGTAGGCTTTCCATAAAAGCGAACTAGTTCCTTCCATTCGTCTTTGGTTCCACGCTCCAGCACCCGTTCGATAATGCTGCGGTAGGACTTTTGCCAGTCGATTTCATGAAAGCGCCAATCCCAGAATAGTTCCTTAGGAAGATGCGGTTTTTGTTTTTCGTCGACTTGAATATTGTTCCTGGAGCTTGACATGATCATACAAGTTACGAAAAATTCGTCGTTTACCCAACCGGCACTAAAATATAGCACCACCAGAGGATATATCCTGCTTAGCGAAGTGGCCAATTGTAGTTGCTCGATACTTGCTTCATTATGCGTTAACTGACCGAACAGCGTTAGCCTGGGTCATATCTTAACAGTATCTTACAACGCATTGCTTTAATTTATTCACATTTTTAAAAAACATTCTACATCCAATTTCACATTAGCATAAAATTTGCTGCTCATATCTGAAAAAAGATCAGTTATGAAAATACTTTTCCCATCACATGCAATTAGGAGTCAGGTTTTCTACCACGGTATTCACTGTACGATCCTTGATGGATTGATGAGAGGGCAGATTCAAGAGGAAAAGTGTAAAATCGTTGTTGAGGATACAGTGCTGTGTCGGCTACCAAATGCGCAGCAATATCAGGTCAATGACTTCTGTTACTACAACTTTGGTGGACAGGTGGTAATAAGGGCATTCGCAATTAAAGCAGCTTAAGCTGGGCTAAATAAAGGTAAGTCCATTTAGATTGGGCTTATCTTCCCTTTTGGTCAATCTTACCTGTTCCTTTAATGCCTGCTCAATCTCCTCCCACAAAAAATACACCTTACCCTTCAATTTTCTTGGCTGCAGCCTGCCGTCCTTCACCCACGCATAGACCGTCGACCGGCTTACATTCCCAAAAAGCTGCCGAACTTCCTGCATGCTATACAGGGGCTTTTGCAACAGTCCAGGTACGTCTTTCGGGTTCTCTGGCCCTTCTTTAGGCCATTTTAACTTCTCTCGTTCCATTTCCTGCCGCACAATCGTCCGTATTTCGTGTCTAACCTCCTCCGAAATTGTTTCCATCTCACATTGCTTTTGATTGGCCCGTGCTTTTATCCACGGTTTTACCTTCGGTAGCCTCCAGGAATAATTTTGGACGCTCATAATCCTGGACCAAATAATATGCACAAGCTTCCCAGAGGATTGCTGGCTCCTTATTTTTCAACGCCACCTCCGGGTCAGGGTATCGCAGATCCTTTGTCGGATACTTCCTGTTCGTATGATCCTGCCAAAATTTCTCCGCGATTTTTTTTGTTGCAGGATACTCGTGAAGCCTTTTTAGTTCGAAGGTGATCGATGCTGTTAGCGCCTTTTCCTGCCTGTTTGTATATCTCGCATCCCAATCTACCAGCTTCATTTGCATTTCCAGCTTGAGAGGGTCTATACGTTCGACCATATTAAGGTTGCCAATGGTGCGGTTCATCTCCAACCACCGCAAACGGTAGGATTTGTTCAGCGGTTTGATAAATACAATTTCGACCCTCAACGGCGGATATTTCTGTCTGTGCAAAGGAACCCTGATCATGTCCTGGTTGTATTGAACGCCCTCTTTCATAAGGTTTGCATATGCTTCAGCATCTATGCCCAGCTTTCGAAGCTCGATCTGCATGGAACGCACTTTTCGCTCTACAAAATCCTTCTCAAAGAGCATAAAATTCAAATCATCGTTGATCCGCATCGAGGAACGCCATACTCGCCAACACCGGATGATGCGAAGGGACATACCTGATATACCCATAGTCATGCAACGCCCGCATACAGCTATGATAGG